>Ga0181578_10004457_pt1 | contig 12467 bp, 10 predicted proteins | sample 071ome_21_FD_148659 | JGI IMG/M metagenome (GOLD analysis project Ga0181578, IMG submission 148659) | Coastal salt marsh microbial communities from the Groves Creek Marsh, Skidaway Island, Georgia - 071401CT metaG (spades assembly) | ecosystem: Environmental > Aquatic > Marine > Intertidal zone... | reverse complement strand
AGTATGTGAAGGACCTCTTTGAATATGGCTATGGACACATGCGCGACAACTACCACTCGGGTAAGTGTGATATTTTTTTTTGTGTGTGTGTGTGTGTACAGGGTTTGGTGGAATGTGTCTCACATCTTTACTTTTGTGACAGGGATAACACGGGCCGAGCGCCACCTGTTTCCGTGGAACATTGGCAGCGCGCGCGAGTTCCACGCTTGGGCAATCGGCATGTGCCTGCACAAGATTGTCGGCAAGCAGCTGTTTGACGAGTTTGAGACGTATCTGCGCGCCACCGTCGCCCGCACGCCCAAGGTAACCACTGGCCTCTTGTTTGTTATGGCCCGCCAGCAGGGAAAGACGACGTGTATCGGTAAGTTGACGGTCCAAATGAATTAACCCGACAGATCTCTGACACTTCCGTGTTTTGGTTTGCGCAGGTATGCTACTGGCCGCGCTGATCATGGCCATGCACTCTAAGCGGCACGTTAATCTGTTTTCATATGCAACGGCCAAGCAGCAGGCCGGCCTGATCATGACCGAGGTGATGAAGTTTCTGGACGTGTTCAAGGCCGACGAGCGCCTCGACAAGCTGCGATGGACATTCGAGGAGAAGATTGTGTACAACAAGCTTACACGCACAAACATCACGTTCAAGGCGAGGCCCTGCGCAGACTCGATCCGCGGCGACCAGCCGGACATCATGCTGATCGACGAGCTGTTGCATTTTGCGCGCGTCGACGTGTTCCAGAGCGTGCTCATGCCCATGATGAGTGTCAGCGGGCGCGTCGTGTTTTGTAAGTTTAATCTTTTCGTTTCCCAACATACATATGTTCGTGTAAACGCCGTTTTGTCGGACACACAGGCACGTCGACCCCTGCGCTACCCGGCACCTTTTTTGACAACTTTCTGCGCGAGAAGATAGAAGAGCAGACGCTGGGCGGGAGCATGCTCTATGTGCTGATGCGCAGCCTCGGGTGCCGCAAATGCGTCGAGCGCAACATCACAATCAAGTGCAGACACCGGTTCAACACAATCCCGCCGTGGAAGACGGTGCTGCGCATCCTGATGATCAGGCGCGAGCACCGCAACAACCCCGAGAAGTTCATCACGGAGCTTCTCGGCGAGCCGAGCAACGACAGTGTGACGTGGTTTACAAAGAGCGATGTGCTGAGCTTTGTCCGCGCCGAGCGCATGCCCCTGTCCATGCTCGGCGTCCCGCTCGACCGTCGCATCTACATTGGCATAGACCCCACCGGCAACAGCTTTTCGCGCTTTGGCGTCGTGTCCCTGGCCTACTTCTCCCACGGCCCAACGGTGAGTTTTAAAAAATATATATACACACACATGGCGACAATAGGTGTCTGTAGAGCGGCCTCTGTTTGGATCTCGTCGCGCTGGGCCTCAGAAAGACAAAGAGTAAAACGCTTGTTATCAGGATGCGATGAGAAAGACAAAGAGTAAAACGCTTGTTATCAGGATGCGCCGAGAAAGACAAAGAGTAAAACACATGTTAATAGAATGCGATGAGAAAGACAAAGATTAAAACTCGTTGCGCTGGGCCTCAAAAGGAGAAAGAGTAAAACGCTTGTTATCAGGGTGCGACGAGAAAGACAAAGATTAAAACTCGTTGCGCTGGGCCTCAAAAGGAGAAAGAGTAAAACGCCTGTTATTAGGATGCGATGAGAAAGAAAAAAACTACGAGTGTGCACATGTTATTATATTTTATGCGAAAAGAGATAGAATCCTGCACGTCTCGCGTATCCAGCTGGACTGGACGGATGTGGTGTAGTCGATTTCGGCGTCTTCGTCTGAGCGGTGGCCGATAAGTTCGCGTCGCTGGGTGGAAGTGGGCCCGCCGTCAAATTCAAAGCCACACACCGTCGCCGAGATGAGCAGAAACAGCTCCAGCAGGCGCTGCCACTTTTCGGGGTGGGGGTAGCCCCGTGCCATGCGGGCTCGTGCGCCGTGATGCGGCGATGCGCCGATGAAATACATTTGCTCCACAGCACACAGGACGTCGCCGGGCAGGAATTCATTGAGAAGGGAAAACAGCGACGACCCCGAGGCCACGTCAAAGACATTGCACTCGAGCATGTAGGCCGAAAATGCTATTGGTCCCTGCATTATGTGTTCGGACCCCCTCTTTCGCGGGCGAGGAAGATTGTCCCGCAGGAGCTGGCAGGCCGAGAAGAGCGTGTTATACAACGACACGAGGCAAATCCTGCGGGCCCGCTCGTCAGACACCATCTTGTCAAGCCACACACTTACACCCTCTCCATCCTCTTCCATACCGCCGGACTTGCTCATCTGTGTTTTGTTTTATACAATCGAGTTAGATTCTGGGCATCACCTACGCATCGATCAACGACGGTAAGTTTCCGTTTACAATTTACATAAATGCCCGTCTGATTATTGATTTTGTTATTGTCTACAGGTGCATTCCAGGGCGCGCGCGACCTTGTGGCCATCCACTTGTTTTGGCTCTACAACAACTTTCCGCATTTTATGCAATGCAAGACGTGCGCCGTGATAGAGGGCCAGCAGCCATCCATCGGCCAGGAGTTTGAGGCGGCGTTTCTGCGAATCTTTGCAACCCGGCCGCACATGCTGCAGTTTGCCTCGTCAGTTTGTCTGGAAATATACAAACCCTGTATTTTGCATATTATTTATCATTGGTTTGTCCACACGAAAAAAAAACACACAGATACAAGGGCAACAATTACATTCCCATAAAGCAAAAGTATAAAATTGCGTGCATTGTTGATCTGCAGACGGCGCTGAAGCAGGCCATGTTTACGTGCGCGGAGCCCATGTATACATACCCGTCCGATACGGACATGATAAAGGAGGCCGGGAACCAGCTTTTGCGCGTGCGCTACCAGCCCGGGACGAGCACAATCACGGGTAAAAAATATAATTCGGGCCTCTCCGACGATATTTTCAGCAGTTGGTCGCTGGTGTATTCAGTCAGCCGGCGGATCCGGCAGGACGAAATGCGCCAGACTCTTGACAGCGCGGTGCAGGGCTCATCCGTGGTCATCATGAACTGCACGCCGGAGATGATCACGCGCGTGCAGAAATTTGGCTTTGGGGAAAATACCATGGCGGGTGCAATGCACGGATAGATGCATGTACTGTTGTATATAATATTGATTCAATTTACAATAAAATGCACATTACACAAAATACACCCGGTTACCCTAATCGTGTTTCAAGTCTCTCACAGAAAAATCTTTTAAGGAAAAACGATACCAGGCGAAGGATTGGAACTGGGGGGTGTATTTTCCAGGATTTTGGTATAGAGGTCCTTGTCGTAGTGGCCATTGATATAGTAGTCGTGGAGCATGTCAATCCACGGCCCGCAAATACTCGGCTCTGCCGCGTAGTAGTTTGACTTGAGTAGCATGACAACGCACTGCTTCGTATCTCTAGCTCCATCTTGGTGGCCGTCAGCGGCCCCTACAATCAACCGGGCCGCTGCTGCTTCGTTTGTCGGTAGACCGGCCATTTGCACGAAAAACAAATGATAATTCTGTTTCGTGTGGAACTTTGTTGACGACGTAAATATATTCCACATGATTTTGCTGGGTGTTGGCGGGAGGATCTTTGATCGGACAATGCCGGACCGAGAAAACTCGTTGTACATCTCAATACACGACATTTTCGTGACATGCGTGACGACGTGCTGCGGGGAAATGTCCAGCATCAGAAACCACCGTGCTGCATATGGCAAGCTTACTTCGCGCGAAAAGCGGTTATATAAAGCCCATGCCATGGGAACGGATAAAAGGTATTTGAGTAAGCCGGAAAAACACACCAAGTTCATCTTGAGAAATATGAGGTTGTGGGACAGGCCAAGCGCAAAATAGTCGAATGCGGCGACGACCGAGCATGAATATTCCGTCAAATCAATTGTCGTAGTATCTTTCGGGGATCCATCGTTCCTGCGTTTGCGACTCTCGAATGATTTCAAACCTATGTGCGTTATTGAAATGTCAATATAGGCCTGGCCCTCGTGTTTAGGTGTAAAACAAACCTGCCACAAACTGCGAGTAGTTGGCCCAGGCGTGAAGGCTAGTTGTGAACGTCTGTGTCGTTTTGGTGGCCGGGTCGTTGTATTTCACAATCAAATCGTCCTCCTCGCTTGGACTTTTATACTTTGAGCCAAAAACCCGGTTGGACGGCAGAATACGCAGACAATCTTTGTGCAAACAAAGTGAGGTTCTGCCGCTGGTTGATGGGGTTGCCATAACTTACCTGCTCCGTCGCACTTGTCATACTTCAAATAATAATGCTCCATCTAAATTTTAGAACAAATGAGCGAATCGCCTACTTTTAGCGAAGATAGTGGAGACGATGGCGGTGACAATGATGTATATTCCAGCCAAAAGGTTGGCGGTGACAATGAGGAAGATGCCAGCAGCGACGTTGGCGACGACGATGAGGAAGATGCCAGCAGCGACGATGGCGGTGACAATGAGGACGATGCCAGCAGCGACAATGGCGACGACGATGAGGAAGATGCCAGCAGCGACAATGATGCAGATTCCGATGACGAGAGCGACACAGTTAAAGTTTGCCTTCGTGAATGCGTCGACAAGCCGTTTTTTAAAAAAGCTAAATGCAAAGAATGTAACGGTGATCTATGTGATGAATGTTATAGTGAAAACCGTGAGTATTGCAAAGTTTGCGAAAATAAAATAAATAGCACGACACAACAAGATGCACAAAGTCAAGGTGAAACTGATCCAACACTAACGGAAAGTACAAAGGGGATCGATGATATTGCGCTGGAAAAGGCTGAAAAAGCAATGAAAGCTAAATCAGGAGCCGAAGATATTACATTAATAGAAGTGACTCGGGATGATTTTCAACAGTTGATAGAATCGTACACCACAAAAGCGAAAGCCAACAAAGAATCATACCACCGTCTTCCAAAATTAGAGAAAAAACTACAACCTCGATTTTCCGCAGAAGAAAAAAAAGCTTACGGGGAAAAGCCAATACCAAAATTTAGTGCGACGCTTGTTAAGCTTTACGTACATACTAGTGATCAGAACTCCGAGGATCCACTTTTGTTGATCGTATATCAGAGTTCTATTGAAAAACATTATCCTGAAAATTACAAAAAAATAATCGAGTACAGCGCGCGGCGATTTCTCGCAACCAAAGCTGAATTTAGTTCAATTAAAAAGGGAAACGAAATTTATAATCTTAACGACGAAAAGGTGAAATCTTTATTTTCGGTCGGAAAAATGCCTTATGAGTTTACAAAATACAAAACGCTTCGTGTATCGGAAGCGGAACTAACCTCGATCGAGACATTAAAAAACTACGCGGCCACGTTTCCACCGGACATCTCCTTTAGCAACAAAAACGCTCCTAACAACCCAACAACAACGTCGGCCAACGCCAGCAATCCAAAACATAAATCGCCGGAGACATTAAGCGAAGAGTATTTAGAGCAAGAAGAAGAAGAAGAAAGACGCCGTAAACAAAGTGCGTCATCCGTTGTGGCCGGACAGACAGACAGTATTCAACCGGAACCACAACCTGAAACCGTAAGTGTCGGACAAAATGAAAATATGTTTCAAAACACAATGCAAGGAGCAAACGACGACGTATATCAGAATGTAAGCAATGGGGCGAGTTCACAAACAAGCACAGACAGATTGAGCGGCGAGAACTCAAATAAAAAAAGAAAGAACCAAGAGAGGTCCAGTGATTCTGATTCGGGCGGTTTGGGTGCTGGGGAAACAACGAACAATAAGAAAAAGAAAACCAATGAAGAAAGTAAAAAGAAGGGAGCAAGTAAAAAAAGGAAGAACCAAGAGAGGTCCAGAGATTCCGAGGAAGAAACGAGCAATACAAACACAGAAACAGAGGCTAAAAGAACCCGTGTTTCCAACGAGAACGTAACGTTGTTGTCCGGTGATGCTGAATCGGACGGATTGGATTCAGAAGAAACGAGCAATATGGAAACAGAAACAGACAGTTCGGGTAATAAAAAGCACTCGTTGGAACAGAACCACGAAGAAACAGAGTCTAAAAGACGCCGTGTTTCCGACGAGATCGTAACGTTGTTGCCCAGGAAGATTGAAGACCCTGATGCCGATCTGTTTCATTACATGATATGGATAGACACTGCATACGATCATGTCAACATCAATGAAGACATAGACGCAATCTTTACTAACTTCAAAACAGCCATTGATGCGATAAAACAAAATGCGATGTTTATGCTGGATGACAATGTCAGGACCAGTCTTCTCAATAACCGACTTAACACGCTACGAAAAACATTCGGGGAATATTATATCCACGATGTCTCTCTTAGCGACTTTGAGGAAACACTAACTAAAATGTGCTCTAAACAAGACTTGCTCCGTGGCAGTGATTATAAACGGAAGATGATTATTAGAATTGCGAATATTAGTTTGGCGTGCATTAGAAACACCAGCAAAAAAACAAAAGACACTCTCTGGACGTTTATAAAAAATGAATTTTAATATTTAGATCAATGTCTGCCATCGCGTTTGACTACAAGACTTCGCCACTACGCAGCTACAACATCACCCGCGACTCGAGTGGAACTGAAGTATCAGAGAGTTATTATACATTTGAAGAAGACGGCCGTTCTATTTTTTACATTACATGGAAAGACAAAGGGGTAAATTTTGCACATGTATGGGTCGGGGAAAAGGCGACCGAACTCGAGTTTTTTGAGAAAACGGTGGACATGTGGGTGGATTTAAAGAAAAATCGCATTCCAAATTTTTATAGAGATACCTCGTTTAATATGCTCAATCAAAACAAGAAGTTTATTAACGAAAACACGGTGTTTATAAATAAAATTAAAGAGTCGCTGAATATTAGTGGATCTGGCAAGGTGTATATCTGCCATAGCTATCCCCCGATCTTTAATTTTCTTGAGTATCTGTATGAAAAGAAAATTTTACAGAGGGACAAATATGTCACGCTGGACAAGAGACTAATGGAAATCCGGGGGATGTTCGAGAAACAAAAATACACGCCGAGTGTGAGTTTTAATCCAACTACACAATCTGAGCTTCGGTATGTGGAGCCTTTTACTTACGTTGCAAAAAATGGCAGTACAAATTACCAGTTTGTACATTTTCGAGACAGTATACCTGGCGAGGCGGCTGGTAAATTGTACGCTCTAAACTCGCGTCCATTTAACGAAGCGTTTACAAACTCTAAGCACAAGTTTGTGTACAACCTCCCCGTTCACTCGACAAAAGAAGAAGAGGAAAAGGACAGCAGTGAGTCTAAGAATGAAGATTCCTTTATTAGCCGCAGCAATGCCGGGACAAGTAGAGGTGAAATGCAGATTGAAGGAAAATCCTCGGACACAAACGACTCCGATATTATGGACAAAGTAAAAAAGGGGCGTTATATAGAGCCATACAGAAGAGACTATTTCGGGCGGTTCTTTTTCCCCGTGTACCCGATGTGCATGACACATTTATTTCAATATATCTTTGACTATGATTTTTGTGTTTTCACGGCTACGTTTATACAAACCAAAGACTCGGAAAACAGAGTTCAATTTAACAATAATGTTGTTGTTGTCAAGAATGATGTCCTGCAGAGCAATCCAGACATTGTAGTTGAGGTGAAGGAAACAAAGAATGGAACAAAGGTAAACACCATCCCGATTGAAGCGTTTAAAACCGAACAAGCGGAATATACAAGTACATATGAAAATAAGAGTCATATAACGAATACCGAGTTGAACGCAGAGGCAAAAACATACATGAACAATTGGGCTGATGAAACAATTGTGACCGCCGATAAGTGTCTGGTCGCCTGGGCCGCCATAATAAAGTATTCAAACTATGAATCTGAAAACGCAACACACATAATAGAAGAAATAGACGCTCTTATTGCGGATGGCGTATTCCAAAGCCAAGTAAAACAAAAAATAATTACACCGGAAATATGCGCAGATTCAAATCTATATCTATGCCCACACGAAAGTGTTGATTTGCAGGTATTTTCAAATATAAACATGACATTCCCGTGTCCAAAGGCCATCGCATATACACAGCTATACACGGCCATGGAATCTGGAATTCACAAAAACGAAAAAGATTCGCCTCGTCGGAAATGGGTAAACGAGGACACGATGACGACCGTTCTCCAAGAGTTATATCGTGACACCATAGAGCAAAGAGAGTGGGCAAATATCCAATCCAATATAGAAGAGCTAGTTCAAATTGAATTTTTGAAACTTTGCCGGGAAAAGAATTACGGTGAGGTCACAGACGACGATGTGTATGACGAGTGCTTGGACGACTACGACAAGTTATACACTAGGTTCACGAAACACATCCCAGCGGTCAAGTTTCGAGACGAATATTGCATGAAGAAATGGAAAGAAGAAACTATAGACGATAGTACCGCAAAAACCCTGAAAGAAGCCATGAAGAAGATGCAAGAAGAACTTATCGACTATGAATCGACTCTGAAGTATAACCCCGAGGAGCTCGATGGCAAAGCCACGCTAATTAAAAATTCCCTGTCACACCCCAGGTTGATTTTATACAAGTTAATAAGACACGACCCGTTGACCCGAGAAGAGACACAGGTCTTGACTACGTTTTGCTATGCAGAGGAACAGACGTCGGCGGACAAATGCGCTAAAAAAATTATAAAATATGCATTGAGAGACACGGGATTGTTTAAATCAGACAAGTTGAGCAGCGCCCAAAAGTATACCTATATTTTCAAAACAATGTTTGTTCGTCAGGCCGTTCTGGAATCATACGGAACGAAGGAAGACCGGTTGAGCGCACTTTTAAACCTGATATCCAAAAAGACACCAGATCTTGAAACGGTGAAAACACTTGTAAAAACAGCATTTGAAGCTGACTTTGAGTTCAATGGCTTTTACGAAAACGCCCAAAATGGCGGGTCGTACGTTGTTTCAATTGGCGAAAATTACTCGCCGGCTTATACAACTGTCAAAAATTACCCATGGCTCCACACGAAAAAATCGATCAAGGACATTTTCTCGGAGCAACAAAGTCTGGAGTATGCCATTAACACGGCCGCGCTAGAGTCGAAACCCATAGTTGGCGATGGCGATTTTGACGAAGATGATATCACGGACACGTCTGACGACGAGGAGGATGACGACAAAGCTGCCACGCAGACTGTGCACATTGGATGGGATGTAAATGAAAGTTTGCTGAACAACTTGTATCATTTTCTGATGGTAAAGGCCGATCCAGAGACAGATGACGATAGCATCATTGACGACGATGAAAGCGACGACGACGGCGCAGCTAGCGATGACGGAGCCATGAACAGCGACGATGATGAAAGCGACTACGACGGCACAGCTAGCGATGACGGAGCCATGAACAGCGACGATGATGAAAGCGACTACGACGGCACAGCTAACATTGACGATGGCGACGGCGATGGTGCAACAGACGACGATAAAATGGACGAAGATTCCAACGAAGATCACATCCAGTCGTTTTACGATGCGCTGAAATTGATTAGCTCGTTATCTGAAAATAGGTACGTAGAGGTCGAGGACCACTGGCTGACGGACGAATTCTACCAAAATGCACTTGCTGGTTACAAAGGGGCGATTGAGCGCGCCGACAAAGATGGCGGCGTTTCCCTGTTGAGAGACATCGTGACGAACTGTGTCTATGCAAAAACAGAGGCTAATGTTAGCCCCATCGACTACTTTAGGAACAAGAGAAATGAGGACGGTCTTCTCGACGGAGCGACAGAGTTTACAAACTACATAATTGCCATATATAATATCATGCTCAAAATTTTTAGTGCTGACAACGACAGCAAATATTACATCAGCCCCAGAGGCAACGAAGATATCATGACTGGTTTATTCAAAGAAATTACAAAATACAGCAATAAATGTAAAGAACTACGACTCAACAGTCATGAATCTGAATCAGACGAAAGTGTCGATGATTTATCGTCGAGCAAAATAGAGACGGAATACACCGATCTAAACGCCATAATTGAGAAAAATCTTGGCTTTGTGTGCCGAATATCAGTTTCCTATCTATTTTTAAAATCAATCTACATGCTATTAAATGAATATATCTTTGATTATTTCGAAGTGATGAGCATGCTGGATATGATGCCGGACGATAAATTTGGCGAGGATGGTTTCCTGCCCAGGATTCTGCATCTCATGGCGTCCACGAAATTATCTTTTGGAACAGGAATGAGAATTTTCACACAAAAAGCAATCATTTTCCCAAATGGCGATGATCCATATAATATCAAAACTCTGGATAAACAAATTGGCTGTTCTTTCGATCACTACACCTGGACGGAACCTAAAAGTGCAGAATTGTACCATAGACAGCTGTTAAACAATCTGAAAATTACGGAGATATATTATAGACTACATGCATCAATTGCCCCTCAGCAAACACATATAATAAATTTGTTGCATCATATTGTTGAGTTGAGGTTGGAAAACAGCATGGTAAATAATATATCGTTCAAACAGGAGGTCAAAATAACTGACAAATACTATATAATTTTCGATTACAACAATATTATTCACAACACAAACGAGTGCGCAACAAAGTTGATGAAATATATGAACGAGCAATGCAAAGACTTGTTGAACATATTAGACGGTGATGATTCCAAAGTTGTAATGCAGGGCGTTGTCGACAGTCTTTTCCCAAAAGAAAGCGACGTCCCCAAAGCCAGTGACTGGGAATTTATAGTATTATCTAAACTATTTGCACGATGCTTTGAAAACGACCCCTCTATGGTGTTTTTAAAATACGAAAATACACGCATCTTCTCCACCTTGATTGTTGTGGCAAGGCTATTTTTCCTTCTTCAACGGAACAAAAACAGAGACCACGTTAAATATCAATCGGGGTGGCTGGTTTCAGTTGCGCCGATAATTGTAAAATTGCATACATTTGCATTAGAAACAAACATAAACAATTTAAAAATCAGGGCACGAGCACCTAAAACCAAAAACCCGACACAGGAAGAACCACAGCCAGGAAAAAAAAAGAAACCAAATTAGAACAATATTGTCCATTGAACAAGAAAAACAATCACCTTTTCCGTTTATATACTTTTCTCCCAAATCACCCGTTTCAACAAACCTACCCACATCAATCACTCCCTTCGCTGTTTGTTTGTTGTGCTTTCATAAAATCGCCAGCGTCAACAAACCTACCCACATCAATCACTCCCCTCGATGTTTATTATGATCAACCAGATGGAACCTCAAAAAATGCGCTCTTCAGAGGGCATGCCGATAGACATAATGTTCCTGGACCTCCTCCAGCAAAACTTTCTCAAATACAAGGACGCAAAGATCAGCGAAGACGGGGTACTGTGGGCCGACGAGTGCGACGAGACAATTACGAGCGAGTGTGGGCCGTTTGTCGACGTCCTGTACCATCGTTTCTGCCAGCAGTTTAATATCTGCACGGAAAAGACGGAAAATAAAAATCTGCCCTGTCGCCCCAATGCACATAGTATTCCTATGGCCCACCCGATGGACATGGCAATGTGTATTAGCCTGCACGGGGATCAGGTGCTCTCCAAATACATCGCAGTGGCCATAATGCCAACTGACAAAATACAGGCGCGGGGGTCATCAGACATTGCCGACTTTGCATTTCTGATGCGACCCAGACGCGACGGGGAGCACGACATTATATCCTTTGACCAGCGCAATACAGACGGAAAGGGATTTTGCACGTCGTGTGTGTTTTACAAAAACGGGATGTGCTCTGCATCTAAACTGGAGATGCCGATATCCTGTCTCGCCGCACACCACACGGCCGTGCACACCGACATAGAAGACATCCGCCCGGGCGCCAAAGAAGTTCGCGTAGAAGGCGTGCCCCGAGTCGCCGTGTCAAAGAACGGCACGTTAGACCTCGTGTATGACGACATGGAGACCCAATACATAACACGAGCCGCCGCAGTAGACATCCCCGTCCGGGCTGAAAATCACTACAAATCCAAGCCGGGGCGCATTGGAGCCCGGGGGACCGCAAAGGAGTGCTTTGGTCCATATCCAGACACCGAATTCCACGCACCCGCAAAACAGCAGCCGCCAACAGTGAACATGAACCTTGTTTCTGCCTGGAAATCAAAACTTGGCCTCGTCGTTTTGGCCAAGTATTTTATGGCCTACAACTCCCACTTCAAACGCTGCGCCAACTTGTTTTGTGGCGCCATCTTTGAAACTCAGCTGGGTATAAAATGCGAACACAGCGACTGCAATAGCTTTTATTGCGGCCAACGTTGCTTTAGAACATATAATTCGGCACATAAACACGATGCCCATTCGAAATCAAAAAATAGAAAACCACCGAAAAACAGTAAAAAAAATAAAAATTGAAAAAAAATATTTTTTTTGCATGCGAAAAATTTCCAAACCCCAAAAACCACAAAAAAAAAAAAAAAAAAATTTGGCG
>Ga0181578_10004450_pt1 | contig 12473 bp, 10 predicted proteins | sample 071ome_21_FD_148659 | JGI IMG/M metagenome (GOLD analysis project Ga0181578, IMG submission 148659) | Coastal salt marsh microbial communities from the Groves Creek Marsh, Skidaway Island, Georgia - 071401CT metaG (spades assembly) | ecosystem: Environmental > Aquatic > Marine > Intertidal zone... | reverse complement strand
TTTGATAGCAATGGTACCGCTGTGTTCCTCGATGATTTTTTTAACAATGGCGAGACCGAGTCCGGTACCTTTTTCTTTAGAGGTTATGTAGGGTTCGAAAATGCGTTCAAGATTCGAATTATCTACCCCGGGACCGTTATCAGCAATACTAATTTCGATTGAATTGCTGTCTTTTATATAACGAGCGGACATATTAATCCTGCCTCCGTCAGCATCAGCAATGGCTTCTTGCGCATTTTTAATCAGGTTAATAAATACTTGGCGTAGTCGGACAGGGTCGGCGTAGGTGTTGGGTAAATGTTCATCAATAGTAACAATAAGCTGGTGAACCTGACCTTGGTAGAGGCTTGTGATGTCATCTATCAAGCGGCCTATTGATATTACTTGAGGCTTAGATTGCGCTGGGCGAGCGAAGTTAGAAAAGTCATCGACCATGCTTTTCATCGCGCTGACTTGTTGCACAATCGTTTCGGTCGATTTTTTTAGTACCCTGTTAGCCTCATCATTGAGCTCGGTGTGGAGTTTTCTTTGTAAGCGTTCAGCAGATAGTTGTATGGGCGTGAGGGGGTTTTTAATTTCATGTGCTAAGCGTTGGGCGACTTCGCTCCAGGCGGCATTTCTCTGTGATTGAATGATCGGAGTGACGTCATCAAAAATTAAAACATAGCCGGAATGTGTTTTGTCAGCAGCGTACAGAGGGGTCCCTTTAAGCAATAAGGTTTTTTTTTGGTGATTGATAGAAAATAAAAATTCGTGTTGCCATTCTTTTTCATTGCTGGAAAAACGATCAAATAATAGGCTAGTGAAGGCTTCAAGGTCTGGGAATTTCGCGGCCATATCATGTAATGAAAATTCAATGCACGCTGTTAAAGGGTGCTCGAGAATATGGTCGGCGCCTTGATTGGTTGCTTTTAGCCTTAGGTCGAGGTCAAAGCCTAAAACACCGTTGGAAAGGTGGCTTAGGATGGTTTCCAGATAGGCCTGCTGATTTTCGGCGTCACGTTGAGCGTTATTGGCTTCAGTGCGTGAGTTTGAAACGCGTAGCGTCATGGCGTTGAATGAGTTAATTAAAAACCCCAATTCATCTCGTCGATTGGTTTTTATTTTATTGTCGTAATCTCCTTCTGCCACGGCTTGCGTTCCTTTAACCAGTTGGCGAATCGGTGCAACAAGTTCCCTGGCAAAAACAAAAGCGGCCCAGCTGGCCGCTAAAATACTGAAAATAAGAACCAAAGAGAGGGTTAATGTAAAACTGAATTTTAAAGAATCACGTAAATAGTTAAATTCTTGATAGGCGGTATAGGCTTCTTCAACTGAACTGGCAAGCTCACCGATGTCTTCGGGTACGGTGTAAATTGCCTGTAAATAGCGTTTTGGGTTGGTGTTTTTAATTTCAACAATTGCTCGGACAATGAGGCCTTGATCCTGGCCAGGCTCCAGCCCGATGAATTCCCGATTTTGCCTTGCCAATAAAAGACTTGAACTATCAGGCGTATTAGGAATCAGTACGCCAGGGTCAAGGTTCGTTGTTGCAATGATTTGCCCTTGCTTTGAAAATATGGTGAGTTCGCTGGCCTCTGTTTGTGCCCTTAAGCCTGCTAAAGACAGCGATAAAAAAATGTCACTTTGGTTTTCTAGTTCAGCAGCGAGCTGGCGAGTTTCTTTCATTAGGGAAAGCGTTCGATTATCTAAAGAACGACGACTTAGCATGAGCGAGCTTTGCATGGCGGTGTCGATTTTTGCATCAAACCAACTGTCGATACTTTGATGTAATAATTTTCCTGAGAAGTAAAAAACAATGCCTGTTGGAACAACGGAAATGGCAAAAAACAGCAAAACAATGCGGGCCGTGATTCTAGACCCGACTGCTTGGCTTGAAAATTGACGCCATAACCAGTGAATGTTTGAAATTAACAGACCCAGTAAAAAAACAGTTCCCGCAAGATTGATGATAATCAGTGCGGAGAATAAGTTACCGAATTCTGAGCTGGATTCCGTCGCATGCGTCATCAAATAGAGACTGAAAAGCAGGCTGAGAAAAACACCGGCTGGGATGAGGTAATTTCTCTTTTTTAGTGAGCTAAAGGCCATTGAAATGTATTGCTGTGTAAGTACCAACCTGAGGTAATATAAGCTAGGGGTCGCATAGGGAGCGGGAGTGCTTCGATATCGAGGTAAGCGTTTAACGATGCGCTGATATCAAGGTTATGGTTGGTTTTTAATGCATGGACAGGAATATCGTTAAGTGTCCCCAGGGCGTTTAAGGCCGCTGACAGGCTGGAAAAATTATGATGTGTCTTATTGGTCGAGTTGGAGATGAGATAGGTCTTGGCTAAGGTGTGGTATTTAAGCTGATAAGGAAATGAGAGCTGATGATGGTATTTTTCCCATAACCATTTTCTGGATTCAGTGATGGATAGGTCCACATTAAGAGTCAGACTAATGCCATTGTGTAAGGCGTCAATGGCTTCATCACTTAGGCGATAATGTATTTGAGCATTCAAAAAGTATGTCTTGTCTTGAAGTATGAGCTCAGCGGATTCTATGTTAATGCTTGCTTTTTCTTCTGCATGGCTGGTTCCAAAAGAGGTCAGTAAAATCAATATGAGAATAAAGCAGGAGGTTGGCTGAAAAAGGCGCATGGGCGTTAGATTTTTTTTATACATGCGTAATAAAAACCGTCCATATTGTTATCGCCAGGCAAAATCTGTCGGCCATATTCACACGGCAGCCCCCATTCTGCGGCTATTTTGATTTCTTTTGCGTCAGCGTGTCTGGCCATAAAAGAAGCAATTTGCTGGCTGTTTTCTGCTGATAATATAGAGCAGGTGGCGTACAAAAGCACACCCTTTTTATCGAGTAAGGCCCACATTTTATCTAAGAGTTTACTTTGGAGTTCGGTGAGGGCAGGGATGTCAGATGGTTTTCTGAGCAACTTAATGTCGGGATGACGCCGAATAACGCCGGTAGCAGAACAAGGGGCGTCTAACAAAATACGCTGGAAAGGATCGCCATTAAACCACGCGTTTGTTTCTAAGGCGTCCGCCGTAATGATGTCTGCGCTAAGTTGCAGTCGTTGCAGATTTTCGATAACGCGCTGATTGCGTTTTTCATCAATATCAATAGCCAATAACGAAGCGCTGCTTGGTGAGCTTTCCAGTAGGTGGGCTGTTTTTCCGCCGGGTGCGGCGCACACGTCTAAAATGCGTTGGCCTGGCTGAATGTCCAGCAAATCTGCCGCCAGTTGCGCAGCCCCGTCTTGGACAGAGGCGGCGCCTTGCCAAAAATCGGGCAACTGATCAACGTTTACGGGTTGTTTAAGGGTGAGGCCTGACGAATTGAAGGGATTTTCCGAAGCCGTGAGACCGTTTTGTTCTAATTGTTTAAGGTAAGCTTCTCGAGAGCACTTTTTTTGATTAACCCGTATCGACATGGGCGGGTATTGATTGTTTTCATGGAGAATATCTGCCGTACGTTCACCCCAGTTTTCAGTCAGTTGGTGGACCAGCCACTCAGGGTGAGAAAAACGTTGGGTGATCTGTGTGTCTACGGCTTGCTCGAGTGATTCTCTATTGCGTAAAAAGTTTCTTAAAAGCCCGTTTAATACACCTTTAGCCCAGCTCTTTTTGCTGTTTCGGCAGAGCTTGACGGTTTCAGATACCGCGGCATGATCGGGGGTATTAAGATAGATAAGCTGATAGAGACCCACTAAGGCGAGCACAGTAATATCTAAGTCTTTTGCTTTAAAAGGTTTTTTAAGTAAGCGCTTAAGAATAGCCTCCAGCCGTTCGTACCAGCGCAAGGTTCCGTAGCATAACTCGCGACTGAATGCGCGTTCCCTTGCTTCCAGATTTTCACTTAGTTCAAGAGCTTCCGTCAATGATTTGCCGTGTTGAAGAACAGAGCAAATAACAGTGACAGCCGTTTCTCGGGCGGATAAAGGGCGGTTGTCTTTTTTATTCATTTAGCCTAGCGTCAGGCCGTCAATTTTATGGGCCGAAAGGTAAGCATTAGCGGGCATTCTTCGCTTGTTGATGGGTTGTAACTCGATGATTTCAAGGAAGTTGTCTTTGCAGGCGACAAATAGTTTGTTACCGTCGATTTTTATTTGCCCAGGGTCCAGTGTGGCGGGCTCGTTGGTCGTTTTTGCTTGCCAGATGCGTAAAGGTTTGCCCTCGAGGAGGGTATGAGCAACGGGCCAAGGGTTATAACCTTGTATCGCTTGCTGGATGGTTGCAGCAGGCTGGTTCCAATCGAGAAAGGCCTCTTCTTTACTGAGTTTTTGAGCGTAGCTTGCCTCTTTGTCTGATTGAGGGACAGGTGCCAGTTGATTTGTCTCAACTAAAGGCAGCAAGTTTAATAATGCGCGAGCACCCAGTTCGGCTAACTTGTCGTGCAGACTGCTGGAGGTGTCTTCTGGCTCAATATGACAGGTTTGTTTAGACAGCATGTCGCCGGTATCCAGGCCTTTATCCATCTGCATAAGGGTAACCCCCGTTTCTTTATCGCCCGATAAAATAGCTCGTTGGATAGGTGCAGCGCCCCGCCAGCGAGGTAGCAAAGAAGCATGTATATTGATGCAGCCAAAGCGTGGCATTTTTAAAACTTTTTCAGGTAGAAGGAGGCCGTAGGCGACAACAATGATGAGGTCAGCTTGATAGCTTGCTAAGGTGTCGAGTGCTTCGGAGGATTTAAAGTTTATCGGTTGCTCAACGGGTATTTGAGCCTCTAAAGCGCATTGTTTTACAGGACTCATTTGAATCTTTCGCCCTCTTCCGGCCGGTCTGTCTGGTTGCGTGTAAACGGCACATATTTTATGTGCGGTTGAGATGAGGGCCTCCAATGTTGGCACAGAGAAATCGGGTGTGCCTGCGAAAATAATATTCATCTGAAGTCTATAGGACGGGGTCAGATTGAGCGTTTTCTTTGGATTGGGCTTTGTGGTGTTGCACCAGCTTTTTTCGAATACGATTACGCTTTAGTGGTGACAAATAATCAATAAATAATTTGCCGTCGAGGTGGTCAATTTCATGTTGAATGCAAACGGCGAGAAGGCCATCAGTGCTCAGCTCGAAAGCCTCACCTTGGCTGTCTAGCGCCTTAACGGTAATAGACTCAGCCCTTTCGACATCTTCGTAAAAACCAGGTACGGAGAGGCAGCCTTCTTGCATCATCTCAATACCGTCTTTATGGGTAATAATCGGGTTGATAAAACAAAGAGGTTCGTTTTTATCTTCTGATACATCAATCACAATAAGCCGCTTATGAAAATTTACCTGCGTGGCAGCCAGCCCAATGCCGGGCGCGTCGTACATGGTCTCATACATATCATCTATAAAGCAGCGTAAATCATCATCAATAGCAGTGATGTCAGTTGCTTTGGTTCTAAGACGGTTGTCAGGAAAATGTAGAATCTCTAATTTGGCCATATTGAAATAGTAGAAATGTGCGTTTGTGCTCAACTGTTTAGGGGGAATTCTAACTAATTTAGGTTAAACTTTGAATAGTGAATATTTTAGGCTAGACTTAAGGTTGTTCTTAAATTGCCAATAAAAAGGAAGATCATGGCTATAAAAAAATTGTTAGTGTTGATGTTGAGTATGTCATTAAGTTGGGCTGTATGGGCTGAAGACATTAAACTGAATCCTTCTCATCCCGATCGTTACGTTGTTGTCAAAGGTGACACGCTTTGGGATATCTCGGCACGTTTTTTACAAACACCATGGCGATGGCCTGATATTTGGCAAGCAAATGATCAGATTGCAAACCCGCATTTAATTTATCCTGGGGATATTATCGAGCTGGCTTTTATTGATGGTAAGCCGGTGTTGAGGTTGAAAAGAGGTGACGGCAAATTGTCGCCTTCTATTCGTCGCTCTAGCTTGGATGACGCGATTCCCGCAATACCCATTGATGCGATTGCTGCATTTTTGAATAACCCAAGGGTGATGACTCAGGAAGAATACGACTCTGCACCGTATATCGTGGCATTTGATGATGAGCATATTTTGGGTAGTCCTGGTTATAAGGCTTATGTGCGTTCCTTCGTAGATGGTATTGCAGATGGTTACATTGTTGTTCGTCAAGGCGAGGAATATTTGGATGGAGAAACAGGTGAATCGTTAGGGTTTGAGTCAATTTATATTGCTGAGTCAGCGGTCAAATTGAAAGGGGATCCTGCCACTGTTGTGTTATCGAGATCAACACGAGAAGTACGCAAAGGCGACCGCTTGTTGCCAGCGATTGAAGGGCCGATTATTCAAAATTACTTTCCTCATGCCCCGGATAGTGAAATTCGTGGACGCATTGTCGGTATTGTGGACGGCGTTTCTCAAGTTGCGCAATTTGATGTGGTGGTGATTGATCGTGGTGAGCAAGACGGAGTTGAAGTCGGGCATGTGCTTAAAGTAGATCGAGCTGGCGAAACGGTCAGAGATGTCGTTAAGGGCGGTGGTGCGGAGGTGACGTTACCTGATGAAGAAGCGGGTGTGTTAATGGTCTTTCGTGTGTTTGACCGCGTTAGCTACGGTTTAGTGATGGAGAGTCAGCGTGTTATTCATCGTCATGATGTAGTCCGTACGCCATAACCTTGAGTCGTTTAAGTCGGCCTGGCGAAGAAAATTCTTCGTCAGGCCTTTCTGTTTCTGAACGCAATTCCTGGCTCGCGTTGTGGCGAGTGAAAGGAGTTGGGGCAAAGACGTATTTATCGCTTCTGGACGTTTTTTCCAAGCCATCAAACGTTTTTTTGGCCTCAATTTCCGAGTTAGAGAACGCAGGAGTTTCTACCGCTGTTGCTCAGCAAATCAAACGTCTTGATTGGCACGTAATAGACCCTGATTTAAAATGGTTGCAGCGCGAGGACTGTCACTTAATGTGCTGGAACGATGAAGACTACCCGACGTTACTAAAAGAAATGCCTGATCCGCCACCTGTTTTATTCATTCGTGGTGATCGCAATTTATTAGATTCCTTGCAGGTGGCCATGGTGGGCACGCGAAACCCATCGCCGATGGCAATGAAAACAGCGCGGGCATTTGCAAAAAGTTTTGCAGACTTTGGGTTAACAGTAACCAGTGGTTTGGCGCTTGGCGTTGACCAGGCAGCTCACAAAGGGGCTTTAGACAGCACAGGTAAAACAATAGCAGTAGCGGCTACCGGGTTGGATAGAGTGTATCCTGCGAGTCATAAAGCGCTGGCAGAAGAGATCATTAAAACGGGTGCCTTGGTGTCCGAGTTTCCCATCGGGACACAACCCAAACCCGGGTATTTTCCCAGACGAAATCGAATTATCAGTGGCTTAAGCTTAGGTGTCTTAGTGGTTGAAGCGGCCATTAAAAGCGGGACATTAGTCACCGCTAAGCATGCGGTGGAGCAAGGTCGCGAGGTGTTTGCCATTCCAGGCTCGATTCATAATCCGCTTGCTAAAGGTTGCCATCATTTGATTCGCCAAGGGGCAAAATTGGTTGAGACAGCGGATGACGTGCTTGAAGAACTAGGTCATCTATCTCGAGCGGCTGTTAGTGAAGAAAGTGAGCAAAATAAAGCCATAACAGACAGTGACTTGTCAATTGAAGGCGACTATGCGGCGTTACTTGATAAAATGGGGTTTGACCCCACGTCAGTGGATGAGCTGATAGCAGAAACTCATTTTACAGCCGAAGAAATTTCGTCTATGTTATTAGTAATGGAGCTTGAAGGTTTAGTATCATCTGCGCCGGGAGGCCTCTTCTATCGGTGTTCCACCAAATAAAAAGAGATAAAATTGAAAGAAATGAAAGAAACCATTTTTGAAGTGCTTGTGTATTTGTTTGAACATTATATGGATATAGGCGAAGAAAACGTTATTGAGCAAGGCAAATTAAAAACAGAATTATTGGAAGCAGGCTTTACAGAAAATTATGTTGAAAGAGCCTTTGATTGGATGGGTGAGTTGACACATCAACCGTCCGCAGTGGTTGAGAATTACGTCGGACAAAATGCCGTCAGAATTTATTCAGATGAAGAGCGTTTGCGCTTTGATGTGGATGCACAAGGCTTTTTATTATTTTTAGAACAAACTGGCATCATAGACGTAACCCGTCGCGAGCTCATTATTGATAGGGCCATGGCGTTAGGCGACACGCTGCTGTCCGTGGAGCATGTAAAATGGGTGGCATTAATGGTGTTATTCAGCCAATCGGGGATGGAAGGGCATTATTCACAAATGGAAGAGCTGGTTTACGGCGATATTCCATTCGAACTTCATTAGGTTTTCTTTATGTCAGCTCTCGTTATTGTTGAATCACCGGCAAAAGCCAAGACGATTGAAAAATATTTAGGCAAAGGGTTTACGGTGCTGGCATCGTACGGCCATGTGAGAGATCTAATTCCGAAAGAGGGAGCGGTTGACCCTGAACATGATTTTGCCATGAAATATTCCTTGGTCGAAAGAAATCAGCGTCATGTTCAAGCTATTGCCAAGGCAATGAAAAAGGCCGATGAGCTTTATCTTGCGACTGACCCAGATAGGGAAGGAGAAGCGATTTCTTGGCATGTTGCCGAGCTCTTAAAAGAAAAAAAGCTACTGAAAGACAAGCCAGTTCATCGAGTTGTTTTTCATGAAATAACAAAAAAATCTATCCAAGAAGCCATAAAAGAGCCGCGTGAGTTGTCAATGGATATGGTGGATGCTCAACAAGCGAGGCGAGCTTTAGACTATCTGGTCGGGTTTAATTTATCCCCCTTGCTCTGGAAAAAAATCAGGCGCGGCTTGTCTGCAGGCCGCGTGCAAAGCCCTGCTTTAAGATTAATAGTTGAGCGTGAACTGGAAATAGAGGCCTTTAATAGTCGCGAATACTGGAGTATAGAGGCTGCCGTCAAAGCCTCTGAACAATCCTTTAAAGCAAAATTAACCCATGTTGATGGCGAAAAATTGACACAGTTCAGCATTGAGAATTCGGGCGATGCGAATAAAGTTAAAGATGATGTTGTTGCCGTTGCCGCGGGTAAATTATTGGTAAAGAAGCTACAAAAGAAACAACGTAAACGAAACCCTGCGGCGCCCTTTACGACCTCAACATTGCAACAAGAGGCGTCCAGAAAGTTAGGTTTTACCACCAAAAAGACGATGCAGATAGCTCAGCAATTGTATGAAGGCGTAACAATTGGCCCAGAATCAGTGGGTTTAATTACCTACATGAGAACCGACTCGGTGAATTTAGCGGATGAGGCGGTGGCAGAAATTCGTGAGCTTATACACTTACGTTATGGCAAAGAAAACCTGCCTAAGTCGCCCCCCGTTTACAAAACAAAGTCAAAGAATGCGCAAGAAGCGCATGAGGCAATTCGCCCCAGTTCATCTGCACGAATCCCAGAAGAAATCAGAGGTTCGTTGTCAAATGATCAATATAAACTCTACTTGCTGATTTGGAAAAGAGCGGTCGCAAGCCAAATGATTCATGCCTTGATAGATGGAGTCAGTGTAGATCTCACTTGTGGCAAAGGGTACGTCTTTCGTTCGACCGGTTCAACGGTCAATAAGCCTGGTTTCATGTCAGTTTATCTGGAAGGCAAGGATGACAGTAAAGAGGATGATGATAACAAGGAAAGCTTGTTACCGCCGATGAAGGAAGGTGAGCTGATTGATTTACTGGACGTGGTGCCTAACCAGCACTTCACTGAACCGCCTCCCAGGTATGGTGAAGCGAGTTTGGTAAAGGCGCTTGAAGAGCGTGGCATTGGGCGCCCATCGACGTATGCTTCGATCATTTCAACCTTGCAAAACCGTGATTACGTTGAACTGGAATCAAAACGTTTTTACCCAACGGATGTTGGCCGGATCGTTAATAAATTTCTAACACAGCATTTCACTAATTATGTGGATTATGATTTTACTGCAAAATTAGAAGACGATTTAGATGCTGTTTCAAGAGGTGAAACACAATGGCTGCCCTTAATGAGAACATTTTGGGAACCGTTTAAAACGCTGATAGATGATAAGGAGGTCAGTGTTCAGCGCAGTGATGTGACGCAGGAAGCGATAGATGAGAAATGCCCTGAATGTGGTAAGCCACTTTCCATTCGGCTAGGGAGGAATGGGCGGTTTATAGGCTGTACTGATTATCCTGAATGCAGTTATACACGCAATCTTAATGAAGATGCAGCTTCAGCTGAGCCAGAAATTGTTGAGGGAAGAAAATGCCCTAAATGCGAATCTAATCTCATCATTCGTACCGGGCGTTACGGTAAATTTATCGGCTGTAGTGCTTATCCGGACTGCAAGCATATGGAGCCGCTGGAAAAGCCTAAAGATACAAATGTTGTTTGCCCCGAGTGCAAAAAGGGAACTATACTAGAGCGAAAATCTCGGAAGGGTAAAATATTCTACTCGTGCTCTAATTATCCTAACTGTAAGTACGCGTTATGGAATGAGCCCATAAATGAGCCATGCCCAAGTTGCCATTGGCCTGTTTTAACCTTAAAAACAACCAAGCGGCGTGGTACCGAGAAAGTTTGTCCACAGCAAGATTGTTCTTATGTAACGCCTTGTGAAGAAATTACTAAACCAGAATAGATAAAGAGAATTATGCAAAATAAAGAAACATTTGTAGCCGTTTTAATGGGGTCAGATTCCGATTTTCCTGTTATGCAATCATCGTTAGACGTGCTTAAAAGCCTAGATATTCCATTTGAAGTGAGGGTAACCTCTGCGCACAGGACACCTGCTGAAACACACGCCTATGTGACAGATGCAGATGCCAGAGGTTGTGCTGTCTTTATTGCAGCCGCGGGTTTGGCCGCTCACTTGGCTGGAGCGGTTGCTGCGAATACGGTTAAGCCAGTGATTGGTGTGCCTTTGGATGCAGGTTCATTGAAAGGTCAAGATGCTCTTTTATCGACAGTACAAATGCCGGGCGGTATTCCTGTGGCGAGTGTTGCAATTGGAAAGCCGGGTGCAAAAAATGCGGCGTACCTTGCGGCTCAAATTCTTGCGTTGTCAGATGAGAGTGTGGCACAGCGTGTGCGTGACGATCGAAAAGCATCGGCAGAAGCCGTGATTAAGAAAAACCAAGCGTTACAAGAAAAGCTTCAGCAAGGGTAAAACGCTTGTGCCATCGGCTTGGCAAAAGAAGTGCTTTGTGAATCGACTCCACGCAGGTGGGGTCGTTGCTTATCCAACTGAAGCGGTGTTTGGTTTGGGGTGTGACCCCTTAAACCATGAAGCCGTTAATCACTTGTTTGATTTAAAAGGGCGGTCTCAAGACAAAGGGTTGATCCTGATAGCCTCTAAGCTTTCTCAATTAAGCCCTTATATACAGCCTTTAAATGAGCCGCTTCTTTCCGTCATCAATGAGCCGGGAGAGCAGCCGACGACCTGGCTATTACCAGCAAAACAGGGTGTGCCCGATTGGCTAACGGGTGGGCGCGATAAAATTGCCATTCGATTAATTCGGCATGCCTTGGCAAGAGAGTTGTGTGAACTGGCCGATATGGCGATTGTATCGACCAGTGCCAATAAGTCAGGTTGTTTGCCAACAAAAACAGCAAATCAAACCCGTTTAAAGTTTTCTAAAAAAGATGTTTATACGATAAATGGTCAAGTTGGTTCATTTCGATCGCCCAGTCGGATAATAGACCCAGTATTGAATATACAGCTTCGCTAATTAATAAAGACTATACCAATGTCATCTCCCAGTATAAAACGCGTTAAAGAGTATTTGCTGACGTTGCAAGATACGATCTGTTCTGCATTAGAAAGTCTCGAGGAAGACGGCTGTTTTAGAGAAGATCAATGGGACAGAGGAGACGATACAGGCGGCGGTCGTACGAGAGTCTTGGAGCAGGGCAAGGTATTTGAACAAGCGGGTGTGAATTTTTCGCATGTACAAGGAAACGCATTACCAACTTCAGCAACGCAACACAGACCAGAATTAGCCGGAAGGCGTTTTGAGGCACTTGGCGTTTCACTGGTTATTCATCCCCGTAATCCATACGTGCCGACATCACATGCCAATGTGCGTTTCTTCATAGCAGAAAAAGATGGAGAGGCTCCTATTTGGTGGTTTGGTGGGGGGTTTGACTTAACGCCCTATTATGGCTTTGAAGACGATGTCGTGCATTGGCACCAACAAGCTAAGAAAGCCTGTGACCCGTTTGGTGAAGCGGTCTACGCTGAATATAAACAATGGTGTGATGATTACTTTTTTTTAAAACACCGCAATGAGCCACGTGGTGTGGGCGGCTTGTTTTTTGATGATTTAAATACGGGTGGCTTTGAGAATTGTTTTAAGTTCATGCAAAGCGTAGGTGATCATTACATTCCAGCTTATTTGCCAATAGTTGAACGACGAAAAAACTGTTCATACACAGAAAAAGAACGAGATTTTCAGCTTTATAGAAGAGGGCGTTACGTTGAGTTCAACTTGGTCTGGGATAGAGGGACCTTATTTGGTTTGCAGACTGGTGGACGGACAGAGTCGATTTTAATGTCATTA
>Ga0181578_10004448_pt1 | contig 12478 bp, 11 predicted proteins | sample 071ome_21_FD_148659 | JGI IMG/M metagenome (GOLD analysis project Ga0181578, IMG submission 148659) | Coastal salt marsh microbial communities from the Groves Creek Marsh, Skidaway Island, Georgia - 071401CT metaG (spades assembly) | ecosystem: Environmental > Aquatic > Marine > Intertidal zone... | reverse complement strand
ACCGAACTGTTGCGCGGTCCCTTGCAGATCGTGCTCCGCGAACTCATTAGCGAGTCGGCCCACGACCCCGCCCTGGTCACTGAGTTCCGGGTCCGGATGGGCGAGCCGATGGAGACGGAACTGGTGGCTGTTCTGCAGCGAGCCATGGCGCGCGGGGAGATCCCAACCAAGCAGATCGACCCGCTCATTTTCGAACTGCCGAACGCTCTGGTGCTACACCGACTCCTGATGCTCGGCGAAGTGGTCGACGACGACACCTGCATCCACCTCGTCGACAATGTGGTCCTGCCGCTCCTCAAGCAGCGGACCTAGAACTTCCTTCGATACCGAAAAGCACACACCGGCGGGATAGCCCTTTCGGGCGAGTTGTCCGGCCAGCCTGCTCAACGCCTTCGCGGAATCCTCACCCGCCTTTACACGCGCCTTGCGCGAGGCGAATTCCAGCGCGCGTTGATACTCGGCGTCATCATCGATCTGCTCGATGGCGACATCGATTGTTTCCGAATCCACACCTCGTCGCCGCAGTTCCTGCTTCAAGACCGACCGGGCCAACGCCTTACCTCGATGCCGGGACTCCACCCACAGCCGCGCGTAGGAAGCGTCATCGATCAGACCCACTTCCTCGAATCTGTCGAGAACCTGAGCCGATACCTCCGGATCAGCACCTCGCCGAGCGAGGTCCTTCTCCAATTCCGCGCGGGTGCGTGGTGCGTGCGATAGCCGCCGCAACAAGATCGATCGAACGGCCGTTTCAGGGTCCGCCGAGTCCTCGAGCGGTCGGTCCGCTGGCGGCTCAGGCCGGCGGGGCGACATCCGCGAAGTCCTCACCCACGGGCTCGTCCTCGGCCGGCTGATCCGCCTTGGCTCCGATTCCCAGGGATTCCTTGATGCGCTTTTCGAGTTCATCGGACAGGTCGGGGTTGTCCTTGAGGAACAAGCGCGCGTTTTCTTTCCCCTGGCCGAGCTGGTCGCCTTCGTAGGTGTACCAAGCACCGGACTTGTTCACGATGCCCGCTTCAACACCGAGGTCAATGAGCGAACCCTCGCGCGAGATTCCTTCGCCGTACAGGATGTCGAACTCGGCCAGCTTGAACGGCGGGGCGACCTTGTTCTTGACGACCTTGACACGCGTGCGGTTACCGACCGCCTCGGTTCCACCCTTCAGAGTTTCAATGCGGCGCACGTCCAGACGCACCGAGGAGTAGAACTTCAGCGCCTTGCCACCGGTGGTGGTTTCGGGCGAGCCGAACATGACGCCGATCTTCTCGCGAAGCTGGTTGATAAAGATCGCAGAGGTGTGGGTACTGCTGAGTGCGCCGGCCATCTTGCGCAATGCCTGACTCATCAAGCGCGCCTGCAGTCCGACGTGCGAATCACCCATCTCGCCCTCGATCTCAGCCCGCGGTACGAGCGCTGCGACGGAGTCGATCACGATGAGATCGATCGCACCCGAGCGCACCAGGGTGTCGGCGATCTCCAGCGCCTGCTCCCCGGTGTCCGGTTGCGATACGTACAGGTTGTCGAGGTCGACGCCAAGCGCCTGAGCGTACTCGGGATCGAGAGCGTGCTCGGCGTCGATGAAAGCCGCGAGACCGCCGGATGCTTGAACGCTCGCGATGGCGTGCAGGGCCACGGTGGTCTTACCGGACGATTCGGGTCCGTAAATCTCGATGATGCGACCACGGGGCAGACCCCCGATGCCCAGCGCCACATCCAGGGCAATGGATCCAGTCGGGATGACCTCGATCGGTGCGCGACCCTCTTCTCCGAGGCGCATCACCGAACCCTTACCGAACTGCCGCTCGATCTGCGACAGGGCTGACTCCAGCGCCTTCTCGCGATCGTCGGATGCGCTGATCGACGTCAGCGGGGTGCTGGACTTGGCATTCTTGGCGGCCATCTTGTTCTCCTCGCGGTAGTTCTGATGCGTCGGACGCTAGGTGCACCCTGTGACAGTCACCCGCCCGATCCCATCCCCCATCTCGACCTGGGGATCGAATTCCGGTCCTCCACGCGCCTGTGGAAGCGCGCCCTGGAATGTGCGGTTACCTGCCAACAGCCGCGAAACTACATCGAACGGGTGTTCGAACGGCGCCGACACGCCGGGAGGCTCGCCCATACCGCTAACCCGATGACCGGAATAGCCGCCACCGCGTTGAGGACTGCGTAACTCGACCACCAGACAACTAACCCGGCCACGACTCCGCCGAGCGCCCCGGCCACGTTCATCGTCAGGTCCGATAGACCCTGCACCGAGGGTCGTTCCCGCGGTTCCACCTCATCGGTGACGAGGGTGGATCCGGCGATCAGCGTGCACGACCACCCCAGGCCCAACAGGAATAGGCCGATGCCGAGTGTCACGACGTCGTCGGCAGCAGCAAGTCCACTGATGACACAGGCTGCGAGCAAGATGGCCACACCGGCGAAGATCACCTGGATCCGACCGAACCGATCGACGGCCATGCCCACGAGGGGCGAGAACGCGTACATGCCCGCGACGTGCACGCTGATCACCAGACCGATCAACTGCAGCCGTACATCCACGTGCGCCATGTGGACCGGCGTCATCACCATCACCATCACCATGGCCACGTGACCGACTGCAACCGCGCCGATTCCCAGGACCGCCCGCGGGCGGGTCTTGAGGTGCTCGATGCCATCGCGCAACCGCGGGTGCACCACTCCGGGGCCGTCGGACCCCCGCAATCTCAGAGATTCCTGATACGGATCCGGGCGCAGGAAAATCACCAGCAACGCCACAGTCGCGAAGGTGACCACAGCAGCGACCAGGTACGGGCCGGTGAGTTGCGGAAGATTCCAGGCGAGCGCCCACCGCCCGCTTATGTCGAGCAGATTGGGCCCGGCGACCGCGCCGATGGTGGCTCCCCAGACAACGAACGACAAGCTGCGGGCGCGATGCCGAGGGGTCGCAAGGTCGGTCGCCGCATATCGCGCCTGAAGCCCCGCGGCAGAAGCGACGCCCACTAGCAGGCATCCCGCATAGACCCCGAACAACGAGCGCTGAACCGTGCTCACGACGACGACGACGGCGCCCAAGAAGCCCAAGCCGTAGCCCAAGGACAGCGCTGCTCGCCGACCCCGGGTGAGCGCGAGGCGTGCGAGCGGAAGGGCCAGCAGCGCGGCGCCGACGACACCGAACGTTTGTGCCAGTCCCGCAGCTGCCTCACTTCCACTCAGCGATGCGGCGATCAGCGCACCGGCCGGCAGCGAGCCGGCAACGGCCACTCCGCCGAGGATCTGACTCCCGGCTAGCGTTGCCACGCTGCGCTTTTGGACCGCATGGACGGCCGAGGTGTCCAGCGGGTCGAGAGGCTCAGCTAAGTCGCGGATCTCCCCCGTTGCACTCATGACGGGTTTCCGCCTTTCCCGCGCGCTTGCCCGTGATCGAGGTGTTGGGATAGCGACGTCGTCACAACGGAGGTGTCCACCGGAAAGCCGAGCCGCTCGAGCGCCGACACGATAACCAACGGGTCCTGAGACCATCGATCGTGCTCGATAAGGACTGCTCGATCCGGTCCGAGTACAGACGTCACAGTTTCCATCGCGTCGTGCAGATTCCGGGTACTGCGCTCAAGAGTGCTCACCGCATCCGGATGTTCAGCCCACCAGCCGCTCATAGCAGCAGCCTTCGGGTCACGAACGTTCATCAGATAGCGAATCCCCGGGAGAAGTTCATTCAAGAACAGCAGGTGGTTGGCAAGGGCATCCGCATCGTCGAAGTGGCCGATCTCGTACCTCACCTCCTTGAATCCCGTCCACCGAGTGTCGGGCTTCGGGCGCAGAAGGAATTCAATGACGTGGCGTCGCTGATCGGCGAGAACGGCGGACGGATCTAGCCGCGCCGTTCCGAACCAGGGGTGGTGCGGTTTGCCGGAGTGGTGTCGGTCGCCGGCTGCCGCAATCGCATCGACGTATGACTGCAGTGCGCGAAGCGCGCCGTAGTTCTCACCGCGGATGAGCGTGTGCGGATGGGCGTTGATCGCGGCCTGGAGCGCCGTGCTCCCCGACCGACCGAAGGTCACGATCGTTAGGAAACGCAACTCGCGCTTCGTCTCAACCACCCCAAAACCTTAGGGGCACCGGCCACGCGAAAGGTGCCCATCCACTAACGCAGGAAGGACGGAACATCCACCACCTCGCACACGGCGCGCCAGACCACGACGGTGTCCTCACCACGGTCGAAGCATCCCTCCACCGTATCCCCGAGCGCAGGCAGCACGACATCACTCGCCCAGCTCGCGGCGTACTCATCACCGAGGACCGCGTTCAGCCGTTCCCAGAAGTCGCTCCTGCGCACGCGGGCTATCCTCCGCGAGAGCAGTTCGGGCCGCTGCACCACCCTGCTGGAGGTCCTCGGTTCTAGGAGCACAAGTGATGGCACCGGCCGCCACGATCGGTCCCGACGGGCTAAGCCCGTGGGCTCGTACCTGGGTCGAGCGAGCGCTCGGAGCCCCCACGGCAATCCAGTCCGAGGCATGGCCGGTACTCGCGTCGAAACTCGACGCGGTTCTCGTCGCGCCCACCGGTTCGGGCAAGACACTGGCGGCGTTCCTGGCGTCATTGGACTCACTCGCGCACACACCACCCGAAGAGCGCGGTCGCGTGCTGTACATCTCGCCGCTCAAGGCACTGGCGTCCGACATCGAACGCAACCTCCGCAGTCCGCTGGTAGGGCTCGAACAAGTGGCTGCCGAGGCCGGCGTCGAGATTCCGACCATTACGGTCGGGATCCGCACCGGGGACACGCCTCAGGCTGAGCGAACACGACAGGCGAAGCACCCGCCCGATGTTTGGATCACCACCCCTGAATCGCTCTTCCTACTGCTCACCTCCCAGGCTCGCTCCGCTCTCGCGGGTGTGCGAACCGTCATCATCGACGAGGTCCATGCCCTGGCGGACACCAAGCGTGGTGCCCACCTGGCCTTATCGCTCGAGCGCCTCGACGAGCTCCTTACCGCACCTGCGCAACGGATCGCGCTCTCGGCGACGGTATCGCCCGTCTCGGAGGTGGTTCGCTACGTAAATAGCACCGATCCGGATTCGGTCGTCGTCGTACGCCCGAGCATCGACAAACAGATAGCCCTCACAGTCGAATCACCGGTGGATGATTTTCGCGACATCGGGAGCACCGCACGCGACGAGTACGGGAACGAGATCGTCACCGGCAGTTCAGCGGGAGACGCGGAACGAACATCGGTGTGGCCGGCCATCGCCGAACGCGTGGTCGACATCATCGACCAGCATCGATCCACGATCGTCTTCGTCAATTCCCGTCGATTGGCCGAGCGCCTCACATCTCGCATCAACGATGTTGCTGAGGCACGCGAGATGGACGCACCCCTGGCCCAGGCCCACCACGGCTCCGTCTCGAAGGAAGTCCGACGCGGCATCGAGGACGACCTCAAGTCGGGTCGACTGCGCGCGGTGGTAGCGACCAGTTCGATGGAGTTGGGGATCGACATGGGCGCGGTGGACGTCGTGGTACAGATCCAGTCCCCGGTATCGGTGGCCAGCGGGCTCCAGCGGGTGGGCCGCGCCGGTCACAGCGTCGGTCAAGTCAGCACCGGACACATCATCAGCACCCACGCCCACGATCTCCTCGTCGCGACGACTATCGCAGAGCGCATGGACGATCGCGCAATCGAAGAAATCCGACTTCCGTCCCTGCCACTGGACGTCCTTGCTCAACAGATAGTTGCCATGTGCGCGATGGACGAGTGGACGGTGGACGCGCTGCTCGCCGTGGTGCGACGTGCGGCATCGTTTTCCAACCTAAGCGAGTCCTTGCTGGTCAGTGTCCTGAACATGCTCTCCGGCACGTACCCCTCCGATCGTTTCGCGGAGCTACGCCCGCGCATCGTGTGGGATCGGGCGAACGGCATCCTCCGCGGACGTCCGGGTGCGGCTCGGCTGGCGGTCACCAACGCGGGAACCATTCCCGATCGGGGTCTGTTCGGAGTTCACATCGCCACAGAGGGATTCCCCCGCGTCGGAGAGCTCGACGAAGAGATGGTCTACGAGTCCCGGGTCGGCGAGGTGATCACCCTCGGTGCGAGCACCTGGCGCATTATGGAAATCACCCACGATCGAGTACTGGTCTCCCCTGCACCGGGGGCACTCGGTCGAATGCCGTTCTGGCACGGCGACGCATTGGGCAGACCGGCACATCTGGCCGGTGCGATCGGTGATGCGGCCCGTCGTCGCCATTCGGGCATCCCCGCATTGGATTCCTACCTCCTCGAACAGCAGACCAGCACCGGGGTGATTCCTGATGATGTGAACCTCCTACTGGAGGCCTTTCGCGACGAGATTGGCGATTGGCGCGTGGTGTTGCACTCACCGTACGGTGCCCGCGTCCACGCACCGTGGGCGTTGGCCGCGTCGCGAATCCTGTCTGATCGATTGGGGATCGACGCCCAGGTGATGCACGCCGACGACGGCATCGTGGTCCGGCTTCCGGATTACATCCCCGTCACGGATTCGCAATCCCCCCTTGCCGCGTCCGATTCCGACCATGTACTGGCCGAGGTCCTCGACGCGCTGACCATCGATCCTGCCGACATTGAGTCGCTTATTCATGCAGACATCACCGGGTCGGCACTGTTCGCATCACGCTTTCGCGAGTGCGCGGGCCGTTCGCTGCTCCTGCCTCGACGCCGACCGGATCGACGCACCCCGCTGTGGCAACAGCGGCAGCGAGCCGGACAACTGTTGCAGGTCGCGTCGGACTATCCAGACTTCCCCATCGTCCTCGAGACGATGAGGGAATGCTTGCAGGATGTCTACGACGTCCCCGCACTAATACACCTACTCGAAAGGATTGACTCCGGTGCCGTCCGTATCTCGACGACCGTCACCGATCACCCAAGTCCCTTCGCGCGATCCCTGCTGTTCGGATACGTCGCCACCTTCCTCTACGAAGGCGATGCTCCGCTAGCCGAGCGTCGCGCTCAGGCGCTGTCCATCGATACCGAACTTCTCGCCGACCTTCTCGGCACCGCGGAACTACGGAGCCTGCTCGATATCGATGCGATCTGCGAGGTCGAGGACGAGATCGGCCACCGATCGACGAACACCCGCGCCCGCAATGTCGAGGACGCAGCGGATCTTCTTCGCGTGCTGGGACCCATCGACCCGGATAACGCCTCCGAGATTGGCGTCGACACCGCATGGTTGGACGAGCTTGTCACGTCGGGCCGAGCGATCACCGTCACCGTGGCCGGCCATCGACGCATCGCTGCGATCGAGGATGCAGCGCGGCTGCGTGACGCACTCGGAGTGGTGCTACCGCCCGGAATCCCTGATGCCCACCTTGAGCCGGTCGACGATCCGCTCGCTGACGTCGTCACGCGCTTCGCACGGACCCACGGGCCGTTCACCATCGATGAACTGACCGACGAGATCGGTGTATCCCCTGCCGCGTTGGGCCCGGTGATCGATCGACTCGTCACCACACGCCGTCTGCTGCGCGGCGAGTTTCGTCCCGGTGGCCGCGGAGCCGAGATCATCGATGCAGACGTCCTACGCAAGGTGCGTCGTCGTTCCGTGGCACGACTCCGCGAAGAGATCGAGCCAGTCGAGATGGCACATTACGCCGCTTTCCTACCCGCCTGGCAGGGCGTGCTTACTTCAAAGGACGAATTCGAATCCGAAACCCGGGCCGACCTCGTCGAAGTGATGGATCGACTCAGCGCGCTTTCGGTACCGGCTTCGTGCGTTATGCCCATCCTGCGGGCCCGTGTAGCCGACGTCCAACCAGCTCAGGTGGACGCACTGCTGACCCGCGGACTTCTGACGTGGTGGTCGATGGGCCCCCTCGGCGCACGGGACGCCCGCATCGCCTGGGCGCCCACTTCCGTCGCCGCGGGAATGCGCGAACTGCTCCGCGGATCACACCCGCGGCTCGTCGATAACACCGACGAAGACACCCGCGCCATGGAACCGGTGTCCCGAGCGATCGTGGACGTTCTCTCCGGCGGCGGAGCCTTCTATGCCGATGCCGTGCACGCGGCTCTCATATCAACTGGCCCGACCGTCTCGATCGACACGGTGGACGTCGCCTTGTGGGACCTAGCCCGCCACGGTTGGGTCACCTGCGATTCCTTCAGCTACCTACTTGCTCGCGTCGGTTCCAAGGCAAGTTCGCGATCACACACACGCTCGAACACCGCGCGAGGCCCGCGCTCCGGGCATTCTCGGCATCGCACGCCCGCTCGCTCTCGACTCCCCCGTCGTACCCGTCTATCGAGCGAGGGCGGCGGTGGCGCGACCGGACCTCGCTGGTCCCTGGCCCCGGGAGTGGCCTCACCCGCTGACTCGTCTGCCGGTCTCGGCGGTGACCGTGCCGCTCAACAGAGGTACGCGGCGGAGTACTCCGGTCTCCTGCTGGAGCGCTGGGCCGTCGTCACGCGCATGGCGGTGGCCGCCGAGGATCCCGTCGGCGGTTTCTCCGACCAATACCGGGTGCTGTCGGCGATGGCCGACGCGGGGGCATGCCAACGTATCTACGCAATCGAGGGCGCAGGAGGTGCACAGTTCGCGCTCGAGGGTGCCGTCGACACGATTCGAGACCACCGGGAATTCGGGGACCACCAGGAAGCTCGCGCAGGGCAGATGCTTGTGCTCTCCGCCGTGGATCCAGCCAACCCGTACGGAACCCTGCTGTCGTGGCCCGGCCCGGATGAACCGGCGGAAACCACAGGGAGAACCTCGGCCCGACCGTCCCGACGCGCTGGGTCTTTCGTTGTTCTTCACGGCAGTGAGCTTCTTGCGTGGCTCGACCCATCCGGTGGTTCCTTGACCACCCGGGGAATCACCGATGAAGCAACGGCGAGTGACCTTCTGCGATCCCTGGCCCGAGCCAGGGTGTCGCTCAACGACAATCATCGAGGCATCTTGACCACCGTCAATGGAATGTCCCTGCTCGACAACGCCGCGACGGCACTCTGGCGGGCGGCGGCGCAAAGTGCTGGACTGGCGGCGGTCCCTCGTGGTTGGAAGTGGGTGGCGCGTGCCTGAAGGCGACACCGTGTACTTAGCGGCCAAGCGCCTGCACGCCTGCTTGGCCGGACAGCGCATCGACGGCAGTGACTTTCGGCTGCCGACCCTCGCGAACCTTGACCTCACCGGCGTCGGTGTACGCGAGATTCGTCCCTACGGCAAGCACCTGCTCTTCCGGTTCGACGACAACCGCACGCTGCACACACACTTTCGAATGGACGGCTCGTGGCACATTTACCGGCAGGGACAGCGTTGGAGTGGCGGTCCAATGCACTCGGTCCGGGTGATCGTGAGTTCGAGGATCTACACGTGCGTGGGCTACCGGCTCCACGACGTCACGATGCTCCAGACCGCCGACGAGCATCTTGTGATCGGACACCTCGGGCCCGACATCCTCGATGATGATTTCGATGAAGGCCTGGCCCTAGAGAACATTCGGTCTCAGGGCAATCGAGCTATCGGCGATGTCCTGGTCGATCAACGGGTGCTTGCGGGAATCGGGAACATCTATCGCTGCGAATCGCTTTTCCTTACCGGAATCGCACCCGCGACCCCCGCATCGTCACTCGGCCGCGATCGGTGCGCGACCCTGGTCACGGTTGCTCGAACATTGATGATGCGCAACCGAGATCGGGCGTCGCAATCGACCACAGGAGACGAGCAGCGGGCACATTTCGTCTACGGGCGCGCCCGACAAACATGTCGTCGCTGCCACGAAACGATCGCGACGATGACCGCCGAGACTCGACCCAATGCTCAGACCATCTTCTGGTGTCCGGGCTGCCAGTCCGACTCGTGACATTACGAGCATTTTGCGCTCGCCGGCGCTAGGACAGAGGCCGACCCGCGCCAACAGCGCTCGGAAGGACCATCTCCGGCAACCGGGTGGTGGGGGCTGTGCGCTGCAACTCAACCTGCGCGAGGTGCGTACTCACCGACGCGAGGAGTTCCGACAGCGAGACATCAAGTGCGTCACAGATGGCAGCCAGCAGTTCCGACGAGGCTTCCTTGTGGCCGCGCTCAACCTCCGAGAGGTACCCCAGGGAGACGGCTGCTGCTCCGGAAACCTCGCGCAGCGTGCGACCTTGATCCTGACGACGGCGACGCAGTTCCTCGCCGATGACTTCCCGCATGACGATCATGGGCCAACCTCCCTTCCGGACTTCCACCATAACCGCAGATTGTGACATTGCACCCGCAGGACCCACATTCTGTGCGGTCACCTGTGTCAACGTCAGCCGGGTCGAATCTATTCCCGGCCGCTAGTTGGTACGTGAAGCGATGAATCCGACGATCGCTTCGAGCGTTATCCGGGTCACTTCGAGGCGAACGTGCGCCCGATCACCGGACACGTGGACGGTTTGCGTCCGCTCACCGTTGGGGGTCCACACTCCGATGCAGGCCGTTCCCGGCATAGCACCGTCGTGACTATCCGGACCCGCGGCCCCGGTCGTGCCCACGCCTACATCAGCTCCGAGACGTTCGGCGGCGCCCCGGGCCATGGCCAACGCCACGGGCTCAGACACGGTGCCCGATGCCAGCACCTGCGGGCTCACGCCGAGCAGCTCTGTCTTGACCTCCGGGACGTAGGCCACCACGCCCCCGCGCAGCACCTGAGAGCAGCCAGGGATGTCGGCGAGCGCGGCTGCAACGAGCCCGGCCGTCAGCGACTCCCCCGTGGCGATAGTCCACGAACGCTGCAGCAGGGCCCGGACCACCTGAGATGCCTGATCAGTCGGCGACGTCGACGTCATGCGGTTTGTCGATCTCTACGCAGCACCACTGCCCGACGCACATAGTCGATTCCCGTAGCCACGGTAAGCAGCACAGCGATGATCATCGCGACGTAGGCGATCGTCGACCACACCTCGGCGATGGCGGCCGGAGCGACCGCGAGATACATCGAGATCGCCACGATCTGCGCGACCGTCTTGACCTTGCCGCCGCGAGAGGCCGGGATCACCCCGTGGCGAAGCACCACCAGCCGCACGATGGTGACACCGAATTCCCGTATCAGGATGACCACAGTGATCCACCACGGAAGCTCCGCCAGGAGCGACAGTCCCACGAGCGCGACGGTGATGAGAGCTTTATCGGCGATGGGATCGGCCAGTGCCCCAAAAGCCGAAGTGATCCCCCGCTTGCGAGCAATGGCACCATCGAGGAAATCAGTGATGGCTGCGGCGATGAACACGATGGCTGCTGCATCTCGGGCCACGGGATCATCGACCAAGAGCAGGATGGCCAGCAGCGGCACGCAGAGCAGGCGCGCCAACGTCAGGGCATTCGGCAGGTTCCAGGTCACGCGCGCACCCAGAGATCCACACCCTCGTTTTCCACGACCTCCCCATCTACCCAGTCGCCGACCGATGCCGAAGAGTTGACCAGGAAGCAGGCACCGTCGTCGGGACCCTGATGCGCGGCTCGGCCCATCGGCACACCGTCCTCTACCGCCTCAACCAGGACCCGCACCCGCTCCCCGATTCGTTCGGCGGCGCGCTGCTCCATAAGTTCCTCGACGAGGTCGACGATGCGAGCCCGCCGTGACTCGATGACGTCTTCGGGAACTTTGTTGTCGAGGCCCGCCGCCTCGGTGCCGTCTTCATCGGAATACGCGAAGACGCCCACGGCGTCGAGCCGAGCCGCCTCGAGGAACGTCGCAAGTTCGTCGACATCCTCGTCGGATTCTCCCGGGAAGCCGACGATCACGTTGCTGCGGATCCCTGCACTCGGCGCGAGAGCCCGTATCGCCTCGATGAGTTCCAAGAAATTCTCGGTGCCACCGAAACGGCGCATCGACCGGAGAACCCGCGGGCTCGAGTGTTGGAAACTGAGGTCGAAGTAGTCGGCGACAGCGTCCGTGCCCGCAATCGCCGCGACGAGCCCCGGGCGCATCTCAGCAGGCTGCAGGTACGACAACCGAATTCGATCCACACCTGTTCCCGCGGCGAGTTCCGGCAGCACAGACTCCAGCAGTCTCATGTCACCAAGATCCTTGCCGTACGACGTCGTGTTCTCCGAAACCAGGATCACTTCGCGAACACCTTCGGCGACCATCGCACCGATTTCCGACACGATTTCCGGTGGAGTTCGCGAGACGAAGGCCCCACGGAAGCGAGGTATCGCACAAAAAGCACACCTTCGATCGCAGCCGGTGGCGAGTTTCACCGACGCGATGGGGCCGGACCCGAGTCTGATTCGCGGTACCGGGGGTGTGTACCCGTGTCGATCCCGGGACCTCTCTACAGGCGTGATGGGCAAAAGCGTCCGGCGATCCACGGGCTCGTGGGTCGAGACTTCCTCACCTCGGACAACGGCATCGAGCCGCGCGGCGATCTGGGGGTAGTCGTCGAACCCCAGGACCGCACTGGCCTCGGGAAGGGATGCGGCCAACTCGCTGCCGTACCGCTCGGCCAAACAGCCCGCCGCGATCACCGGGGGTGCGTTCTCCCCAGCG
>Ga0181578_10004441_pt1 | contig 12484 bp, 7 predicted proteins | sample 071ome_21_FD_148659 | JGI IMG/M metagenome (GOLD analysis project Ga0181578, IMG submission 148659) | Coastal salt marsh microbial communities from the Groves Creek Marsh, Skidaway Island, Georgia - 071401CT metaG (spades assembly) | ecosystem: Environmental > Aquatic > Marine > Intertidal zone... | reverse complement strand
ATTATGGCGGCATTGAATATCAGCCACGAACTGTTAGCGCTGAAGGGTGGTGGTAGCGCGGAGACCAGCGAAGATCAGCAACGGCTGTCTACGCTGAACAGCCAGCTGGATGAGGTGTTGTATCAGCTACGGCAGCTCGAGATTAACTAGCGCCCGTAATTCGCTATACTGGGCACGGCCTGAAGTATTTGCCAGACGATTTTGTCCTCGAGCCGATAATGCAGTACCCGGAGAACACCTCCGCGGTGGTTGAGCAAGCCTGGCCTGAACCGGGAAGCCTGAAGCCGCGAGGTGGTCACCACCTTGAGCCGCAGGGTTCAAGGGCTTATTCGTCAGCGGTGCCACGGGCCACTCCTTACCCACCTCATCTTGTTATCAGCCCTCTCTCCATCGTCAGTGGCGTGCGATTTATCCCAATAATCTGCAAAGATATTGCAGCCTCATGGTGTCGGGCTGCAATAGCGCAACTTGGACGAAATGAGTGAGACCGACCAGATAATGATGCCCCGTGACAAAGCGTCTACACGAAAGACCTTGCGGCAGATGAGGGATGAACTCTCCCCCGCGGAGCGCCAAGCTGCCGAGACACAGTCGCTGATGTTACTGAGCCGATGGCAAACTTGGGGTCATGCGCGTGTCATCGCCAGCTATCTGCCGCATCAATCAGAGTTTAATCCCAGCTGTCTGACCCGGGCGGCATCGGCGCAGGGCGCCTCTATCGTCTACCCCCGCGTCACCAACGAAACCCTGACTTTTCACTATTGGCATAGCGGTGATGCCCTCGAGGCAACCATCGGGGCAGTGCATCAACCGCTGGCAAATAGTCCACAGGTGGCGCTATCCGACATCGATCTTTTCATCACGCCCATGCTGGCCTGCGGGGACAACGGTATTCGCCTGGGGTACGGAGGGGGTTACTACGACCGGGTCTTCGCCGAAGCGAGGGGGTTCCGATTAGGTGTCGGATTTTCACTACAGCGTATTGGCCGTTGGAACACGGAACCCCATGACCAGCAGCTGTGGGGGTTTTTGAGTGAATCGCGATTGGAGCTATTCAGCCCCGGTCAGTAGGGGTGCAGCCTCAAAAGCAGTCAGGGGATGCCCTACTGCACCATGATGCCCGCCTGCTGCGGAGACAGGGAGGGTCGCTGCGGTTCACCAAACTGTAAGCCGAGTGTGAGCAACACCACGACTGCCGTTAGCACCCAGATGAGATCAGGTCGATTTCTGCGCATTCACCAGCCCCCCAGCCAGTCCAGCCAATACCGCGCAAGGCGATTTTGTTATTGTCCTCCGGCCCTCTCGTCGCATCGCAACCCCGAGCCAGAAAGGCAAGACTCCCCCGAAGACCCCTTACTGTCAAGTCGCGGGACGGCCCAGATACTCCCGGTAGGCCGGATTATCCGTCTCCTCCCAAAAGCGGTACCCGAGGCGGTTCAGCGCAGTCCGTAGCGCCGCGCGCTTACCGCTCGGCACCTGCATGCCAACCAAAATGCGCCCGTAAGCGGCGCCATGATTGCGGTAGTGGAAGAGAGTGATGCTGTACTCGTTGCCGAGCGCATTCAAGAAGTGCAATAAACTGCCCGGACGCTCAGGAAACTCGACCCGAAACACCATCTCGTCCTGAATATCAGGGGAGAGTCGACCGCCAATCAGGTGCCTGAGGTGCAGCTTGGCGGTCTCGTTATCGGTCATATCAAGCACCTGATAGCCCTTCTGCTGCAGCGTCTGCTGCACTTCAGACACGCCCTTGCCACCCGGACTCATGGTTAGACCCACGAACACCCGGGCCTGCGCAGTGCTTTCATACCGATAGTTGAACTCAGTGATATTCCGCTTGCCAATTGCACTGCAGAACGCGCGAAACGCGCCGGCACGCTCGGGGATCGTCACACTGAGAATGGCTTCGCGACGCTCTCCAATTTCGGTTCGCTCCGAGATATAGCGCAGGCGATCAAAATTGGTATTGGCGCCGCTGACGGTCGCAGCCATGGCGCTCCCGGCGACGTTTCGCTCCTCGACAAATTTCTTCATGCCCGCGACCGCTAGCGCGCCCGCAGGTTCCGCGATCGCTCGCGTGTCATCAAATATGTCTTTCACGGCGGCGCAAATTTCGTCGGTGGAAACGGTGATGACGTCGTCCACCGTTTCCTTGATCAGTCGAAACGGTTCTTTGCCCACCTGTGCCACTGCGCATCCATCTGCAAATAATCCGACTTCTCGCAAGGTGACTCTGCGGCCTTGATCCAACGCGGCGCGGACGCAGGCGGCATCCTCGGGCTCGACGCCAATAATGTGGGTTTGCGGCCATACGTATCGCAGATAAGCGGCCATGCCGGCGAGCAAACCGCCACCGCCACAACAGATAAATACATAATCCAAGGGCTTCGGCGCCTGCCTCACCAACTCCATGGCAACGGTCCCCTGTCCCGCAATCACGTCGGGGTCATCAAAGGGGTGAATAAACGTCATGCCGTCCTGCTTTACCAGCGCCTGAGCACGCACGGCAGCCTCGTCGAAGGAGTCACCATGCAGCACGACGGTCGCGCCGCGCGCGCGAACGGCGTCCACTTTGATCGCAGGCGTCGTCACGGGCATCACTATTTTTGCTTTGATACCGAGGGTCTGGGCTGCCAACGCGACGCCCTGGGCATGATTCCCCGCCGAAGCAGCGACGACGCCGGCCTGACGCGCCTCGGCGCTGAGGCGACTCATTTTGTTGTAGGCGCCACGGCACTTAAAAGAAAAAACGGGCTGCAGATCCTCCCGCTTCAACAGGACCTGATTGCCGAGCCTTGAAGACAAAAGCGGCGCGGCATCTAGCGGCGTCTCGCGTGCGACGTCGTAGACACGGGCGTTGAGTATTCTTTTGATGTAGGTCTGTGCCATTCGCCGACCCGCCGCTTAAAAGCGTGTGATCATAAGGCTTTAGCGATACCAACACACGGTGCGTAGTTGGCAAAATGCCCACTCGCCGTGGCGGCGAACACCCCCTTATGCCGCGTAACGCGACTGCATCGCGGCGAGCGAGAGCGGCTGAATTTTCGAGGCGTTACCAGCAGTACCGAATGCCTCATAGCGATCAATGCATATCGCTTTCATCGCATTCAGGCTGGCCGTAAAGTACTTCCGGGGGTCAAATTCGGCGGGGTGCTCCGCGAGAAAGCGCCGAATTGCGCCAGTGGAGGCTAACCGCAAATCGGTGTCGATATTCACTTTTCTGACCCCGTGCTTGATGCCTTCGACCACCTGCTCAACCGGCACACCGTAGGTCTCGGGAATGTCACCGCCAAACTCGTTGATGACAGCTAGCCAGTCTTGGGGTACCGCGGATGAACCATGCATCACCAGATGAGTACCGGGGATGCGGGCGTGGATGGCTTTTATGCGATCCATCGCCAGTATGTCTCCGGTGGGAGGACGCGTGAATTTGTAGGCGCCATGGCTCGTGCCGCAGGCAATCGCCAGTGCGTCTACCCCAGTATCGGCCACGAACTGTGCGGCCTCCTCAGGGTCTGTCAACAACTGGTCATGGCTCAATTTGCCCGCCGCGCCGATACCGTCTTCCTCGCCGGCCTCTCCTGTCTCCAGCGACCCCAGGCAACCAATTTCTCCCTCCACCGACACACCGCACGCGTGGGCCATCTCTACGACATGGCGCGTCACGCCCGCGTTGTAGTCGTAATCCATGGGCGTCTTGCCGTCCTCTCCCAACGATCCATCCATCATGACCGAACTAAAGCCCAACTGAATCGATCGTTGGCATACCGCCGCAGACGTACCGTGGTCCTGATGCACCACCACCGGGATGTGCGGAAACTCTGTCATGGCCGCTTCCATTAGCGCGCGCAGGAAAGGGGCACCGGCATATTTTCGCGCACCCGCACTCGCTTGCATGATCACGGGTGAATCAGTTTTGTCTGCCGCCTCCATAATGGCGCGGGTTTGCTCTAGATTATTGACGTTAAACGCCGGTACGCCGTAGCCATGCTCCGCCGCGTGGTCCAATAATTGCCTCAAACTAATCAGTGCCATGGTGCTACGCCTCGCTTGGTGTTCTTGCCTCTTTCTTACCACTCTCTATGTTCGACGCGACCTACGTTGGATGCGCCTCACAAAGTCGCGCTGGAACAATCATCCGCCGGCGCGCTAGTTCCAGCGCCATCTCAGATCAATCACTTGCCCGGTCTGCGAGTACCGCGACCGCGGGAAGCGTCTTCCCCTCAACGTACTCGAGAAAAGCACCACCGCCGGTGGATATGTAAGATACCTGATCTGCAATGCCAAATTGATCTATGGCCGCCAACGTATCACCGCCGCCGGCAAGCGAAAAACCGTCACTCGCGGCAATTGCCTCTGCGAGCACCCGCGTGCCTGCGGCAAAAGCGTCCTGTTCGAAAACCCCCAGCGGACCATTCCAAAGGATAGTCGCCGCCTCGCGGACTCGGTCGGCAATGTGCGTCGCTGTCTGAGGGCCCACGTCCAGGATCATGTCTTCTTCCGCCACCTCAGCAGCGAGCTTTATCGTTGCCCGTCGACCCGCGTCTATCCCCGGCGCCACCACAACATCGATCGGCAGCGGGATCTCTACATGATCCATCAGGCGCCGAGCGGTGGCGATCAAATCAGGCTCGTGGAGCGATTTTCCTATGGGATAGCCCGCGGCCGCCAGAAAAGTATTGGCGATACCGCCACCGACAATCAGACTGTCGCAACGCTGAGAGAGGTTGTCCAGCACCTCCAGCTTGGTAGAGACTTTTGATCCCCCCACTATTGCTAACATAGGCTTTTTGGCTGAAGTAAGCGCTCGCTCCAGAGCGGTTAACTCGGCCGCCAGCAGTGGACCGGCACAGGCAACCGCCGCGGATTTAGCAACGCCATGGGTCGAGGCCTGAGCACGATGCGCCGTGCCAAACGCGTCCATCACAAAGACATCGCAGAGCGACGCGTAGTCGGACGCCAGCACGGCATCATTCGCGGACTCGCCCACATTGAATCGCACGTTTTCCAAGAGCACGACATCACCGGGCAAAGGCGCAACATGGCGCCAGTCCTTTGCCAGTAGCACATCACGCCCCACTAACTCTGACAATCGCTTGGCGATGGGCGCCAGCGAAGCCTCGGCACTCCATTCGCCCTCGATCGGTCGCCCAAGGTGGGACATCACCATCACAGCAGCGCCTTGCGCCAGCGCCTGTTTGATGGAGGGCGCCGCGGCCCGCAATCGCGCATCGTTGGTGATGACGCCCTCACGAAGGGGTACGTTCAAATCTTCTCGAATCAGGACGCGCCGACCCTTGAGGTCCAGTTCGGTCATCAGTTTCACGGCATATTTTCCTTTACTGCACGCCCTCTCTCGCCGGATGCGCTGATTCAGCAATGCGTTGTTGCCATGCTAATGCGACATCAATCAGGCGACTGGCGTAGGCCCACTCGTTATCAAACCAGATCAGTATCTTGGCCAATCGTCCGGCAGCAACCTGAGTCTGTTTTGCATCGACGATGGCCGAAGCCGCCTCGCCCGCGAAATCGCAGGAGGCCAAGGGTTCCAGCGAATAATCCAGAACCCCCGATAACACCCCTTCCGAGGCCGCCAACAAGGCCGCGTTAATCTGCTCGCGATCGCAGCGACGCTCCGTGGCCACCGTCAACTCAATCGCCGATACCTTGGTGGTAGGAACGCGCAATGCGTGGGCCGAGAGCTTGCCAGCAAGGTGCGGCAGGATGCGCTCAATACCCACCGCAAGGCCCGTATCGACAGGGATAATTGACTGTGACGCGGCGCGAGTTTTGCGCAGATCAGTGTGATGATAGGCATCGAGCACGGGTTGGTCATTCATCAAAGAATGGATAGTGGTAATGGTCGCGGCTTCAATACCGAACCCGCGGGAGAGCGTATCGAGAACCGGAACAACCGCGTTGGTTGTGCAGGACGCGGCGGATACGACGCGCAACTCGGGCGCCAGCACGTCCTCGTTGACGCCGAAAACGATGGTCGCGTCTACATCAGACTCTGCGGGTTGCGAGAACAAAACATGGGCGGCGCCCGCATCAAGGTGACGCTCAGCGGTTTTTCGATCGGTAAACGCACCCGTGCACTCAAAAACAAGGTCGATCTCAAGTTCATTCCAGGGCAGTTGCGCTACGTCTCTGACATGGCTGAGCGGTACCAGCGACTGATCGATTGCCAACAAGTCCCCGGAACGTGCGATGCGACCGGGATAGCGCCCGTAATTTGAATCGTAGCGGGCGAGATGAACTACCGTGTCTGCGTCCGCGATTTCGTTAATCGCCGCCAGTTCCAGTGCGGACCGCGCGTCCTCGCGGGCGCGGTACACCCGCAGCAATGTGCGGCCCACCCGCCCAAAACCATTAATCGCAAAGCGCATGGTCAATCGAGAATCACATCCTCAACCGCGGCGACCACATGATCCGTGGTAATGCCAAAATGCTGGAAGAGGGCGCCAGCCGGCGCAGACTCGCCAAAAGACGACATCCCGACCACTCGGCCGTCAAGTCCAACGTACTTGTACCAAAAGTCGGTATGACCGGCTTCGACCGCAACCCTGGCCAGCACATCGCTTGGCAATACCGCCTCTCGATAGCCCGCTTCTTGCGCCTCGAAGGCTTCCGCGCAAGGCATGGAAACGACGCGCACACCCTTTCCGGCAGCAGTGAGTTGCTCCGCTGCCTCTACGGCTAGCGCGACCTCTGATCCCGTCGCAATAATGATCGCATCCAGGGCGCCCTGCTCAGGCACCAGCACATAGCCACCACGATGCGCCAACAATGCCTGATCCGCATGGGTAATCTGAGCGGGCAGGGTTTGCCGAGAGAAAATCATGGCTGTGGGCCCAGCCTCACGAAGCAGCGCTTGCTTCCACGCAATGGCTGACTCCACCGCGTCACAGGGTCGCCAGGTCTGTAGATTCGGCGTCGCACGAAGCGCCGTGAGTTGCTCTACCGGTTGATGGGTGGGGCCGTCTTCGCCAAGGCCTATCGAATCATGGGTGAACACATACAGCACGCGTTGCCCCATCAGCGCCGACATGCGCACCGCATTGCGCGCGTATTCCATGAAAATCAGAAACGTGGCGCCATAGGGGATAAACCCGCCGTGGAGGGCAATGCCATTCATAATCGCGGCCATGGCAAACTCGCGAACCCCGTAAAAAAGGTAGTTACCCGAGGCGGATGCTGCCGAAATACCCTCTGCGCCCTGCCACAGCGTTAGATTGGACCCCGCCAGATCGGCCGACCCACCCAACAGCTCCGGGAGCGAGGGCCCAAGGGCATTCAACGCTTGCTGGGACGCCTTGCGAGAGGCCACATCGGCGCCCGCTTGAATACACTCTTCTATGTATTTGTCTGCAACTTCGGAGAAATTGGCGGTCATTTCGCCTCGTAATCGGCGAAGATATTCATCGGCAAGCTCCGGGTAGTCTGCGCGGTATGCGTCAAACTCGGCCTGCCAGCGGGCCTCAAGTTCGGCGCCCCGCGCCCGTCCGTCCCAGGCGGCGCGGATGTCCTCGGGAATCTCGAAGGGCGCGTGGGTCCACCCCAAGGCCTCACGCGTCAGGGCAATCTCTTCAGCGCCAAGGGGGGCGCCATGACAACTCTCAGTGCCCGCTTTATTGGGGCTGCCCTTGCCGATGACGGTCTTGCAACAAATGAGGGTGGGCCGCGCAGTCTCCGCCTGTGCGGCAACAAAGGCCGCCTCAATCGCTACGGAATCGTGGCCATCGACCGCCGGTATCACCTGCCAACCATAGGCCTCGAACCGCTTGGGCGTGTCGTCGGTGAACCAGCCCTCCACCTCGCCGTCGATAGAGATGCCATTGTCATCGTAAACCGCGATGAGCTTGCCTAACCCCAGGGTGCCGGCGAGAGAACAGGCCTCATGGGAAACACCTTCCATGAGGCAACCATCACCCAGAAACACCCAGGTATGGTGGTCAACGATGCAATGGCCCTCGCGGTTGAACTGCGCCGCCAGAGTTTTTTCTGCAATCGCCATCCCCACGGCATTGGCCAAACCTTGGCCCAACGGGCCCGTGGTGGTCTCTATGCCGGGGGTATAGCCATATTCGGGGTGGCCAGGGGTCTTACTGTGTAACTGTCTGAATTGCTTAATATCTTCAATCGACAGCTCATATCCACTCAAATGTAGCAGGGCGTAAATAAGCATCGACCCATGGCCGTTGGAGAGCACGAAGCGATCCCGGTTAGGCCAGGCAGGGTTACCCGGATGGTGGCGGAGGATGCGGTTCCATAAGACTTCTGCAATATCGGCCATGCCCATGGGGGCGCCGGGGTGGCCACTGTTGGCCGCTTGAACCGCATCCATCGCGAGGGCGCGAATGGCGTTGGCCAAATCATTTTGAGAGGGCATGAGAGCTCCGGGGTCGCGTTGCGGGCGTATTGTCGATCAAGCCGGGCGCCGTAGCAAATGCTTCCGTTAATCTGAGCCCATGCCGCCCCGACTGACACCGCGCTGCTGGACTAAAATCCCCCTCATCCGCACTGCCTAGCTCAACCCAAAACTGCTATTGCACACGGCCAGCGATCCGAGCCCAAAACCTGCCCATTTGGCAAGGCAAAACAGGCAAATAATTCACGGTTTTGATGCAGGGCTCGCCTCGTTTCAAAAGCTCACATCTTCTGGTACGGTAAGGCCATGATGTGAGTGGTTATCCGCAGGGAAAGCTGTGGATTAATAAAAAGCTGAGCCTGGCTAGGGCTCTATCCAAGCTAAGCACTAACGCATCTAAAAGCAGTACCACTTAAAACGTAAGGAGAAAACCATGTCCGAGCGACACATTATGTCGGATGCAGTAAGGTGGGCTCTGGGTATTTTCGGAATTCTCGCGCTGAACATCTCAATGGTTTCAGCCCAAGACGCCGATGATGCCGATAGCGAAGACTCTGCAGAAGACATCGAAGAGGTTTTGGTCACGGGATCACGCATCAAGCGTACTAACCCTCTCGAGGCCACGAACCCGCTTGTCAGTATTGGTGAGGAGCAGATTGAGCTAACCGGCTCGGTCAACGTCTACGACATCCTCAACGAAATCCCCCAGGCCGGTCCCGCTGCAATTTCACGTGCAAGCACCAACTTCAGCGTGGGCGCATCGGGCCAGCAGACCATTGACCTGCGAGGCTTGGGCGCCGGTCGAACCCTCACGTTGGTCAACGGCCGACGCTGGGTGGGCGGTATCCCAGGTACGAACATTGTCGACCTGAACTCAATACCCTCAGATCTTATCGAGCGACTCGAAGTCTCCACCGGTGGTGCATCGGCGGTCTACGGTTCTGACGCCATCGCTGGCGTAGTTAACGTGATCCTCAAGGACGACTTTGAGGGCGTATCGCTCGAAGCCATGACCGGCGCCTATGACGCAGGCGACGGCGAGACAAACCTGTACTCGCTGACAGCAGGTGCATCATTTGCTGAGGATCGCGGTAACGCAATCATCAACCTGAGATACGACGATCAGGGCGGCGTAATGGCTCGCGATCGCGCTCCCAACACCGGTAGCGATGTCTTTTATTATGGTTGGTACTACGGTGCGGCCTACGGCGAGCCCTACAGCTCGTTCATTGCTGACCCTGCCTATAGTTCTTATCCACCCCAAGGTCGTTTCTTCCCAAGTGGCAACGCCGGTGACTCCACCGGTATGCTGACATTTGATTGTTCAAATCGAAATGCATACCGCGTTGAAGCGTCTGACTCGGTTGTAAGCTGGGCAGGCTCCGGTGGATCGGATGGCTGTGGATTTAACCGAACGTACTTCCGACAGATCGAAATTCCGATTGAGCGGAAAAGTGCTTACTCCAATATCACCTACGACCTGACAGGTGATCATGAGTTGTATGCCGAGCTGTCCTACATCACCGTGGGCACTCAAAGTGCACTTGAGCCCTTCCCCATGTCGTCAGAGGACGTCTACGGCGGTGACCGTAATTTTGGTTACCACTACACCAACCCCTACGTCCCTGCTGAAATTCGGGACGCAGCACTGGCGCAAAACGCCAACAATCCCGACTGGAATGGCCATATCCCTTTCATCCGTCGTTTGGAAGAAGTGGATAATCGTGGCGCCGCCAACACCCGGGAAACCTTCCGCGTAGCACTCGGAACGCGCGGTAGCTTTGGCAACATCGATTACGACTGGTACTACCAATATGGTAAGTCCGAGCGTGATCAGCGCAGTGCTGGACAATTCAACGCCCTGGCGTTCCAGCAAGCGCTCGATGCGGAAGTCGGCCCTACCGGCCAGATCCAATGTGCCAGCCCAACGGCTCGCGCGGCGGGCTGTGTGCCGATCAACCTCTTCGGTATCGGTAGCATCACCCCGGAAATGGCTGACTGGGTGCGGTATCGCCCGACACGTCAGACCACAATGGAGCAGGAAGTGCTGGCAGGTAACATCACCTCCTCGTTCAGTTTTGCGGGTCGCGACATTTCTTGGGCTATCGGCGCAGAGTATCGCGATGAGACTTCTACAGACCGACCCGATGACCTTCAGCAACTGGGTCTTCATGGCGGTAACCGCATCCCAGAAACCAACGGTGAGTTCGATGTTGTCGGCGTTTACGCTGAAATCGCAATACCCTTGATTCAGGATGTGCCCTTGATTGAAGAGCTCGTACTGGAAGCGGCGTATAGGGTAGATGACTACTCGACAGCCGGTGACGTTGATGCAAGTAAAGTGGGCTTGAACTGGAAGCTGAATGACCAGTTCCGGGTACGCGGTGTTTATTCACAGTCTGTGCGAGCACCGACCATCGACAATCTGTTTGCCGGGCAAGCACAAACCTTCACCGCGATCAGCGATCCCTGTAGCGGCGTAGGCACGCAGGCAGAAGCAGGCATGAACCCGGTAGTTGTCGCCAACTGCCTCAGCATTCCCACTGTTGCGGCCACCGCAGCCAGTGGCACGCTGAACCCAGATACGGGTGTGATCGAGCCGGGCTTCTTCTACACCCAGCCCGATACGCAAACGATCTCTGGCTTCGTTGGTGGTAACCCCGATCTGCAAGAAGAAACTGCTGATACCTATACCTTCGGTATCGTATGGACTCCGCAATATCTGCAAGGCCTAGCGGTAACTTTGGACTACTATCAGATCGAAATCGAAGACGTCATTGGGTCAGTGTCTGCCAGTCGGCTGATTAACGAGTGTTACAACTCCGCAGATTTCCCCAATGCACCGCAGTGCAACGCGCACGAGCGCTTCCCTGATACCGGTAAGCTGCGGTATTGGTACTCTTATGACATCAACCAGTCTGTCTATGAGACAACTGGCTTTGATATCAGTGCCAACTACTTCTTCGACTCGCTGGGTTTCCTCCCTGGAACGCTGAACCTCAACGTGTTGTACACACGTCGTGACGAGCACAAGTTCCAGACCACCGTCGAGAGCGACCCGTTCGATTTCGTCGGCGAAGTCGGTTACAACGAAGATAAGTTCAAGCTACGCGTGCTGTATCAATTGAATAACTTCACGCTGTCACTGGACAATACCTACTACGGCTCTGCGCTGGATGATGTAGGCCAGTCCGCATCTGACTACCACTTGAACTCCATCAGCTCAATTAACTACCTAGATGTGCAGGCTCGTTATCGTTTCAACGATCGCTTCGAAATCTACGGTGGTATCGACAACGTGACTGATGAAGATCCGCCCTACTGCCCGACCTGTAAGAACGAGCCAGGCCCCGGCAGCCACTACAGCGGCCTCCAGTATCGTGTTTGGGAGAGCATGTTCTGGTACGCAGGTATCAAGTTCACGCTGTAATTTGAGTAACACTGAAAGCCGGGCCATGTGCCCGGCTTTTTTTTTGCCGGCAATTTAAGCCTTGGGCGTTGCGTCAAGGAAGGTTCGTCAGCAAACTGTGTTTCCATCATGTCCTGCACATCGTGGCCGGACCTCCGCTTTATTGACGGGTCGACAACCACCATGGATCAAAGCGCGCTTAAGCAACAGGTAGCTGAACATGCCGTCAGGCGGCTGAAAGCTCACCCTGAAGACAATTTAATTCTCGGCGTCGGCACAGGGAGCACTACCGAGTGTTTCATTCGAGAATTGCCCTCGGTGCGAGACCGTATTGACCTTACAGTCTCAAGCTCCGAACGCTCTACAGCGCTGCTGGAATCGCTGGGATTTACTGTGGTAGACCTCAATGCAGTAGCTCAGGTACATCTTTATATCGATGGTGCGGACGAAACCAATGCGCGGCTGGAGCTGATAAAAGGAGGCGGCGCCGCGCTGACCCGGGAAAAAATTATCGCCGCGGTTGCGGATCAATTTATCTGCATTGCCGACGGCAGCAAACGGGTTGATGTATTGGGCCGCTTCCCACTGCCTGTGGAGGTGATTCCCATGGCTAGGAGCCATGTCGCGCGTGAGCTGGTGAAGCTCGGCGGTCAACCCGTGTGGCGAGAAGGCGTCATCACTGACAACGGCAATTTCATCCTTGA
>Ga0181578_10004438_pt1 | contig 12487 bp, 7 predicted proteins | sample 071ome_21_FD_148659 | JGI IMG/M metagenome (GOLD analysis project Ga0181578, IMG submission 148659) | Coastal salt marsh microbial communities from the Groves Creek Marsh, Skidaway Island, Georgia - 071401CT metaG (spades assembly) | ecosystem: Environmental > Aquatic > Marine > Intertidal zone... | reverse complement strand
CGGCATTAATATTAGTTTGACCGGTGTAGGTGTTATTACCGGATAGTTTTAATGTACCGCTACCTGCTTTGGTCACAATCGTGTCAGTACTAATCACGCCTGAGATTTCAGAGTCACTGCTGGTGGTGGTGACTGATAGTGTGCCAATATTCGCCACCGCACCATTCATATCCACGGTACCGGCACCGGTGCTAATCGTTAAATTGTGTTCTTCGCCAGATGAGCCGTAGGAATAACTCACCACGACGATACCGGAGCCACCGTCGCCAGAAGTTGATCCTCCAGCCCAGCCATTCGCACCACCGCCTGAACCTGTATTAGCTGCACCGTCGCCACCATTTTTTGTAGAGTAATTTCCACCATCACCACCCACACCAGAACCACCGGTTCCTCCAGATCCGGAAGTATAAGTGCCGCCGCCACCGCCTCCGGCATAGTATTGTGAGCTACCTGTGATGTCATATGACAATCCAGCTCCACCATTACCACTATTATTACCTGATGCATCTGAACCAGCACCCCCGGCACCACCACCACCGCCGCCAGCTGCTGAACTGCTTGTACCGCCCGCATAGCCTTGGCTGGCTGTAGCAGATCCACCCGAGTAGCTTCCTCCATGACCGCCGCCGCCGCCGGAACCGCCAGATGCACCGCTTGATTGTTTACTACCACCACCACCGCCGCCTATGGACGTCTGGTCATTAAATGTTGAGTTACCACCGTTACTTGCAGTTGTTCCAATTGAAGTTGCAGCAGCCCCTCCTGCGCCCACGGTAACCGAGTAAACTGTGCTCGCTGAGATGGAGTAGCTTGCGTTGTAAATCAAGCCACCGGCACCGCCACCACCGGCACCGTCATAACCACCTCCGCCGCCACCGGCAACAACTAAAAGTTTTGTGGATGTGATATCGGTCGGTGTCGTCCATGAGTAGGTGCCTGCACTATAAGTAAGTGAGCCTGTACCCAGGGTGGTTGAGGAGCCACTCGCAGTAGCTGTTGTGTAGGAACTACCCGCATCGGTGGAGTACTTATAACTACCACTTCCTAAAAACTGAATAATGCCAGATTCTAGCGTTGAATTCGTGTTCACATCACCACTGATGGTGACATTGCCACCAGCAGTAGTAATGGTTACATCAGCGCTTATTGTCACATCAGCATTAACCGTTAAGTTGCCCCCATTAAGTGTTAAATTCACCCCAATGTCTACTGTCGAAGCGTTAAGTGTCAGGTTTAGATCGTTCGAAGTGCTTGATATTGCTGCATTTATATCAATTGTACCGCCGGTTAACGTTAAGGTAGCGTTGCCCCCAGATGTCTTAGCAATAGCCGCATTTACGGTTAATGTATTAGAACTGCTGCTGCCTGTTGTAATAGAAACACTGGTACCAGAATTTAGTGAGGAGACGATGGATGATGCTAAAAGTGTTGTGGTTTGTGAGGCTGAAAAGGAAGTACTATAGCTCGTGCCTGATGCACCTGACGATGCAATCGTCACGTCATAAGGGTCAATCAGCCACATACCTCCTCGTCCCACATTAATGCTCGTCAGCAGATCAAGTATGTGTCCCGATGTCTCAACGAAGCCTCCTTTAATATCTGAGGTGGTGTCAACAATCGATGCTGGATCGATGAGCGTGTATTTTGAGAAGGGGATGGTCTGTTCGTTTAGGTTGTTACCAAGGTAGATATTACCGCCTTGCGTTGCCCCCATGGATTGGATGGTTGTGTCTTGGATGAGGGTCTTATTAAAGCCTGAGATCTCAATCGTTCCGCCGCGACCACTGCTAGCGTTGGTTTGAATAAGGCTTGAATGGGTATTCACGTCCGCATTGGATGATGTAATACGAACAAAACCACCGTCATGCCCATTGGCAGTGAGGGTGGCATTCGTTATGCTGATGTCGTCTAACGCCGAGATGATGTACGTTCCTCCGCGACCCGCCCCTGCATTCGTTTGAATTAATCCCTCCATGACAATCTCATGGTCTGACGTTAGATTAAGCTTGGCATCACGCCCAAGTAGGTTAATTCGGCTCTGTGCCCCCGTCGAGAGTAGCTTACCCGCATTAATCCTTACAGTCGATGAATTGGAATCAGCTCGTCCAGCATACACAGCTCCGAGCAGGGCTACATTTGCCCCCATAAATTTGGCTAGGGGTGGGCTATTCTTGCCCCCATAGGCATAAATATCCCCGAGGGCTGTGATATCACGCTCCGCACGAAAGCTTACCTCAGCCGCCTTAATATAAGCTGAGCTATCGAGTCGAATATCGGACATACTTGCTATCTGCACTGAGAGATCCGATGATTCACTGTTACTAATACTTCCTAGAATACTCGTGGTGCCCGCTGACGATAATTTAAGCAGGGTCGACGTAGATGTCGATTCCTTTATGATTGATACATCCCGATCTAAATCAATGTTGCCCCCATCGGCCACCAGGGTGACATTACTGTGTTCAATCGTATCTGATATCACCTTGGCTACGTTAGTGTCGATATGCTGTGTTGTCGCTGTGGCTGTAAAGCTACCCTCGCTATCTATATTTGAATTAACGCCCGCCTTGGCAAACACTGCCAGGTTATGAGATAGCGTTGTCTCGGGGCTGCTTGTTGCAATCTTGCCCCCACTTCCCTCGTTTGCCCCATTCGCCTCTATCTTGCCCCCAAGTGTCAGTTTTTCAGCTGAGGCAATCGTTATGTTGCCCCCATTGCCACTAACTGTGGCTGAGGCTGTCATGATTGCGCCGTCTTCGATGCTAGCCGTCTTGGTGGTCTCGATTTTGATATCTCCGCCCTGGTTTTCAGCCGAGGCTAAGGTCTGTGATTCTGATGTGGCAATAAAGTGGTTGCTGGAGATGACAATGCGCCCTGCTTGGCTAACCTTCATGGTCGGCGTGGTACCTACGTTAATGATGCCGGCTTGCCTGATGACGCCGCCCTTGATTTGATTAACCGCGGTGGCAGATAAGATCACCTGGCCTCCAGGGGCCTCTACGATGTACTTATTCTCGATGAGCGCGTTGTACTTACTCGGGCTGACCGAGAGTGCCGTGAGGTAGCCATCATTAATCTTCAGCGTTATCTTATTACCCGACGCAAAGGCGACCGTACCTTTCTGTGCTGTCACGATCCCCTCGTTAATCACGTGGGGTGCTAGAAGTGCGGCATAGCCATTGAGCCCCGCCTTAATGTTACCCTCATTCTTAACGGTTGATTCCTTGTCACTTTCCTCAAATACGTAATTATCCTTTAAAAAGTCATCGTCCTTGATATTATTCGCGCTCGCCGCAATGGATCCCACATCAATCTGAGAGTCTTTACCAAATAGAATGCCGTTTTCATTTACGAGCAAGACCTCGCCGGTGGCATTAATACGTCCATGGATTTGTGATGCACTCTGGCTGCGGATGCGGTTAAGGGTTGAAGAAGAGGAATTAGGTTGGTTAAAGTTAACGGTAGCTTTAGCTCCCACGTCAAACGAATTCCAGTTAAGGATCGCCTTTTGTGTGGACTGGTTAATATTTAACACTGGGGCATCACTTGAACCTTCATTGGAAAAACTTACATTACCGCTCGCAACCGTTCCGCCTTGGGGTAAGGTATTCGCAAGAGGTTCTGCATTTGCTGAGCAATAAAGGGCAGTCAGGCCTAAGCCCGTAATTTTCAATACGGCTTTTAGTTTCAATAAAAGCTTCATAACTATTTACTAGTTAATAGAAATTAGCATCCTTTATTACGAGGGAAAGTGTATTATGCCCCCAATAAAAATAAAAAGGCAAGCCTTTTTTACAAAAAAAAGGGACATTATATTTAGAAGGTGATGTAGCCGTTGAGCCATATAAAGTTCTCTTTATGCCCCCCGTCCTGGTCACTACCATCTGACTGCTTGTTAGGATTGCCCCCGATGCGGTGTGACCATGAAATTCCTAGGAAAGAATCGCTAGGTCCATTCCACTCAAGCCCTGCGCCATAACCCTTGAGGTTGTATGAGTTATTGGTCACGTTATCTCCCGAGTATCGGTCCTTGAGCTGTTTAATTGCCCCCATGTCATAGAATACCTTAGCCTCTAGGGCGTAGGGTAAGGTGCGAGCAATTTCAAAGGTGGAGAGGATACCCTGCGTGCCCCCACCCTCACTGGTGGGATAGGCTCTGATACCACTCGGGCCGCCGAGGTAGAATTTCTCGGATGAGTCCATGTTACTGTCAGCATACTGGCCTGATAATTTAAGGCTGGCTGACCAGTAGCTGTCGAGGTACTGCAGCCTCTCGTACTCAAAGGTGAGCTTTGTAAATTGGCCATCGTAATTTGACCCTGCGTAGTCCACATCGCCTGTGTGTAGGAAGATCTCGTAGTCATTGAAGGCGCCATCAAAGAGCATGTAGTCGGTGTATGACCCCTCAATACCAAACTTGGCAACCTTGGTATCGTAGTCACTTAAGTTGGTGCTACCCTGGTCGTTTACAAAGGATTTGTAGCTAAATTGGGTCACCACGTCCATGAAACCCTGCGGACTAATTTTGATGGGGTAGTTAAATTTACCTTGGTATGAGAGTGAATCACCATTAAGGTCGTTATCCTCGTACTCACCGTGGATCACCTCGTACTCCATGTAACCCACACTTAAATTGGCGCGCAGCCCGTCATAGCCGATAGGGACGTCATAGCCCATGCTCACAAAATCAACGCCCTCCGTCTTCATGTAGATGGCTTGGATTTGTTCGCCAGTTCCAATCGGGTTATTCCAGTCTAGGCTGTAGATCCCTCGGGTACGCCCTGTGGTTCTGGATCCATAGTTGTCCATGCTAAAGACTGATTCGAACCTGGGTAAATTTTCTAACTGGATCTGTACCTTGGTGTCACCTTCATAGTCACCCGCAACCAACGAGGATGTGGCTTCAACGCCGTGGTTTCGATTAAATATAAGCACCTTGCGGTCGACCACCTGGAGGCTTAAGGTCTTGTTTAGGCCCTGGGATTCGAAGAACTGCTTCACGTATTTGGGATCAATTTGTGATTCCTCGCCATCCACGGTCGCCACCTCAACGCCAGCAAAATTCGCCTCAGTAATATTGATGAGTACGTTACCCTCAGTGACGTCTTGGTCGGGTAAAGATGCTTGAGCTAAGAGGCCCATATCCCTATAGTAATTAGTCAGCTCATTGACGATGTCATTTAGGCCATTAACGGTTACCTGCTTACCAACAAACTTATCCAGGTATGCCAAAATCTCATCTGATGAGATTGCCTTGTTATTTATCAGGTAAAACTTCTTGATCTCGATCTTGGGTATATCTTGCTCTTCGATAATGGGCTTATTAAGCTCAATAAACGTTTTATCTTTTAAAACTTTGGGTTGATTAAGCTCGATCTCTTTAATGATTTGACCCGCATCAGGCTGAGCAGGATATGCCTGCGGAATTAATGCAAAGCTAAATACAGTAAGTAATTTTAATAAATTTTTCATAATCAATTTTTATGCGCATTTTACACGAAAAAACTATAAAAAATATAAAAAAAACAATTAGTTAATACCAAAAGGGGCATTAAAAAATTGGGGGCATTTTGGGGGCATTATTTATTAAATAAATTAATGACAACTTTTCTACCCTTCGCACAACCAATCTCGACACAGCCTTTCGATTCTTGGGGTACGTTATAAAATACCCCTAAAATTCTGTCCTCTGCTAACCCAAGCTTAATCAGCTCATCTTTCATCATAACTGCTCTGCCTTGGGCAATTTGTATATCTTGATTTGGATCATCAGAAAGATTCTCAAAGCCCTCAATTGCAAATTTCTGATCAGGTTTATTAAATAACTCCTTCAAATTTTTGACCATATTGTCATCAAGGTTCGGCATGCTCTCATAGAGACCGAAATAGTATGTGAGTCTAGCAGTTAGTCGATACCCATCAATCAAACTTGGCATCGGGTTGGTTAGTCCAGTGAAATCAATCGTACTAACTTTATCAACTGGCTTTTCACTTGCTGGTGCTGCTTGTTTAGGTGCTGGTGCTGCTTGTTTAGGTGCTGGTGCTGCTTGTTTAGGTGCTGGTGCTGCTTGTTTAGGTGCTGGTGCTGCTTGTTTAGGTGCTGGTGCTGCTTGTTTAGGTGCTGGTGCTGCTTGTTGTTGGGATTTTTCTAAAGCCTCTTGATTGATTTGTTTAAGCTTAGCTCTTTCTTTTAACTCCTCATAAAATTCTTTTTTAACATAAACCGAGACATGCGTTTTTCTATAGAAAGAACACATAGGCTCAACACAGTCAGCACTGATTTTAGGGGCATCATAAAAGGTATCAATTATTTGCTCTTTATTGAAACCTAGCACATACAATTGGTTGGTGAATTCATAAGCACGTCTTTTGGCGGCAACTAAATTAGCTTGCTCATCCCCCCTGGCATCAGAGAATCCCTCGACAACAAGGTATATATTATTCACTGCCGCAGCTTTAAATGCTTTTTTAGCCTCATCACTTAAATTTGGCTTATATTCATTGGGTCTAAAATAATATGTAAAGTAATCAACTTGAACGTAGTTAAAACTCTCTTTCCAATTATTATCTTTGGAATAAGGATATATAATTTTGGCAGTTGATTTTCTTTCTGCTTTAGGGGCATCTGCTTTAGGGGCATCTGCTTTAGGGGCATCTGCTTTAGGGGCATCTGCTTTAGGGGCATCTGCTTTAGGGGCATCTGCTTTTAATGGGGGCAGCTCAACTTCAGCTTCCTTAGGATCATAAAAACCCTCTGTTTCTCTCATGTCATCAATCGTGATGGGGTCTTTTTCACCTTCAATTGGAATAATATTCGTGGTAACGTCCCGAGATGTAAATGCTTGCAAAATTAAATAAATGATTACTGGGGCTAAAGTAAATAGAATTACATAAAGCATATTCCTTTTACTTTGTGTAGCAAATCCAACAAAACCAGTTACTAATTTTCCTAGTAAGGATATAAAAAGCTTTATCGTATTTAGGGTAAATAAGGCTATTTTGTTTGCAACGCTAGTAATACTCTTAATAAATGCCTGGGGGTAGCTAAGGATCTTCCTCAATAACGGCGTTATTGATAAAGCCCTTAAATTTAGCGATAGGGGTTTAAAAGCAAATAGTTGTCTGATTCTTTGTTTGATTACCGGTAAAAACGTTCCAAGCTTATAAAATAATCTATCAATAATGATCAACGCCCATGTCATTGATAAAAAGCTTTTAAGGACCTTTAAAATCCATAAAATAAGACTGATAAATTCACTTACTAAGGCTTTTACAAAAGTAATAAGCATTAATGTTGCTTGTTTAACAAGATTTGCTCCTTGAGTAAAAGCTGCTTTTATTAAGCCAAAACAATCATTAAGCGTATCTTTAAGGTGTATAAAAAATCTAGTAAATGAAGCTTTTTTAGTCTTAATAAAAGTAAATTGGGGCAACTCTTCTTGAGATTGGGGCAACTCTTCTTGAGATTGGGGCAACTCTTCTTGAGATTGGGGCAACTCTTCTTGAGATTGGGGCAACTCTTCTTGAGATTGGGGCAACTCTTCTTGAGATTGGGGCAACTCTTCTTGAGGATCATCTATAATACCGCTTTGATTATCGCTATTAACTTGCTGAGATTCTAAAGAATTATCTCGTTCTTTAATTTGCTCTTTAAGTAATTGGTTTTCTTGTCTTAACTCCGCAAGCTCATTTTTTAATTCATTCAAGACTTGCAAAATTGCTGCATCGTTCGAAGGTGTACTTTTTTGATCTATTTCTACACTCTCATAATCACTCTGTGCTGCATTTTCTTGTTCTTCTTGAGGATCAGTATCGTCTTTTTCATCAAATGCCCCCAAATCGTCTAAAAATGCCCCTTTTTCTAAGTCTGGCTTTTCTAACTCGTTATCAGAACTTTCAGGGGGAATTTGTTTGAGTGAAAGGTCATCAGATTTTGACTCTTCATTTAAATTTGCTGTTTTAGCAGCTGAAGTAATTTTTGGAGGAACTGTAATCGATTGATTCGAATCTTTTCGAGCCTGTGATGGATCAATGCCCCCTTTGAGCTGTTCCTTGCACAAGCGCATGTGCTCACGCGCAGCCTCAATAGAGATCTCTGGGTATGCCCCCAGGGAAATACGCTTCTCTTTACCTTTAAAGCGGTATTTTAATCGCCAAAACTTAGAGCCTTTAGAGGAGATTTCGATGTATAAGCCCAGACCATCAAAGAGCTTGTAAGACTTGCTTTTAGCCTCTGCTGACTGAATGATTTGATCATTTAGCTTCATAAAAAAAGGGGCAACGGTTAAATTGCCCCCATCTTAAACTAAAAAGAAACATTTTGCACGTTTTTTTTGGGGCATCATGCCCCTTTTGTTAATTTGAGCCAAAAAAAACCCCGCTGGTTGCGGGGTTTTCTTAAATTTAAAAGCTTGGCAGTGTCCTACGTTCGCATGGAAAAAACCACACTATCATCGGCGCTGAATCGTTTCACTGTCCTGTTCGAAATGGGAAGGAGTGGGTCCAACTCGCTATGTCCGCCAAGCAAACTTTTTGAATAATCATAAGATTATTCGAATTCTTTGTTTTAACAATTAAGAAGAAGTAAATTATTGTATTGATTGCGTTACTTTAGTGTCAACTATAATTTTAAGTTTTAAAATTATAGGATCAAGCCTCACGAGCAATTAGTATCAGTTAGCTTCACACATTACTGCGCTTCCACACCTGACCTATCAACGTCCTGGTCTTGAACGACTCTTTAGTGCACTTAAAGTGCAAGGGAAGTCTCATCTTGGGGCGAGTTTCACGCTTAGATGCTTTCAGCGTTTATCTCTTCCAGATTTAGCTACTCGGCTATGCCACTGGCGTGACAACCGATCCACCAGAGATCTGTCCATTCCGGTCCTCTCGTACTAGGAACAGCCCCCCTCAAACTTCCAACGCCCACGGCAGATAGGGACCAAACTGTCTCACGACGTTTTAAACCCAGCTCACGTACCACTTTAAATGGCGAACAGCCATACCCTTGGGACCGACTACAGCCCCAGGATGTGATGAGCCGACATCGAGGTGCCAAACTCCCCCGTCGATATGAACTCTTGGGAGGAATCAGCCTGTTATCCCCAGAGTACCTTTTATCCGTTGAGCGATGGCCCTTCCATACAGAACCACCGGATCACTATGACCTGCTTTCGCACCTGCTCGACCTGTCCGTCTCGCAGTCAAGCAACCTTATGCCATTGCACTAACAGTACGATTTCCGACCGTACCTAGGTTACCTTCGCACTCCTCCGTTACACTTTGGGAGGAGACCGCCCCAGTCAAACTACCCACCATACACGGTCCCTGATCCCGATAAGGGATCTAGGTTAGAACCTCAACATTACCAGGGTGGTATTTCAAGGATGGCTCCACAAGATCTGGCGATCCTGCTTCAAAGCCTCCCACCTATCCTACACAGATAATGTCAAAGTCCAATGTAAAGCTATAGTAAAGGTTCATGGGGTCTTTCCGTCTAACCGCGGGTAGATTGCATCTTCACAACCATTTCAACTTCGCTGAGTCTCTAGAGGAGACAGTGTGGCCATCGTTACGCCATTCGTGCGGGTCGGAACTTACCCGACAAGGAATTTCGCTACCTTAGGACCGTTATAGTTACGGCCGCCGTTTACCGGGGCTTCAATCAAGAGCTTGCACCCCATCATTTAACCTTCCGGCACCGGGCAGGCGTCACACCGTATACGTCCACTTACGTGTTTGCACAGTGCTATGTTTTTATTAAACAGTCGCAGCCACCTTTTCACTGCAACCCCATCGGCCTTCGCGAGTAAATCGCTACAACCTACTAGGGCGTACCTTATCCCGAAGTTACGGTACCAATTTGCCGAGTTCCTTCTCCAGAGTTCTCTCAAGCGCCTTAGAATTCTCATCCTGCCCACCTGTGTCGGTTTGCGGTACGGTCTCAATTTAACTGAAGCTTAGTGGCTTTTCTTGGAAGCTTGGTATCAATCACTTCATGAACAAAAGTTCACTCGTCATCACGCCTCGATATTGATTCTCCGGATTTGCCTAAAGAACCTACCTACACGCTTAAACCAGGATATCCAACACCTGGCTGACCTAACCTTCTCCGTCCCCACATCGCATTAAATTGAGGTACAGGAATATTAACCTGTTTCCCATCAGTTACGCATTTCTGCCTCACCTTAGGGGCCGACTCACCCTGCGCCGATGAACGTTGCACAGGAAACCTTGGGCTTTCGGCGAGTGTGCCTTTCACACACTTTATCGCTACTCATGTCAGCATTCGCACTTCTGATACCTCCAGCATTCCTCACAGAACACCTTCGCAGGCCTACAGAACGCTCTCCTACCATGCATGTAAACATGCATCCATAGCTTCGGTTATATGCTTAGCCCCGTTACATCTTCCGCGCGAGACGACTCGACCAGTGAGCTATTACGCTTTCTTTAAAGGGTGGCTGCTTCTAAGCCAACCTCCTGGCTGTCTGTGCCTTCTCACTTCGTTTTCCACTTAGCATATCATTAGGGACCTTAGCTGATGGTCTGGGTTGTTTCCCTTTCGACACCGGACGTTAGCACCCGATGTCTGTCTCCCGTACTCATACTTCTCGGTATTCGGAGTTTGCAATGGTTTGGTAAGTTCTTATGAACCCCCTAGCCATAACAGTGCTCTACCCCCGAGAGTAATATACGAGGCACTACCTAAATAGTTTTCGGAGAGAACCAGCTATCTCCAAGTTTGTTTAGCCTTTCACCCCTATCCACAGCTCATCCCCTAATTTTTCAACATTAGTGGGTTCGGACCTCCAGCACGTGTTACCGTGCCTTCATCCTGGCCATGGATAGATCACTTGGTTTCGGGTCTACACCTAGTAACTAAGGCGCCCTATTAGGACTCGCTTTCGCTACGCCTCCCCTATCGGTTAAGCTTGCTACTAAATGTAAGTCGCTGACCCATTATACAAAAGGTACGCAGTCACCCCGAAGGGCTCCCACTGTTTGTATGCATACGGTTTCAGGATCTATTTCACTCCCCTCCCGGGGTTCTTTTAACCTTTCCCTCACGGTACTAGTTCACTATCGGTCGATTACGAGTATTTAGCCTTGGAGGATGGTCCCCCCATGTTCAGACAAGATTTCACGTGTCCCGTCCTACTTGTCGTTACCCTAGTTCCACACACGGGTTTTTATATACGGGGCTATCACCCTCTATGGCCGGACTTTCCATTCCGTTCTACTAACGCGTGTGCTAAAAGTAACAGGCTGTTCCGGTTTCGCTCGCCACTACTGCCGGAATCTCGGTTGATTTCTTTTCCTCGAGTTACTTAGATGTTTCAGTTCACTCGGTTCGCTTCACATTACCTATGTATTCAGTAATGGATACCCTTGCGGGTGGGTTTCCCCATTCGGACACTTCCGGATCAAAGCTCGTTTGTCAGCTCCCCGAAAAATTTCGCAGACTACCACGTCCTTCATCGCCTGTAATCGCCAAGGCATTCACCATATGCACTTATTCACTTGATCCTATAACTTTAAAACCTAAACCCTTTTCCATTCAGATTTTCTTGCATGAGACAATCGTTATAGTTTCTTCTAAAGCTTACTTAATCAACTCTAAATACTTTAAATTACAGTATTTGGTGTTGTTATAGTTTTTGATTTTGCAATCATTACCCATTGAAATCATAATCTCATCACAATCTTATGATTTCGTTTTTACTTCTTCCAAATTGTTAAAGAACATACTAGCTAAAAAGCTAGACGCAAAGATTGCTATACAACCTTTGCGACTGACTTTTCCAAAGAAATGGTGGAGGATGACGGGATCGAACCGACGACCCCCTGCTTGCAAAGCAGGTGCTCTCCCAGCTGAGCTAATCCCCCTTGGAATCCCAGTGTTAAAACTTGGTGGGTCTGGTTGGGCTCGAACCAACGACCCCCGCCTTATCAAGACGGTGCTCTAACCAGCTGAGCTACAGACCCCAAAAGGGCCACTAATCTTTGTGCTACTAAACAACTGATAAGTGTGAATACTTATAGAGAGATGATCTCTAGAAAGGAGGTGATCCAGCCGCACCTTCCGATACGGCTACCTTGTTACGACTTCACCCCAGTCATGAATCCTACCGTGGTAATCGTCCCCCTTGCGGTCAGACTAACTACTTCTGGTAAAACCCACTCCCATGGTGTGACGGGCGGTGTGTACAAGGCCCGGGAACGTATTCACCGCGACATTCTGATCCGCGATTACTAGCGATTCCGACTTCATGTTGTCGAGTTGCAGACAACAATCCGGACTACGAACGGCTTTCTGGGATTGGCTCCCCCTCGCGGGTTGGCGTCCCTCTGTACCGTCCATTGTATTACGTGTGAAGCCCTGGCCATAAGGGCCATGAGGACTTGACGTCATCCCCACCTTCCTCCGGTTTGTCACCGGCAGTCCCATTAAAGTGCCCAACTAAATGATGGCAATTAATGGCAA
>Ga0181578_10004437_pt1 | contig 12489 bp, 9 predicted proteins | sample 071ome_21_FD_148659 | JGI IMG/M metagenome (GOLD analysis project Ga0181578, IMG submission 148659) | Coastal salt marsh microbial communities from the Groves Creek Marsh, Skidaway Island, Georgia - 071401CT metaG (spades assembly) | ecosystem: Environmental > Aquatic > Marine > Intertidal zone... | reverse complement strand
TCTGGTCGGTGATGCGGTGCGATCCACGCACTTCGCGGAGCGCGCCCAAGAGTTCCTCACTCGTCACGCCGAGCCGGTCGGCGAAGGCGAGGAGGAGGTGTTCGACCGAGAGGTAGTCGTCTCGGAGCTCGCCTCGGGCACGATCGGCGGCGTCGACGGCTTGGGTGAGTTCCCGGTTCATGCGGGGGTCGTCGCCGCCGGCCGCCCGGGGCAGACGGTCGACGGCCTCTTGAGCCCGCTCGCGCACCATCGCCGGTGCCTGGCCGAGCCGGGCGAGGAGCGGGGTGACGACGGTGCCCTCCTGAGAGGTGATGGCGACGAGGAGGTGGTCGGGGGTCAGCTCGGGGTTGGCGAGGGAGCGGGCCTGGTCAATGGCGAGGGAGAACGCTTCCTGGGTCTTGACGGTCCAGGTCTTCGGGTTGACGGCCATGTGGTCACACTACCGAGGCGATCGAAACTTGACACAGAACGACTCAAGTTTTCTTAAAACGCCTGATCAGAAAGCGTCGGCTGCGATGGCGAACAGGTCCTCGCTGGTGGCGTGTACCGCACCGGAGAGCCCTTCGGCTGCCGGCAGGATCTGCTCACCAAAGAATCTCGCCGCCGCCACCTTGGAGGCGCCGAATGGGTTGTCGGCATCCACCTTGAGGGCGGCGCCCCCGAGCAGTCCGGCGCACACCGTTGTGCCGAGCAACCGCAGGTAGGGGCTCGACGCTCCGAGCAGGGAGGTCGGGTCGCTCGCGGCGACGGTGACCAGGTGATCGGTCGCCTGCCGGCACGTGGTGATGGCGGAGCTGAGATTGGCTGCGAAGTTCGCCATGCCATCGCGTTTGGCGAGTCCATCGGCGACGCTTTGGAATCGATCGAGCTCATCGGCGATGACTCCCCCGGAGCGCATGGAGAGTTTCCGTCCGACGAGATCGGCGGCCTGGATGCCGTTGGTGCCTTCGTAGATCGGCAGGATCCGCGCGTCGCGGTAGTGCTGGGCGACTCCGGTCTCCTCCACGTAGCCCATGCCGCCGAAGATCTGCACGGCGGCCGACGTGGTCTCCTGAGCGACGTCAGTGCAGAGCGACTTCGACAGCGGGATGTACAGGTCGGCCTTCTCGCGCCAGCGCTTGGCATCGTCGGGGTCGGTGGCCGCCTTGGCCATGTCGAGGAAGGCCGCATTGGTGTAGGTAAGGGCGCGCATGGCGTCGATCCAGGCCCGCTGGAACATGAGCAGGCGCCGCACGTCCGGGTGCTCAACGATCGGGCTCTGCTCGCCGGCGGGCGCGCCGATCGCCCGGCCCTGACGGCGTTCGAGGGCGTAGGCGACGGCGTCTTGGTAGGCGCGTTCGGCGATGGCGAGCCCTTGGAGGCCAACAGAGAGACGCGCGTTGTTCATCATCGTGAACATGTTCTTCATGCCCTCGTTCTCTTCGCCGACGAGCCAGCCGATGGCTCCACCTTGCTCGCCATAGGCCATGACGCAGGTGGGCGAGCCGTGGATACCGAGTTTGTGCTCGATCGACACGCAGGTGACGTCGTTGCGCTCACCGAGCGAGCCGTCCTCGTTCACGAGGAACTTCGGCACGAGGAACATCGAGATTCCCTTGGTTCCGGGGGGCGCACCGGGGGTGCGGGCGAGCACGAGGTGCACGATGTTCTCGGTCATGTCGTGCTCACCGAAGGTGATCCAGATCTTCGTGCCGGTGATCCGCCACGATCCGTCGCCGGCTGGCTCGGCCTTGGTGCGCACCGCGCCGACATCTGAGCCGGCTTGAGGCTCGGAGAGGTTCATGGTGCCGGCCCATTCGCCGGTCAGCATCTTCGGCAGGTAGGTCTGCTGCTGCTCGAGCGATCCGTGGGCTTCGAGTGCGTCGATCGCGCCCTGGGTGAGTAGGGGGCAGAGTGCCATCGCCATGTTCGCGCTGTTGAGCATCTCTTGGACGGCGAGGGCGGTGACCCACGGGAACCCGGCGCCGCCGTATTCAGGGTCGAAGGGCATGGCCCCGAATCCGCTTTCCACGTACTGCCGGTAGGCCGAGCCGAACGACTCCGGCACGGTCACCGAGGCGTCGTCGTGCCATTGGGCGCGGATGTTGTCGCCATCGCGATTGGTCGGCGCGATGACCTCGGTCATGAATCGGCCGACCTCCTCGATCACACCGAGCACGGTTTCGGTGTCGGCGTGGCCGAACCGATCGGTCGAAGCGATCATGTCGAGGCCCGCAACGGTGGTCAGTGCGTGAGAGATGTCGGCGATGGGTGCTCGGTAGTCGGCCATGGGTGCTCCGGTGGGTGGTTGGTTCGTCGGTCGTTGAATGTCAGATCGGATGTCTGGGGCGCCGTGATCGGCTGCCCCGATTCTGCCAGCCGACTCGAAGATCGACCTCGCCGGCCCGACGAAACCCTTGCGAGCACCTTGCCAAGCCGTCTTGGTCTGTTGATAATCTCTCGCCTACTGTGTCGCCAGTCACGCAACGACGCGTGGTTGTCGTATTCCGGGGAGCCTCAGGGTGGCTGAGTACACCCGTTTCGCCAGGGGGGAGAGCGCGATGACGATTACCGAGGAGCAGCAGCAGGCTTCCGGGGGCGGAGCGGGAGTTCCGACGGTTGCGTCGCGGGCTCGCGAGTGGGCACGGAGCGCGCCGAATCAGGTCGCTTACCGCGAGAAGGACTTCGGCATCTGGAATGAGTACACCTGGGCCGACTCCTGGGAGATGATCGAGAAGGCGGCAAACGGCTTGCTCGCCCTCGGTGTGCAGCCCGGCGACCGTGTATCGATCCACTCCGAGGACCGCCTCGAGTGGATCATCATGGACCTCGCCACGGTCGCCGTGCGTGGTGTGACGGTCGGCTTCTACCCGACGAATCCGACGGCCGAGGTTGAGTACCTCCTCACCGACTGTGGTGCCTGCATTCACTTCGCGGAGGATCAGGAGCAGTACGACAAGGTCCTCGATATCGGCCGTGAGAAGCTTTCGGCGCTGCGCAAGATCATCTTCGCTGAGCCTCGAGGCATGGTCGGCCAGGACGACGACCGCCTGGTGTTCTGGGAGTCGTTCTTGGAGATGGGACGCGAGTACAGAGAGGCGCACCCCGGCGAGTTGGAGGCGCGCATGGCGGCCGCCGAGGACTCTGACCTGATGACGCTCGTCTACACCTCGGGCACCACCGGTCCGCCCAAGGGCGCGATGCTCACCAACAAGAACGCGAACTACTGCATCGAGAAGATCGTGAAGGCCGGCGGCCGCGTGGTCGGTGGGCTCCCGGGCCCGGGCGACGAGATCGTCACCTACCTGCCGCTCTGCCACGTGGCTGAGCGCATCTTCTCCACCTGGACGCAGGTGGGCATGGGTCCGACGTTGAACTTCGCCGAGTCGATCGACACGGTCAACGAGAACCTCCGCGAGATCCAGCCCACGCTGTTCTTCGCGGTGCCGCGTATCTGGGAGCGGCTACACGCGTTCACGCTCATCCGGGCGAATGACGCGACGCCGTTCAAGAAGTTGTTCTTCCGGTTTGGTCTCTCGCTCGGTCGCCGTATCGGTCGGATCAAGGTCGCCAACGGTGGCGAGCACACCCTCCTCAGCCGGATCCTCTACGCGGTCGGTTGGGTGCTCGTGTTCCGACCGCTTCGTGAGCGGCTCGGACTGCGTCGTTGCCGCTGGGCCGGGTCAGGTGCGGCGGCGATCGCCCCTGAGGTGCTCGAGTTCTTCATCGGCATCGGCGTGCCGGTGTACGAACTGTATGGCATGACCGAAAACGCTGCGGTGGCCACGACGAACTTCGTCGGTCGCATGAAGCTCGGCACGGTCGGGGAGCCCTACGAGGGCATCGGCCTGCGCCTTGATCCGGAGACTGGTGAGATCCAGACGAAGCACGACGGCGTGTTTGCTGGTTATTGGGGCAAGCCCGAGCAGACCGCCGAGACCATGACCGAGGACGGCTGGCTGAAGACCGGCGACGTCGGTGAGTGGGTGGATGGCACCCACATCAAGATCATCGACCGCATCAAGGCGATCATCATCACCTCGGGCGGAAAGAACATCTCGCCGTCGGAGATCGAGAACAGCTTGAAAACCTCGCCCTTCGTGAAGGAGGCGATGGTCATCGGAGAGGGAAGGAAGTATCTGAGTGCCCTCATCTCTATCGAACTCGACACGGTCGGCGACTGGGCGTTGCGGCGCGGCTTGGCCTACACCACCTATCGCGACCTCACCGAGAAGCCTGAGGTCATCGAACTGATTCAGGGCGTGGTCAACGAGACCAACGAGAAGTTCGCCCGGGTCGAGAACATCCGCAAGTTCCGTCTCATTCCGAAGGAACTCGATCACGAGGACGGTGAGTTGACCGCCACCCAGAAAGTCAAGCGCTCGGCGATGATGGAAATCTTCGGCGATCTCGTGGAGTCGATGTACTGATGAGCGCCTCCCAGTCCAAGCGTCGCGTCTCGAACGGCGCCGCCTTCATGATCGCCGTGATGGTGCCGATCACTATTTTCCTGATCGTCCAACTTTTCAGCGATCCGGCGATTTTCCTCACCACGATCTTGAAGTCGCTGGCGATGGGTTCGACCTACGCGATCATCGCGCTCGGCTTCGTGCTCATTTTCAAGGCGACCGAGGTAGTCAACTTCGCCCAGGGCGCCCTCGCCATGATCGGCGCCCTGTTCATCTCGTTCCTCGTCGCGGACGAGACGATTCCAATCATCCCGTGGTGGAGTGAGGGCAACCTCGTGCCGATCCGCAACCCGATCTACGACCTTGGGTTGCCCTCATGGATGGCCTGGGGATTGTCGTTCGTCGTGGCGTTGTTCTTCGCCGCACTGATCGGCCTGTTCCTCGAGCGGGTGGCGATCCGACCGATGATCGGCCAGCCGCTCTTCTCGGTGGCGGTGATCACCCTCGGTCTCGAGATCGCGCTTCGCATCATGGCGAACGACTCAGCGAAATTGAAGTTGCGCAACACCAACACCCCGTGGTCGGGGAAGGGCTTCAACATCGGTGACAACTTCCTGTATTGGTCATTCTTCGCCGCCATGATCGCTGCCGCGATCAGCGTGGTGGCGGTGTTCCTCTTTTATCGGTCGAAGCTCGGTATCGCGATGCGCGCCGTCGCCCGCGATCAGGAAGCGGCAATGGCCCAGGGCATCCCAATTGGCCGGGTATTCGCTATCGCGTGGGGTGCCGGAGCGGCACTCGCCGCGGTCGGCGGTTTGTTCGCTACCGAGCCGCCCATCAAGCAGACCGGCGCGGTTGATGCTGAGACCTCACTTGTGGCCTTCCGTGCGTTGCCGGCGGTAATCCTCGGTGGTCTCGATTCGGTGCAGGGAGCGGTTCTGGGTGGTCTGATCGTCGGCTCGGCGGAGATCTTCGCGGGTCAATACCTCTCTGGGTACAACTCGGTGCTCGGTTCTGGCTACCCGCTCGTCGTTCCCTACGTCGTGATGATCATCGGTCTGATCGTGAAGCCTTACGGCCTCTTCGGTACGGAAGAGATCAGGAGGGTCTGACCGATGTTCCGCCGCCCCAACCTCTATACCTCCTACGAGGCCGAAACTCAGGTTCTGCCGACATTCACCAAGAAGATCATCACGGTCCTCGCCGTCGTCGCGCTCTTCCTGATGCCCTTCGACTTCCCGATCATCTCAGGGCCGACCGAGTTGCCGATCCTGCGGAGCATCCCGCTCATCGGGGATGGCCTCCCGTTCTTCCGATTCCTCGGTGACGCGTCGTGGCTCCGATACATGAGCGACGCGATGATCGTCGTGATCGCGGCCCTCGGGCTGAACATCCTCACCGGTATGGCCGGCCAGGTCTCGCTCGGCCACGCGTTCTTCCTTGGCGTCGGCGCCTATACCGGTGCCTTCCTTGGTGGTCACGCGACCGACAGCGTCTATGGGCACGGCCTGCCGATGTGGATCTGGCTCCCCGGAGCCGGTGTCGGCGCCGCATTGGTCGGCATCATCGTGTCGCCAGTGGCGGTGCGCTTGAGAGGCCTCTACCTCGCGATCGTCACCTTGGGCCTGGTCTTCCTCGGCATTCACATGGGCAATACCGACTGGGGGCGCAAGTTCGCGGGTGACCCCTCGCTCGGGCGGTCGTTCCCGGAGATGGACGTCCGGGTGTGGAAGGAGGAGACCCCGCTGGTCAGCATCAGCGAGAAGGGATCCTGGTTCGGGGTCGAGATGTCGTCGAACCAGAAGGAGTTCCTCTTCGTCGCTGCGGTGATGCTCGTGTTCATCTTCTTCGCGGTGAACATCAAGCGCACCCGCACCGGCCGTGCGCTTCAGGCGATCCGTGACCGCGACATCGCTGCTGAGGTCATGGGCGTAGCCGAGTTCAAGTACAAGCTCGTCGCTTTCGCGACCTCGTCGTTCTTCGCGGGAGTGGCCGGAGCGCTCTACGCCTCGCACATCGGGAAGATGCCAGCCGCGCAGTTCAACCTGATCCTGTCGATTGAGTTCATCGCGATCCTTCTCATCGGGGGAGCGGGCACCGTGGCCGGAACGATCATGGGGTCGTTCTTCGTGATCTTGCTGCCGGAGCTCGTGAAGGACTTCAGCGATTGGCTGTCCGAGCGCGCCGAGGGCGAAGGCATCGTGGCGTCGGTCTCTGAATTGATTTTGTCGGGCAACCAAGGTGACTTCGGGCCGATCTCAACCGCCACACAAACACCGAATTACCCGCTGAGTATCTACGACTTGAACATCGTGCTCTATGGCGTGCTCATCATCGTGTTCCTGATCTTCGAGCCGCTTGGCCTCTACGGCATCTGGGTCAAGGTTCGCAACTACTGGAAGCGGTGGCCATTCAGCTACTGACCGATTCGCGACGGTGCCGACCGGTACCGTCACCCGATGTGGGACACCATCTGGTGTCCCCGACACCCAACAAACAGGGGGATACATGAAGAAAGTGACCAAGGGATTCGCACCCCTCGTGGCGTTGGCCCTGGTGGCCGCCGCCTGCGGTGGTGACGATGCCGCTGATGAGCCGGCCGACGCGCCGGCTGCCGCGGACGAGCCGGCCGACGAGCCTGCCGCCGCGGACGAGCCGGCCGATGAGCCTGCTGCCGCGGACGAGCCGGCCGACGAGCCTGCCGAGGAGCCTGCTGAGCTGCTCTTCGACTACGGCGTGTCCGATGACACCATCCGCGTCGGCATGAACGCTGACCTCTCCGGTCCGTTCGCCTCGCTGGTGAGCCAGATCGTGGAAGGCCAGGAGGTCTACTGGGAGATGGTGAACGAGATGGGCGGCGTCGCCGGCCGCGAGGTCGAGCTCGTGATCCTCGACAACGCGTACGACGTGCCGACACACCTCGCGAACTACGAGGAGATGCGGGTCGAGGACGAGAGCGGTGTGGTGTTCTTCACCGAGTCCACCGGTTCCCCGCACACCGCGGCGACCGTTGACATGCTCAGCGAGGACAACCTCCTCGCGATTCCGCTCACCTGGTACTCCGGTTGGGCCGACCCCGACCTCGGCGCCAACGTGGTTGAGATCAACGCGACCTACTGCATCGAGTCGATGAACGGCGTTGAGTACCTCGCCGACACCTTCGATGCCGAGACGATCGCCATCGTCTCGCTCGCTGGTGAGTACGGCCAGGACGGCGCTCAGGGAGCCAAGCTCGCTGCCGAGGCCCTCGGCCTCGAGATCGTGTACGACGGTGAGGGAGCCATCGCCGGTGGCGACCAGACCCCGATCGTGACCGAGCTCGTCGCGGCGCAGCCCGACATTGTGTGGATGACCACGACCCCGACCACCTTCGCCGAGATCTTCGGCGGCTCGGTGGCGCAGGGCCTCCAGGCTCAGTGGTCCGGTAACAGCCCGACCTACAGCTACCTGCTGTTGAACACGGCCCTCGCCGACGCGCTCAGCGCGTACTACACCTTCTCGACCTACACCGCTCTGTGGGGCGCGAACGACTCGGAGGGCATGAACCTCGTCATCTCGGAGATGCAGAAGCGTCGTCCCGACGCGATCTTCTCGGACAACTACATCCGAGGCTTCCTCGAGGCGATGACCGCTCATCAGATCCTGATGGCGGCGGCGGATGCGGGTGACATCACCCGCGCCGGCATCCTCGCGGCGTTCCAGTCGGCCGAGATCGACTTCAAGGGTCTTGCCCCGAACCAGACCTGGTCGGGTGACCCGAACGACTACATCGTCCGCGAGACCTACCTGTACGACGTCGATGCCTCCATCTTCACGCCGGACGCCACCGTGTCCGACGCCGATGGCAGCACTGGCAACGTGCTGGCTGCCGGCCCCTACTCGGGTACGGCTGCCCAGGCCTTCACCTACGAGGGCCCCTGCTTCGTCGCTGGCTGACGAGGCTGAATAATCACCGGTAAAGGTGGTGGTGGGCTTCGGCCCACCACCACCCGAACCACCCGAACACACGGAGAGATCGAATGCTCGAGCTAGCGAATGTCGAGGTCGTCTACAACGAGGTGATCCTGGTGCTCCGCGGTCTGTCGATCGAGGTGCCCGACGGTCAGATCGTGGCCCTGCTCGGCGCCAACGGCGCCGGTAAGACCACCTCGTTGCGCGCCATCTCGGGCCTTCTCGGACCGCATGAGGGTGTTGTCACCAAGGGCACCATCACCTACGACGGCAAGAAACTCAACGATCTGAAACCGTCCGACATCGTCGAGTCCGGCATCACTCAGGTGATGGAGGGTCGACGCATCTTTAAGGACCTCACCGTCGACGAGAACCTCGTGACCGGTGGGTTCACCGTGAAGGACAAGGCACGCACCAAGGCCTCCCACGAGCGCGTGATGGACCTCTTCCCGCGGCTCGCCGAGCGACGCAAGGGCATCGCCGGTTACCTCTCGGGAGGCGAGCAGCAGATGCTCGCCATCGGCCGCGCGCTCATGGCCGAGCCGAAATTGCTCATCCTCGACGAGCCGTCCCTCGGCCTCGCGCCGAAGCTCATCGAACAGATCCGCGACATCATCGTGGACATCAACAAACAGGGCGTGAGCGTGCTCCTCATCGAGCAGAACGCCATGATGGCTCTCTCCATCGCCAACTACGGCTATGTCATGGAGACCGGCAAGATCGTGATGGACGGCGACGCGAAGAAGTTGCTCGCCGACGACGACGTCAAGGAGTTCTACCTCGGACTCCACGGCGACGATTCCGAGAAGAAGTCGTTCCGGGACGTGAAGCACTACAAGCGCCGCAAGCGGTGGGCGTCGTGACCGTTTCGGCCATCAACAGCCAGGCTGTCAGAGGGGGATCCGGATCATGAGCAACTTGCTCGAGGTCGAGAACATCACGTTGCGCTTCGGCGGCGTGACCGCCATCAACGACGTGTCGTTCAACGTGGAAGACCACGAACTGTTCGCCATCATCGGCCCCAACGGCGCTGGCAAGACGTCGATCTTCAACACGATCTCGCAGGTGTATCGGCCCCAAGAGGGCGACATCCGCTTCGAGGGCGCATCCATCATGGGCACCCGGCCTGATCACGTCGCCGAGATGGGTATCGCCCGCACCTTCCAGAACATCGAGCTGTTCCCGCAGATGACGGTGATCGACAACCTCCTCACCGGACGTCACATCCGGATGAAGGGCTCTGTATTTGGCGGAGCGGTCTGGTGGGGCAAGGCCAAGCGCGAGGAGATGGAGAACCGCCGCAAGGTGGAGGACATCATCGACTTCCTCGAGATTGAGCAGTGGCGCAAATACCCGGTCGCGCTCCTGCCCTACGGCATCCAGAAGCGCGTCGAGTTGGGTCGCGCTCTGGCGATGGATCCGAAGATCCTCCTGCTCGATGAGCCGGTGGCCGGCATGAACCTTGAGGAGACCGAGGACATGGCCCGGTTCATCCTCGACATCAAGCGCGAGCTCGATATCGCGATGATCATGGTCGAGCACGACATGGGCCTCGTGATGGACATCGCCGATCGGGTGATGGTGCTCGATTTCGGTCAGCGCATCGCGCTCGGCACGCCAGATGAGGTCCAGAAGAACCCGGACGTCATCGCCGCCTACCTCGGCTCTGAGTTTGCCTGAGTTCGGCGTCGCTCGGTTGAGCCTCGTCGAGACTTAGCTGAACCCCTGTTAGTTGGGGCGGGCCTCCATGACCGGTCGTCCGGTTCGCTGCGTTCGGCCCTGAAAGTGGGCCACCTCGTCACCGTTCTGGTTCGTCACCACGACGTCGTGGATGCCGATCCGTCCTTGTTGCCAGCGGGTCGTCCCGGTGGCGGTGAGCACATCACCCGGATAGGTCGGCTTCAACCAGTGGATCGTGGCGGTGGTGGCGAGCGCTGAGTCGTTCGCACCGTTGGAGAGGAACGCCATCGCCGAGTCGGCGAGCAGGAAGGTCATGCCACCGTGGCCGATGATGAAGCCGTTGCACATCTCCTCGGTGATGGTCATGCGCACGCTGACCCGGTCAGCCTCGGTCTCGACGAACTCGATGCCGAACTCGGCTGCTGAGAGGTCGCGGCGATGGAGGTCGCGCATGACCTCCCCGGCGCTTGGCTGCTGGTCCCCTTCCACGGGCTGAGCCTACGAGGGTCGCTCAGACGCCCGCTGACTCTCGCAGCCAGTTCGCGATCGCCGCTCCCGTCTCATCGAGTTGTTTGTATTCGGCGATGCCGGTCGGGATGGCGTCGAGGGCCGAGGCGAGAGCGGCGGCGGAGTCGGCTGGAAGGTCGACGAGTGGTGTGAGGTGGGTGTGGATGGTGAAGAGGATGCAGCCGGTGTCGGGGAAGCGCCGGAGGGTCTCGCGCTCGACGCGGAGGTGGTGCTCGGCCGGCGGTGCATCGATGGGTCGTGGGTCGGCTGTGCCGTCGAGGGGCTGGTAGAGGTCGTTGGTGTCGAGCACCCCCCAGCCGAGACGCCAGACGGGCTTGGTGGGGGTGAGACGCCGGAGGAAGGCGTCGACGGTGTCGCCGAGTTGGACGTTCAGGTCGGTGACCGGCTCGTGCACCTCGGCCATGGTCCGGCCGAGCTTGGAGCGGAGATCCCAGCGGTTGGGGAAGCACACGCTGCCGCCCGCGAAGATGAGGTCGTTGTCGCGTTCCACCATGACCACGAGGTCTTCTTGAATCAGTCGACCGGCGGCGTCGAGCGGATGAAGGGACGGGTCGAGTTCGACTTGGTCGAATCCATCGGGATGGTGGTGGCGGAGATGGTCGACGACTGCGGTCGCGATCTCGACGCACTCCGCCTCGACGTCGTCAAGCACACAGAAAGCGGTGTTCGGATGCGCGGCCATGATCCGAGCCTTCTCCGCGACTTCGTGGGTGTAGTGGTCGGTGATCACCAGCCAGTCGGCGAGGTCGAGAGGACGAACGCCGAGACGCCAACGGAAGGTGCCTTCGGGCACTTCCCGGTAGGGCTCGTGAGGTGGCCGTGAGATCACAGGCCCCGGCGTCGGATCGCGGCGGCGTGAGCCGGGAATCCCTCGTGGTCGGCGAGGGCGGTGATGGCCGGCGCCATGTGGGCGAGCGCGGCCTCGTCAGCACGGGCCACCGCGGTCCGCTTGAGGAAGGCCTGCGCAGTGATACCCGACGAGACGTGGGCGAAGCCGGAGGTCGGCAGCGAGGCCGGGCAGCCGATCACGAAATTGGCGGCGCTGAACGGGGTGTGCTGTCCGATGAGGATCTCACCGGCGTTCACGATGCCGTCGACCACCCGCTCAACCTCGTTGTCAGCGACCGCGACTTGGAGGTGTTCGGCCGCGTAGCGGTTGGCGAAGGCGACGGCGGCGTCGAGGTCGTCGACGACCACCGCGCCACCGTTGACGCCGAGGGAGGCGCGTGCGGCGGTCGCCCGCACTTCGGGAAGGTCAGCGAGTTGCCGTTCGAGCTCGGTGTCGACCGCGTCGACGAGTGAGGCGGATGGGGTGACGAGCACGACCGCCGAGTCGGTGCCGTGCTCCGCTTCGATGAGGAGGTCGGCGGCGAGGCGCATGACGTCGGCGGTGTCGTCAGCGATCACGAGCGACTCGGTGGGGCCAAGCAGCATCATCGTGGCGACGCCGTGACGCTGCATCTCGACCTGGGCGATGGTGACGGCGGGGGAGCCTGGACCGACGATCTTGCGGACTTTCGGAATGGTCTCGGTGCCGAAGCCGAGGGCCGCGATTCCCGCGGGGCCGTTCACTCTGAAGACGTTCCGGATGCCGAGTTTGCGACAGACGACGAGCACGGCCGGGTCGACCTCACCGGAGCCGCCGGGCACGGGAGGCACGACGACAGCGATCTCGGGGACGCCGGCGACGATCGCCGGCACGGCCAACTGGTAGGTCACGCTCGGATACGAGGCCTTTCCCGACGGTGTGAACAGGCCGGCGGAGGCGATCGGGGTCACCTTCTCGCCGAAGACGAGCCCGGGGGTGACCTCGTGCGACCAAGCGCCGGAGCGCTCGAGTTGCTGCTCGTTGAAGACACGGAGGTTGGCGATCGCCGTGTCGATCGCCCGGTCAACCTCGTCGCTCACCTGGGCAGCGTCAAGTTCGTTGTCGGTGACCCGC
>Ga0181578_10004436_pt1 | contig 12490 bp, 8 predicted proteins | sample 071ome_21_FD_148659 | JGI IMG/M metagenome (GOLD analysis project Ga0181578, IMG submission 148659) | Coastal salt marsh microbial communities from the Groves Creek Marsh, Skidaway Island, Georgia - 071401CT metaG (spades assembly) | ecosystem: Environmental > Aquatic > Marine > Intertidal zone... | reverse complement strand
TGGCCTGATCCACGTCAACCCAGCCGGCGTCATCACACAGCACAGAGGCCTTGATGAAGTCTGGTGCGCATTGCGGCGGACAAACGTGGATCAGGTCGAATGATTTCTCCACTTCGCCTTCCGGTGCATCAAACGTCGCGACTTTACGTTCGCCATCGATCGCCTTGAGCGTGGTCTGGAAATTCAGCGTTGCGTTGTAGCGCTCAACATACTCCATGAGCGCCGGGACGTAATCCGCAACACCAAATAGGCCAGGCGTCGCCGTACAAAATTCAATATTAATGTCGCCGAGATGTCCGGCCCGGTGCCAATGATCGCCTGATAGGTACATGGCTTTTTGTGGCGCGCCAGCGCATTTAATGGGCATCGGTGGTTGGGTGAAGAGGGCGGTGCCCGATTTCAGGTTTTGCACCAGCTCCCACGTATAAGGGGCGCATTGATAGGCGTAGTTTGAGGTCACACCATTTTTACCAAGATTTTCTGCAAGACCGCTGACACCCGACCAGTTGAGCTTTAGACCGGGGGCGACGACGAGCTGCTCGTAACGAATCTGCTGACCATCATCCAGCAGCACTCGATTGTCGTCCGGCTCGAATGCGACCACCGCCTGCTTGACCCAGGTGGTACCCGCGGGGATAACAGAGGCCATCGATCGCTCAGTGCTTGGCGCCTGAAAAATACCCGCGCCTACCATCGTCCAGCCGGGCTGGTAATAGTGTGACTCCGCTGGATCTATCAGCGCCACGCTGAGCGATGGCTGCCTTTTTTTAAGGCTGGCAGCCACTGCGATGCCGGAGGCTCCCGCGCCAACGATCACCACACCAAATGTCTTATCCGTCATTTTGCCCCCCCCGGGTTAGAGCACGTTATTCTGTCGCCGCAAATCTGCGCAAATCAACACCACCAAACGCGTTGATCGGCACCTTTAAATACAACCTTCCCCCGGCCTGGTGCGGGGGAAGGTGCCCCGCCCGCATGTTGACTTGAAGGGAAGGAAGAATGAGCGTAGGCATGCCTAGGGTGATGTCACGTGCCTCGCGCATCGCAACAAAAGCCTCCTCCGAGACGGCTTCCCCCACGTGGATATTGGTAGCACGCTGCTCGCCAATCGTTGATTCGAACGCCAGTTCTCGCCCGCTGGGTTGGTAATCATGGCACACGAATACCCTTGTCTCGTCTGGCAGGCTCAGTAATCGCTGACAGGAGCGATAGAGGGTTTTTGCATCACCCCCGGGGAAATCACAGCGCGCAGTGCCGGCGTCGGGCATAAACAAGGTATCGCCGACAAACAGGGCATCACCGATCAGGTAAGCCATGCAAGCCGGGGTATGCCCAGGCACGTGGAATGCCTTGCCCACGAGGCCCCCAATGTGGAATTCAGCGCCATCGCTCAACACCAGGTCAAATTGACTGCCGTCCCGAGCAAAACCATTGTCCTCGGCAAAAATTTCCCCAAAGGTGCGCTGAATGGTCGTGATTTCCGCACCAATGGCAATAGCGCCGCCCAATTGCTCCTGCAGATAGGGAGCTGCGGATAAGTGGTCAGCGTGGATATGCGTTTCAAGAATGTGGGTGAGTTGGTAACCACGCTGGGAAATGAAGGCGACGATCTGGTCAGCCGAGGTCGTGGTCAAGGTCCCCGAGGCATAGTCCAGATCCAGAACGGGATCGACAACGGCGCACTGGCGTCCTTCAGACTCCGCAACCACATAAGACAGGGTCGAGGTGATGGGGTCAAAAAAGTGCGTAACTTCAGTGCTCATAGGTAACGACGCGCTCGGTTGATGTCGGTGTTATTCGTATCGATTATAACGTTATTTATAAAAGACATATCTAGTCGCGGTATTTGCCGGGAGTGTCTCGATACTGTCGGATTCATGCGACGGACACAAGCGGCCCTCGTCGATGGGTATGGCCGGCCGCGTGCTGTGAGTTACGCTTGAAACCCACAATCCATTGGCACAGGCTCAGGGAGCGTCGCGCTTAGGCCAGCCAGAGGCGCCTGTATGCTTTCTAGGTTCCCCCCGATACCGTCGGAATTGGTTTCAGCGGGTTGGCTACGTGAGCAGGGCTCGTCTTTGTATCGGGAGGAGAAGCGCAGTGCAGGGTTCTAGCTACGGAAAAGGCCACGGCGAACCCAGGCCTGACTGACGCATCGCTGCCGGCGATGTTTGGGGTGACTCGCACAGGGCTCTGGGAAGAGGTTGTGTTGTAACTTCCTTAAATGTATATTTACGTCAGTTAGAGCAACCGTTATGGGGTGCGGGCTGCCATGGAAACCAACAAAAAGACCGCTAATCAGGAGATCAGTAGCTGGTTGGCGACAGTGGGGTCAGATACCCCCCTACAACACAGTAATCCTGCTTCCTTGTACCTGGCGTCCCTTCAGGGCTCCGAGGCCAGCAGAACAACGGCGCGTTCGGTGATGAAGCAAATCGCCGTGCTGTGCGACCAGACCCCCGATTCCTTCCCTTGGCACCGCCTAGACCGCGCTACGGTGCTCGCGCTCCTCGAAAAACTGAAGCAAAAAGGTCTCTCAGACAACACTCGCAACCTGTACCTCTCGATCATCAAAGGCATTGCCAGAGAAGCCATGCTGCACCAACAAATGAGCGACCACCAGTTCAGCCTCATCGAGCAAATTCGCGCTATCAAACTGCAACGGCTAGCTGTAGGACGAGCGCTCCATGTGGACGAAATCGCGAAACTAATCGATCACTGCCTGCACGATGAAGGCGCTGCAGGCGTCAGAGATGCCGCTTTGTTGGGGATTTTGTTCGGTTGCGGGCCTCGACGCGCGGAAGTTGTGACCATTGACATAAACAAGATTAATTTCAGTGACCGGTCGATTAAGGTTATTGGTAAAGGCAACAAGGAGCGGGAGCTCGAAATGCCGCCCAGAACCATCGATTTGGTCAAAACCTGGCTTGAGGAGTCTGGATTGCAGTTTGGGCCGCTTTTTCGACCAGTAAACCGCTGGAACAAGGTCGCCGAAGATCGCCGCCTGACCTCCCGCGGTGTCTATGACATCGTCACCCGGCGCGTCAAACAAGCGGGGCTCGACAAAGCCTCGCCACATGACCTCAGGCGGAGCTTTCTAACTTACCTGCTTGATAACGGTGAAGATTTGGCTACTGCTGCGGATATGGCGGGACACGCGAGTGCCGATACGACCCGGCGATATCTGCGGCACCAGAAACGGAGAAATCGGGCGGCAGCGGATAAAATCGACTTTTAGATGTGGTGGCTCAGCTGGTCTGCTCCGCGCTGGCTTTTGGCCACTTGTTATTCGCGACAACTCAACCTGTAAAGGGATCAAAGAGCGGCAGGGATTTTATCTTCCCGAGCCCAAAGCCATTGGCTTCAGCGAAGCCCTCCAGATCGAGATACTCCCGAATTGCCTTGTGCACGTGCGAAGGCGTCATGATGATGCCGGCTGGGTCGGCCTTGAGGGTTTCAGGATCAAGCGGCTTGGCAAAGTGCAACTCATCAGTGAGGCCCACAACACGGTCACCCCATGGAGCGCCCTGCTCCATCAGCATGTACGATCCGATCGGCCAGTGGTCTTTGCCGTTACCGTCGTTATAAAAATTGGTCCTACCAAAATCGGTCCCAACAACCAGTAAGATGCGATCCGCTAATCCCAATTCCTCGGCGTAATCCCAGAAAAAATCGAGTGCTTCTGCGAGGTGGGTGAGCAGAGATTCGCTGACGGGATCGTGCTCCTCGTGAGAGTCAAATCCGCCCAGCGATAAATCAGCGGCAGCGCCTAGGCCTGATTTAAACACCAGCAACGCGCCCTGCATCTGCTGCTTGAGGTTACTGAAAAAATTCATACCGGCGACGTTGATGTCTTCACCCTGAATAATTTGATCCTGACTAGGGATGAGCTCGGCCAAACGCGTCAAGCCATCTCTGCTCTCACGAGCCTCCGTGAATCGCACAAGGCTCTGCCGCTGACGAATGCTCAATTGGGGTTGGTGAAGCATCCGATCCACTTCGGCCTGCACAACCGCTGCCGACCGTTGCAAATCAGCGTCGGTGCGCTTTCGCTCTCCAGACCAAGGCTCAATATTGGGCCTGACGAGCGCGCCCATATTGGACAGATCGTCAAAGCGGTTGTAACCAATCACGCCGGCGGTGCGAGAAAAACCGTTATAAACGCAATAAGCCAGCGGCTGGTTGGGCGACTGAGCTGCAGCAAATAGCGCTGATAGCGAGGGCTTTCCCTCGGCGTTGCTGCCAGTCCAGTTGTACAACTTCCCCGTCTCATGGGAATTAGTTTGAGAATCCACACCATTGATCACCATCGTATGGCGACCAAAGCGCTCAAACAGGTGTGCGTTATTGGCAACGGGGGCATATTGCAAATTACCCACCTGCCCCGGGTCCGCAAAGTCCGACCAGTGATTGATCGGCGGCTCGCCTTTAACATTGACCTTTGGGTCGCACAGCTGAGTGACATCCGCACCGCCATCTAACTGAAGCGTGACAAGGAGGCGACCGTTGTACGGAGCGGGCACCCCACTCCCCCACACCTTAGCAGTCGATATAACGCCCCCGGCCGCGCCGAGTCCGGCAAAAGCATATCGCAAAAGCCGCCGGCGCCCGAAAGAAGCTTGCTGATGTCGCCGATCAGTCATGGAGATAACCGTAACTCGTCATTACGCCATGAAGTAGCGTTGTCCATCCGCGCATCATACCCTCGGGATCACCATAGCGAACACGATTCTCCTCGTGCGTCAGCTCCTCCCCAGGCCAAATGGTCCACGTGTCGCAACGACTCTCCTGATCCATAAACCAGTTACCTCGTTGGTAGGCGTCTTCTGCCGCCAAAACCAAGGTGTCGAGCATGCCACTGACTTCCGCCTCCGTTGGGCTTCTGTGGATCGCTCGCGTTAGCAACGCGGAAATGCGGTCACTGAACTGTCTGCCCGAGTCCGTGTCAGCAATACTTTCGAGTGCCGTCACCTTGACTCGAGACCCCATGGCATCGTTCGCATTGTTGCTCAACAACGCGGTTCCCAGGCGCACCTCCACCTGATAATCCCCGGGATTGAGGTCGAGTGAGAATGCCACCCAAGCTTGTGGATGCATGCGCCATCCGACACTGTCCTCTACCTGCCCACGCCAGTGTTTCCGACCATCTTCGTCGGTCCACTGGTCCGCCTGAAAATCCTTGGCTTTGGATAAATCTGTACCTCTTATTCTTGCCGCGGTTGTGCCGCCTTTCTTAAAAAGCACTTCCTTGACGACGAGCTCTGCGCCGGTCCACTGGCTGTCGAGACTCTTGTGGGGATCAGTCGTAGTGTCGTCAATACGCACACGCACCTGCCCGCCCACAGCAGTAATCGTGCCCTCAACGAGGTGCGATTTGAGCGACCCCATGTCAAAGATTTTTCCCGACAGCGGCTTCTCAAGATTGAGGAGCTGGCCGGGCACGTCGTTTCGGCGCAAGCCTTCGAAAAGAAATCGCTCGTCGTCTGGACGATTAAAATCTTCCAGCACGACCTGACAAGCCAGGTCACTAGCCATACTCTCCGTTAAATTAGACATGAGTGCGGTCATATCTCGACTGCGTACTGTCACTGAGGCACCATCGATGCCACCGTAAAAACCTTTAAAACGCGCTCTAAAACCCGTCAGGGCCGTCTCTTGCGAGAAACTGTGGGCATCGACGCCGTTGTGCCATTGCTGCCAGGTCCGGCCGAACAGCGCTCGGTTTTTTCGGTCCAGTTCTTCCGGGCCAAGCAGACGTCCACGCCCCACCGTTGCAAGTTCTATCCCCCGCGCTTCGACCAAAGCGGGATCGGTGACTTCCGAGTTGCGGTACCACGGCGACATCACCATATCGGCGAAGAGCGACTTAGCGTTAAATCCAGACGCCTCGAACTTTGCGGCCAGGGCGTCAATGAGGCGCTCTTGTTCATGATAAGCGGTAAGTGATGCCTGGTAGTCAGCGCTGTCCGGATTCTCCGGGCGTATCAGGGGGTCTGAACCAAAAATCGCAGGCCACCAGAATCGCACGGTTGCCGCAGCAAATCGGGGATCCTGCACAATCTGCTGAGCCAGCCATTGCACACTATCCTGGGTTCCCGTGGCCCGCGCGTCTTCGAAGCCCGGCGTCCGCATATCCCGGTACCAAGTATCTCCCTCCCTGTAGAGCGTTGACCCCCACTCGCCGCCGTAGCATTCAGGGCATTTATAGGAGTCTGCAAGGGAATCTTTACCGCCAAACTGATCAAGGTAATGTCCGAGGTCACCGAAACTCTGATACGCGCCCGCCAGTGGATCCAGCCGCTCATGGCAGACCGTGCATGCACTATTGTTCATCGTCGGGTTGTTGGTATCTGCCAACGCAACGGGGTCGGTTGTTCGTGGCGCCGACTTTTCTATGTCCACCCCTAAGAAGTGAAAGTAAGTCCAACGCGCTCGCGCCCGATTTCTATTCGTATCAGTAGAGGGATACCGAGCGAGCCACGCTTGCGTGCTTAAGACGCCCGCGTGCGGCCATTCTTGATAATCGCTAAAACTGACTACGCCTTGCTCCTCGCTCGCTTCGAAGCGCTCGTCGTGCGGGATATGGCCATCATTGTAGCCAGGCCGAAAAATATTGAACTGGCTCCTGTCATAGAAGCCCTGCTGATCCGCAAACTGATGGTCAAAGCCCGCCTCGCTGCGATACGCAAGATCACTGAAGGCATTCACCATCGTATGGTCCGCTGTCAGGACTTTTTGATAAGACAAATCGTTCATGATGACGTGAGCAATGAGCTCAAGGGGCTCGCGAGTAATTGCCCATCTGAAAGACCAATCCGCATCCCAACGCGTCAAGAATGGCTTTTCATGGAAGTCTTCGAATTCTTCCGGTCGGTCTTCGGGCAAAGATATGAGTAATTCTGCGAGCTTGGGGTAGCGGTCGTACGTCGAAATATCAAAATTGATGCCGTTAAGTAGACCCTCCACTAATAACCGATCGTTGGCGCCTCTGAGGATGAAATCATGGAAAGCTCGCCCTGACATGCTTGCCAAAATTTGTTGGCGGAGCCCCTCCTCTGATTTGCTCGCGAGCTCGATAGAGGCGGCGTCAGGGACCTGCGCGGAAAACAATAGTGACGCGCGCCTCAATGTCACCTCACTTTGCTCGGCAGCAGTACCGTCCCAAAAAGCGCTTGGCTCCCACGAGTCAACGATATCCGCGTCGCCCTGCCCCATTAACTTCAGATATTGTTGCAGCGCGAGGTAGAGAGGCGCGCCTTCGGTCAGGATCGCTCCCCCGCCATGCCCCGCCTGACCCGTCACTTTCGCAAGGATCCTCGCGCCATCGACATCGTCATAGACAAGCAAACTCTCGAACGCTCGATGGTTATCCGCGGCACTATTGCCCAGCACTAACCTTGCGCCGGATTGCGGCGCCGCCCCACCGGCGCGGTGACACGTCAGACAGCTGCGCTGAATACCTGGATCGACTTCAGCTGCGTAATACGCCTCTGCAGAATCGTCGGTGTGGGCGTCACCATTTGGTGGGCTTGGAAAGGCTGGGATGCCAGGGAATAACGGTAAATACTCGGGCGGTACCGAAGCTTCAGCCACGCGATGGGGTGCGCACACAATTAGCGCCGCGAGTCCGAGAGAGGCTAGTCTATAAACAATTCTGTGTCGCGACAGCACTGCTCAGGCTCTACCCTTGAGTTTGCATGTGTAAAGAATACGTTCGTCCCCCTGACACTTCTAGCCTATACAAAGTAACAAAATGCCGCGCCAGCTGAATACCGGGCAATATATTCGCTTCCATTCGGAGTTTCATTATCTGATCTCAATAATTTCGAAACCTTGCTCAGAGGTTCTCCACTTTAGAACCAGATTGTAGAACTTGTCTGCCACCTGGGCGTTATCCACCGAGATCTCATCTCCACCAACGGTACAGCTACCGGCGGCGAGACTTACCGCGCCAGCACCCGAAATAAAATTCGAGTCAAACTTGACGACATTAAAGCTCGCACTACTCTCCTTCGTCTCGCCTTTGGTTGTGTGAGCAACAGCGCGGATCGTATGCGGTCCAGCCGTCAGGTCGCTGTAATTAAACGCCAGTGAAAAGCCTGACTTATCGGAGTCTTCAACGTCCGGAAATGCGCCGCCGACGTCACCGCGATTACCCCCGTAGGGAGCGTCGAAGGCGTACGCGCCGTCAATAAATACCTCTACTTTGCTAATGCCATTCGTGGCGACGGCCCATCCCCTTAGATTCCCCACACCGGTATGGGTCTCTTCCTGCACCGGCTCCTCAAGAGCCACTCTGAAAACAGCAGGCGAAGTACCGGGAGTCGTTTCATCCGCAACCAACAGATCCATATACGAAGAAAATATTTGGTACTGCTGGGAGCCAGCTGAGAATATCTGCCCACCACCGTGGCCCGAACCACCCGTGATCTTCGATAGCACTTGATCTGCGCGATCTCGAGTGGGCTGAGGGTCTGATGCCCCCGGCGGCGCGGGACTAAACGCGGGGCCGGAGGTATAGCTCACGAACTGTTGGTGGTTGTTACTTGCAGACCCGGAGAAAAGGATATCGGCTCCCCCCGCATCCGCTTGCCCCCCCGACTTGTGGCACACGATACAGTTGCCTTGAACGAGCGCCTCGACTTGCGCCACGTAATAATTCTCCGCCTCGTCCGACATGCCGGCTGGCGCCCCCATCAAGCTAAAAAGCACAGCAAAGCATCGCCAGAGCGTGATCGCCGACTGCCAATTATTAATGCGCATACTCGTTTCTCTGTATCTAACGGCACTCTACTCTAGCGGCCCAGAGCGGCCAAGAGAACCGGATTTCCCGTGTTGGGGTACTATTACTAGGTTAACAACAGCGCTTCCATGAGGCTGCGGACCGGATTCAGAGGACACAGTGCTTAAAACCGTTACTTTTTTGGTCAGTATCACCGCCCTGCTGTCTGGGTGTGTCACGGTGGAACCGGTTGCACCCTATGACCGCGGCTACCTTTCTGAAGAAGGCATGGCGTGGGAGCACGACGCGCGACATGCGCGATTAAAAGGGCATGTCTACACCAGCAAGGAGGCCTCTTCAGGTGGCGCGGGCGCCGCCGGCGGTGGTTGCGGCTGTAACTAAGGCACATGAATCGACTGCCTCCGCCTAGCCCGCTCCTGCGAAGCCTTGGTCGCACGCTCGCGGTATTGCCTACCTATCAAGCAATACCTGCCTGGTCAGATGCACCGCCTGCCTTTACCGAGGTCGGTTTGCGCTACTCGCGATACAGCGAGGACAGCATCGCTCAGGATAAAGTGATCTTTGGTGACCGGGATCGTTACGATATCGATGTGACCCAGCTGTGGATCGAAGCCCCCGTAGGGAGCGCCTGGTCAGTGGCACTCGATGTCCAAAACGACTACCAAACCGGTGCTTCGCCCTGGTTTGTAGGAATTAACCAAGAGGGTCAGCCCGGCGTCATCATGAGCGGCGCGAGCATTCAGGACAATCGCGTTGAGGTCGGTGTCACGACTCGTTACTTCTGGGCTGACGGCAACGCCGGCTTCAATGTGACGCACTCAGATGAGGACGACTATGAGGCCATTGCAATGGCGCTCGACGCGTCTTGGAACACCAGTAGTGACGCGCGCACCTGGACAGTAGCGGTGAGCTCCTCGCGAGACACGGTCAACCCCACCCATGGCGTCATCCCGGTTTTCATCGACGAGGAAAAACTCGATACACAGTCTGGCTATTTCGGCGTTTCGCAGATTCTGTCACGCACGGCCGTCATGCGGTTTGGCCTTAACTACACGTACAGCGAGGGATATCTGAGCGATCCTTACAAATTCAATGATGCTCGCCCGGGCACTCATGAGCGCATCGCTCTTTCGGCAGGCATCCGCCAGTTCCTCATTAACGCGGATGCCTCGCTGCAGGCAGACTACCGCTACTACGCGGACAGTTGGGGTAGCGACTCCCACACGCTGGAACTCGCCTGGGCGCAAAATTTATCTGCTAGCTTGCTAACGCCCTACATCCGCTATTACACGCAGCGGCAGGCAGACTTTTACAACGTCGTCGCCGATCGCGCGGCGCGCTTTTATGCGGACGACTATCGGCTCTCTTCCTATGGCGCGATAACGTTGGGAGCCCGGTGGTCTGTGGCGATTGGCGACTGGACATTAGAACTCGAAGCGGAGCGCTATCAAAGCGACGCAGATTGGGGACTGTATGACGGTGAGGCCGCCCCTGCCCTGGTCGATTTTTGGCGTGCCGCTATTGCCGCGACCTGGCGCTTTGACTAAGACCCCATCGCGCATTGAGCATACATTCAAAGTGATGGGCGGGCCCGCGAGGCTCGCCATCGACAGCGCCAATGCAAGCAAGCACGAGCATATGGCCCTCGGCGTCGACAATTTGCTTAAGCAGCTGGAGCGACGCTATAGCCGATACGACCCCACTAGCTTAGTCAGCCTGATCAATGCGCGGGCTGGATCTGGAGAGGCCACCGAGCTCGACACCGAAGCCGAGACCCTCTTTGATTTGGCGGGGCAGCTGTGGGAAGCCTCCGACGGCCTGTTTGACATCACGTCAGGCGTACTCAGGCGTGCCTGGGATTTTCGGATGGGATCCATCGCGGACCCTGAGCGCATCGAGGCATTACTGCCGTTGGTCGGCTGGCAGCACGTCGAGCGCCTCGGCAATACCATCAGGCTGCCCGTCGCAGGCATGGAAATCGACTTGGGTGGGCTGGTCAAAGAATACGCGGCAGATGCGGCTTTGCAATTCTTGCGTGATTGCAACATCGAGTCAGCCATGATCGAACTGGCGGGGGACGTGGCGACCCTAGGTCGGCAAGCATCGGGACAGCCGTGGCAAATCGCAATTCAAGCTCCCGACGGCGGCCCCCCAATTCGTGCAGTCAGCCTTGTTGATGCGGCGGTCGCCACCAGTGGCGACTACGCGCGGCGAATAACCCACAACGGACATACCTACGGACATTTCTTAGATCCAATGACCGGTTGGCCGGTGAGCGGGCCCAGTAGCGTGACGGTCATTGATCAACACTGCCTGACAGCGGGAGCGGTCGCCACAATCGCTTGCCTCAAAGCAGGGCTTGCAGATCACTGGCTAAATGCGTCGGGCCTCCCCTGGCTCATGATCGATGCGCAGGGAAAGGCTAGCGGGCCCATACTCGAGGGCTAATAAGCGCTGCCTCGGTTCGGTGCGAGTCAGCACCAGACTCTAGGACCTACTGGGCACGTCCGGCCTGATCTGCGACTGAGGGCGCTATAGTGCACCCGCCCCTCTGGTTTATCCCAAACGATGAATATAGTGACAAGCCGGCGTCATCGCCTTGCGCCTCCACTCAGTGTTGTCCGAGTCATGCGGCAAGCAACCCTGCTTGCCATTTCTGGGTTGCCATGCGGAGTTATCGCGGAAGAATCCGAGCGTCTCGCCGAACCAGCTGGCGCTGCGCCCGAAAAGCCGTGGCTCATCACTCCAACCGTCTCTTCCAATCCGAAGTTAGGCGCCGAGGTTGGCGTGTTGGCGGCGTATTTAAAGCAACTCGATGCTCGCTCAACACCCTCTATGACGGGTCTCTCGGCGACGTACAGTGATACGGATTCCAGCACGCTAGCGTTGTTCAGCCAGCTTTACTGGGGCGGCGATGGCCATCGTCTGGCTCTGTTGGCGGCGACCGCCGAGGTGAACAACGAATATGACGACTTTTTGGGATCGGGCCAATCCGCCGAGACCAGAGATAGCGTTCACACGGTCGGCTTTCGTTATCTGACACGTCTGTCTGCAGGTGGTTGGTTTGCCGGCGCTCAGGCGGTGAGCACCAATTATGTGATCGGTGCCGATGGCGCACTCAATGGCCTTCTGAACCAGATCGGTCTATCGGGCTTCGACGCAACCGGTATTGGGCTCGTGCTGGAACATGACACGACAAACCATCAGCGCGACCCCAGTAGCGGACATCGATTTACCCTGCACAACTTCGCTTACCGCGAAAGCCTGGGGGGCGAATCTTCGTTTGATGTGGGCTACGCGCAAATGAACTGGTACACCACCTCCAGGGCGCTGACCTCAACACGCGCGCCGCAGGCTGCCGTCATCGGCGTACAGATAAAAGGACGTCTAACCAACGACGCGCCGTTGTCTGGCTACTCCTCGGTATCGCTACCGGGGTACACCGTCGGGAACTATCTGGCCACGCGGTACTCTCATGTGCTTGTCGATGGCCGAATTCCCCTCAGCGGTGGCTTCGGCGTTGTCGCGTTTGCCGGCGTGGGTTGCCTTTATGGGCATGATATCGCCCAACGCAGCCTTTCCTGCGGCGATGCGGTCTATCCGTCAGCAGGCTTTGGGCTGTCTTATATGCTGAAAAAAGAGGCATCAATCGTGATCCGGCTAGAGTTGGCGAAAGGTAAAAATGACAATGAGGCACTGTATCTTCGATTTGGTCATTCTTTCAAAGTCGCTTATGGTTTCATCTTT
>Ga0181578_10004426_pt1 | contig 12513 bp, 10 predicted proteins | sample 071ome_21_FD_148659 | JGI IMG/M metagenome (GOLD analysis project Ga0181578, IMG submission 148659) | Coastal salt marsh microbial communities from the Groves Creek Marsh, Skidaway Island, Georgia - 071401CT metaG (spades assembly) | ecosystem: Environmental > Aquatic > Marine > Intertidal zone... | reverse complement strand
TAGAGCGAGGAAAATCCTTGGCCTATCGGCATTGCATTGCCTGTCATCAGGTTCCGGAACCGGAATTGCTGACCCAGCGCAGTTGGGAGTACGCTCTGACCTACATGGGTTTCTTTTTGGGGGTTGTGGATTATCAATCTATGGAAGGTGTCGAAGCGTTCGCCTGGGACAGCATTCACTTGCGAGAAGAATTCGTTCGGGAAGCAGGAATGATCCCGGATGAACCTCTGATATCGGAGGAGGATTGGAAGCAATTGAGGGACTATTACGTGGCGAACGCTCCGGAGAAGGCGTTGCCTCAGTCAGACAAGCCAAGGATCTCCGCAAAACTAGATTTGTTTCAAGTCGCTAAAACGCAATACCGTATGGATTCGGCCATTACGTCGATGGTCTACATCGATGAAACGAATGGGCTGCTTTACATACACGATAGCGGGGCTGAACGCCTCACGGTCCTCGATCGCAGTTTCAATTTCCACGATGCTCATCCATCGCCAGGGGTTGCTTTAGTGGAAGCCCGAAGCGATAGCGATTCGCTCTACCTGCTTTCCATTGGGGATCTCTTTGCCTCTAATATTGGCGGCAAGTTTGGGGAGTTGCAGAGAACGCGAGTGCTATCGGGCGTTTTCATGGGACTGGAGATTCTGGTCAAAGGACTTCATCGCCCTGCGGATTTCGATTTGGCGGACCTGGACAACGATGGGTCCGATGAGTTTTTGGTGAGCAATTTTGGAGACTACACTGGAAATTTTTCCGTGTACCGAAAAAATGATGCCACTGGAGAGTTCTCGGATTCGCCGATCGTCCTCAGCGAACAGCCGGGAATCGTGAAAGGAGAGGCCTATGATTTCAACAGCGATGGCTATAGGGACATTCTGGTCATGGCCAGCGCGGCTCGGGAAAACGTGAGCCTCTTTCTAAACAACGGAAAGGGCGGTTTCCATCAAGAGGTACTATGGGAAAAGCATCCATCATTTGGTTACATCGGTTTCGAGCTACGCGATTTCAATGGTGATGGAGCCATGGATATCCTAACCTTGAATGGGGATAATGGAGATTCGGACCCCTTCAATACCTTAAAGCGGGATCATGGAATTCGCATCTATTTGAACCGGGGTGGCCTCAGTTTCGAGGAAGCTTACTTTTATCCGATGTATGGAGTATATGGGGCGGAAGTTGCCGACTTCGATCAAGATGGCGATCTGGACATAGCGGCTATCGCTTACCATCCCGATTTCGACGCAGAGAATCCAGAGAATTTCGTTTTCCTGGAACAAACGTCCTCTCTCGTATTCAGTCCCAGCACCCATCCCGCAACATTCGATGGCCGATGGCTTTCGATGGACTCTGGAGATGCCGATGGAGACGGGGATGTGGATATTGTACTAGGGGCGGCTTATGTCCCTGTTGGCATGCGGGACCGACATATGGATAGATTCGAAAAGCTCGTTCAAGAGGCTCCGCCAATCCTCGTGCTGGAAAATACCCTAAACTAGATAGAAACCTGTTGATCGGAGCGATCATCCTGCTTCCGCTTAGCGGAATTCGATTTCGAGGAAATCACTGTTGGGAACTGCTTTTTGGATAGTCGCTGTCGCGAAATGACGCTTCGCGTATCCAGGAACCAAAAACGCCAGACGAGATTTGAATGCTTTACGCGTCCAGGAGCCACTTCGCCTCATCCGAAATTCGATCTAGCGTCTCTTGGCGGATCCAGTCTTTTTGCGACGTTTGCTGGATTTGATCACGCCCGCAAAAGTAGCTATGTATAGCTCGGCGAGGTTGTTCAGTGTGATTAATCGTTCCGCCATGCCAACAGTGGGAATTGAATACAACTACTGTTCCAGCTTCCGCTTCGATAAGCGTTTGATCGGGGTGAATCTTCCATGGATCGTCCATCGATTCTTCGGGCATCTTGCCGCAGAGATGAGTGCCTGGTACAACGCGAGTGGCGCCATTGGCGGCTGTGAATTCGTCAATCAGCCAAATCGAATTGCAGACGCGATATTGCCCGGGTTCTACTGCCTCGGGCCAATCGGCATGCAGTTTTTGTAATCCTTGCCCAGGCTTGGCAGAGCGGAAGTTAAGCGAGGAAAGTTTGAGATCGTCCCCCAAAACGTGGCGAATGGCGGAGAGCAATTTCGGATGGGTGTAGAGAATATCGAATACACCTCCCTTGTTGACCAGATTCGCCAAGCGATCGGCTCCGGCTTCCTTGGGATGCTTGATTCGGTTGGAGGAAAACAGTTCATGACCCGCTTGATCGCCCTCTTCTTCAAGTATCGCTTGCAGGCGATTGCGTATAGATTCCAGTTCGCTATCGTTTAGCAGTTTTCCGAGCGAGGCATATCCAAGGGTATCGAGCGATTCCTTTTCTTTGGTGGAGAGAAGTGAATCGCTAACGCCAAGGGTATTGAGCGGGTTGAGCATTCTAGGTTACAATCCGGGAAAACGACGTCAATTCTCTGCCTCTTCAAAGGCTCCGGTCGTCTCGCGGATCCCTGTAGCGTGCTCACGAGCGGTTACAAGATGCTTTTTCAGCGTCGCGGAAGCGTCGGTCGATTCAGGTGGTCTTTTCATGTGTTGAAAGTGGCCATGCCTATCTTCCCCGCGGGCTAGTATGACTGGTTGCTGGAATCCGCTTTGGCTAACTGATGGAGTGATGTAGCGGGCGACGAAACCGATGCGGGGCGTATCGCTCGAGTTTGCTTTCGATCCATGGACAATGTTCACGTGGTGAAGAGACAGTTGTCCGGGCGCCAGGACGACATCGGTAGCCTCTTCTTCGGCGACCTCGACGGCGATCTCCTGCCCGCGGCTGAGAAGGTTGTCCTCCGCGTAGGTTTCGGTATGTGGCTGAATGGCTAGTTTGTGGGACTCCTTAACGACCCTCATGCAGCCGTTTTCTGTCGAGCTTTCCGTTAGAGCTATCCATGCAGTGGTTACTTTCCCAGAATCAAGGCCCCAGTAGGTGGCGTCCTGATGCCAAGATATAAATCCTGGATCATGTGGTTGCTTGGCGAATACACTAGTAGCCCACAAAAGTATATTGGGACCGAGCACGGACTCCACTGCGTCCAATACATTGGGATGCGTTACCAAGTCATAAGCCCAACGGTAATTGAGAAAAAGCTGATGAAGCTCCTCGGTTTTCGGCCTGCGTCCTAGGTTTGATTCGATTTGCTCGAGCCCAGTTCGCGTCCGAGCTACCTCGGATGGGCACAGAACGTCTATCGGGAAGAGGATGCCGTCCCTTTCGTAGGAAAGCCTTTTATCGGAAGAAAGTTTAGGAGACATTGGGCTATGTTGAAGGTCGTATATATCTGTGGGACAGTATTTCCATCGGTAATCGAAGTATAGGTTCTAGTCAAGAAGCCAGATGTTTGCCCTTGAACGTCAGGGCCAATCCGGACAGTTGACCTGCATGAAAGGATGTGGATTATTAGCCTTCTATGCTTTCCCGCCCCAGTCGACACCCCCTCCCGCTGCTCCTTTTTGCGGTAATCGCGCTGGTCTGCCCGCTCAAGGCGGAAACCTATACCTTGAAGCTAGGGCACGTTCAGTCGTCGGAAGAGCCCATTCATAAATCGTTTCTTCGCTTCGCCAAAGGCGTGGAGGATCGGAGCGAGGGAAGGGTCTTGGTCCATGTCTATGAGGCTTCGGCTTTGGGGACGAATAAGGAAGTGTACGAGTTGGCCCGGCTGGGGGCCTCGGTAATCGCCAATGTGGATTCAGGGTATCTATCCGATTACTTGCCCGACGTGGGTATTTTGACTGGGCCTTATCTGCTTCAGGATATCAATGATTACAAGAAGGTGGTCGAGTCCGCATGGTATCGGGAGCAAATGGACAATTTGTACGAGAAGGGTTTCAAAGTCATCGCTTTGAATGGCTATTTTGGAGCTCGCCACATCATATCCGCTAAACCCATACGAAATGTGGATGACTTCGCTGGTTTGCAGATTCGGATTCCACCCAATATCATTTGGGTTCAGACTTTCAGATCCCTAGGCGCAAATCCGACGACCCTAGCCTGGTCCGAGGTTTACAGCGGATTGGCTCAGGGAGTCGTTGATGCTGCTGAAGCGCCACTCGGATCTATCATCGGATCGCGGCTCTACGAACATCAGAAGGTTCTCTCGACGACTGGGCATTTTAGGCCCTTCGTTGGTATGGTGATGGGAAGGCGTTATTGGGAGAAACTGCCCGAAGATATCCGATCCATCCTCTTGGAGGAAGGCGAGTCTTGGGGGGATGTTCTCACCGGCCTGACCGTTTCCGCTGAACAGAGCCAGCGATATTTTATCGAGTCTCAGGGTGTGCGGATCGCCGAGGATATAGATTATGCTTCGCTGCGAGAGGCCACTAGATCGGTTTATTCAGCCAATCCCGATTGGAGTCCTGGGCTCTACGAAAAAATACAGGGGATTCTTGAACAATGAGATCCAAGCTGAATCGATGAAAAAGTCCGTTGAGAGCGTGTTCAGAAATTTGGATACATTGGGATCTTGTTTTGCCCTAGTGGTGGTGATTCTCAGTGTCACCTACGGCGTTATTATGCGATACTTGTTTGAAGTCGCTCCGATTTGGACTAGCGAGCTGTCGGCGATCGCTTTTACTTGGCTCGTTTTTCTCGGAGCAAGCGCGGCCTACAAGCGGAAAATGCATATCGGCATTGATTTGCTGACTAAACGGCTTTCGGGAAGGGCCCAATGGCTGGTTGATCTAGTCGTTCAGCTGATTTTGCTAATATTTTTTGGATACATGATTGTTTATGGGATCCTGTTCTCTATCGAATCCTATGCCCAGCCGACTTCCATAATGAGGCTTCCAAACACCTGCTTCTATTTGGCTGTACCGGTAAGCTTCGCTTTGATGTTCCTCAACCAGCTATCCAGCCTGAAAGCCCGTTTCATAGATCGGCCGAAAGCATCGTAGAGAAGTCATGGAGTACTTGCCTATTCTGCTTCTATTTCTCTTTTTCGCCATCAACGTGCCGGTGGGATACGCCATAGCGATTAGCTCTCTGGTATATTTCCTCTACACCTCAGGCTTACCGCCGGCTGTCTTCGTCCAGAAACTGGTAACCTCTACCCATTCCTTCCCTCTTTTAGCAGTTCCCTTTTTCATTACCGCCGGCGTGGTTATGAATCACGGGGGGATAACTAAGCGTCTGATGGCTTTGGCCGACGCCCTGACGGGACATTTGAGAGGCGGGTTGGGTCATGTTAACATTGTTTTGTCAACTTTGATGGGCGGGTTGTCCGGTTCTGCCAACGCGGACGCTGCCATGCAGAGCAAGGTGCTGGTGCCCGAGATGAGCAAGCGAGGTTATAGCAAGGAATTTGCCGCGGCCGTGACGGCAAGCTCATCGGTTATTGCCCCTATCATTCCTCCGGGAATTGGCCTCATCCTTTACGCCTATTTGGCCAACGAGTCAGTCGGCCGGCTTTTCCTGGCCGGTATCATTCCCGGAATCCTGCTATGCTTTGGGCTCATGGCTGTCGTCGGTGTCATTTCCCGTAAACGGGGCTACCGGTCGAATAGAGAACGGAAGGCTAGTTGGAGTGAAGCGGGTACGGCCCTGAGAAGATCAGCCTGGGCTCTAGTCATTCCAGTCGGAATCATTAGCGGCATTCGTTTCGGTTTATTTACTCCTACCGAGGCGGGCGCGTTAGCGGTCGTTTACTCCGTTCTTGTCGGACTGTTCGCCTATGGCGATCTCAAGGTATCCAGCTTCCCGCAGATATTGGTAGAGTCGGTTCTGAGCACGTCCGTTGTCATGCTCATTATCTGCTCCTCGAAAGCATTTGGTTTTTACATGACCTGGGAACGGCTTCCCATGAGCTTTTCAGTATTCATTGTGGAGCTGACGTCGAATCCCTACGCGCTGCTCTTGCTTATCAATATACTCCTTCTCATAGTCGGCATGTTTGTGGAAGGGAGCGCTGCCTTGATCCTACTAACGCCGTTGCTTGCTCCGGTAGCCAAATTGCTAGGGATCGACCTCGTTCATCTGGGTATCGTGATGGTCCTCAATCTTACCATTGCCGGAGTCACTCCACCGCTGGGTACCCTGATGTTCACTACTTGCTCGATTAGCGGAGTCGGTATCCGGAATTTCACGAAAGAGGTGATCCCCTTTCTGGCGGTCATGGTAGTAGTTCTACTTCTAATTACCTTTATTCCCTGGCTCGCCGTCGCATTGCCAAATTTGCTGATGCAGTAGCGCTTACGAATAGTACCCGACCAACTCAGAAGGCACTAGCAACCCTACGATAAGATCTCCTTGATCACTCTTCCATGCACGTCGGTCAGCCGGTATTGGCGGCCTTGAAACTTGTAGGTGAGAGCCTCGTGGTCGATGCCGAGTTGCTGGAGGATGGTGGCTTGTATATCGTGAATATGTACGCCGCCCTCGGCGATATTGAATCCGAAGTCGTCGGAAGCGCCGTGGGTATGGCCCTTCTTGATGCCGGCTCCGGCCATCCATAGGGAGAAAGTCTTCCCGTGGTGGTCGCGGCCGTAGGCGTCGGGTTTCGCATCTCCTTGACCGTAGACCGTTCTTCCGAATTCGCCTCCCCAGATGACCAGAGTGTCATCCAGTAAGCCTCGTTGTTTCAAATCTATTACGAGAGCTGCGCTGGCCTGATCCGTGTCCCGCGTGGAAACCGGCAGACGCTTGTGCAAGCTTCCATGGTGGTCCCAACCGCGATGGTAGAGTTGCACAAAACGCACGCCGCGCTCGCTGAGTCGTCGGGCCATGAGACAGTTGGCCGCGAAGGTGCCGGGTGTTTTAGCATCGTCGCCATAAAGTTGGTACGTCGATTCGGGCTCGCCGCTTAGATCGGCGAGATCGGGAACGCTGGTTTGCATGCGGTAGGCCATCTCGTATTGGGCGATGCGCGACTCGATTTCCGGATCGCCTACGCGTTCTTCGTTGTGAGAATTGAGGGACTTAAGGCTATCGAGGAAGGCGCGCCGGCGTTTCATTCCGAAACCGGGAGGATTGCGGAGGTAAAGCACAGGGTCATCGCCGCCTCGGAATTGAACGCCTTGGTGCTTGCTGGAAAGGAATCCGGCCCCCCAGAGGCGAGAGAGGAGGCCTTGGCCAGCCGAGCCCTCGCTAGCGACGGAATTCATGACCACGAAGGAAGGCAGGTTGTTGTTTTCAGTGCCGAGTCCGTAGTCCACCCACGCGCCCATACTGGGCCGACCAGGCTGCTGACTTCCGGTCTGAAAGAAGGTTATGGCCGGGTCGTGATTGATTGCTTCGCTGTGGACCGTGCGGATGAGGCAGATCTCGTCGGCGATCCTTTTGGTCCAGGGTAGGAGTTCGCTCAGTTCCATCCCGCATTGCCCGGCCGGTTCGAAGGCGTACTTGCTAGGCACGACCACAAAGCGGTCTTGATTGGACACCATCCCGGTCACCCGCTGCCCCCCGAACACGGATTCCGGTACATCTTGACCGAAGCGGGAGGCGATTTGCGGTTTGGGGTCGAACAGATCCAGATGGGAGGGTCCTCCGGATTGGAAAAGGAAAATGACGCGCTTGGCATTAGCTTCATGCTGGGAGGCGTAGGACAGCTTGGCGGCTCCGTATCCATTGTTCGCGAACATCGATCCCAGGGCCGCGGTTCCGACACCGTAGGCCATCTTGGTAAGAAAATCGCGGCGGGAGCTTGGCTGAGAGTAGTTATGGCAGTCGTGCATGGTTTAATTGATTCTTTGCGATGCCTGATGGTAGGGCTGCTTGTCCTCAAGCAGCCGAAAATGGATTGGGATATGCGGCTGCTTGAGGATAAGCAGCCCTACCTTTTGAATATCCGATATCAAAGTTTTGGCTCCAAGCATCTTTATCCCTTTGTTAACGATTCATCGAGGTTGAGGATTAGACTCATGATCGCGGTGTAGGCTGCCAGTCTCGTGGCCTCGTGCTCAGTGGATGGAGAGCGTCGACCTACGGTCAGATAGGCCTCGGCCTCCTCGGGAGAATTTTCAAAGGAAGTTTCCATTTCCTCCAAGGCGCTTAGCAGAGTATCCAGTTCTTGGGTGTCTGGAGCGCGTCCGGTTGTGTGCTGGAATGCTTGGACAAGTCTAGCAGTATCCGAGTCACTGCCGCTCTCGAGGATAGATTCCGCGAGGGCTCGCGCGGATTCCACGAATACCGGGGCATTCATGACGGCCAGGGCTTGGATGGGCGTATTGGTCCGAGAACGACGAACGGAACACACTTCTCGGTCCGGCGTATCGAAAGTGGTCATTAGTGGGTGCGGAACAGTGCGCTTCCAAAAGGTGTACAGACTGCGCCGATAAATATCGGAGCCCTCGCTTTCGATCCATTCCGTACTTGGGTAATTGGCCCCGACAACAGTGTTGTCGTAGAATCCTTCTGGCTGATAGGGGCGAACACTGGGGCCGCCAACCTGGTCATCGAGCAATCCTGATACATACAATGCCTGGTCGCGTATAGCCTCCGCAGGTAGGCGGAGGCGTGGTCCCCTGGCAAGCAATCGATTTTCCGGATCATTCTTCTGCAGTTCGGGTGAGATGGCTGAATCCTGGCGATAGGTCCTCGATAGGGTGATCAGCTTCAAGAGATCTTTAACGTTCCAACCCGATTCCTGAAAATCGACTGCCAGCCAATCGAGCAATTCGGGATGACTCGGGTACTCGGATTGGATGCCAAAGTCCTCGGAGGTTTTGGTAAGCCCGACACCGAAGAATTGTTGCCAGAAGCGATTGACAACGACGCGAGCAGTGAGAGGTTGATTTGGTTGGGTCAGCCATTGGGCCAATCCCAGACGGTTGAGGGGAGCTCCATCTGGCCATGGGGCAATCCAGTTCTCGGGAACTCCAGGGGTTACTTTTTCGCCTCGGGCATCGTATTGCCCGCGCGTTAAGACGTAGGTTTCTCGGCTTTCTTCCCGCTCCTGCATGATCATGGTGGTGGGAATCTCTCGCTCCAATTTCAGGAGCGCGGAGCTGGTCCGATCTCGAACCGACTGGAGACGCTGCCATTCTGTATCCGATCTTTGGGTTAAGGCGGCGGAAAGAATCCAGCTTTGCTCACGAGTGGTGAGGTCCTCCGTTTTTTGGAGGACCGAGCCGGTCCTCCCTACCTTATTGATGATATATGCGAGGGCTTGGTATTCGAAGAGGTTGCGAATCTCGTCTTGGCTTAGGGCTCTGTCGAACTGCTGGATCTCATCGAGCGAGCCATTGAAACGATTGCCGTCGGGAAATTTGTCTAAACCAATAAATGTTGGTCGATCCATTTTACTGGGAAAGTCTTGCATGCCATCGTGGCGGATAATCGTTCGAACTTCTTCTCCGTCGATGTGGATGCTGAAACGAGATGCGGGCGTGTAGGCGTTATCTTCCTCTTTTCTGCCGGAGAAGCTGATGGTAACATGCCGCCACTCGTCGGGTTGCAGAGAAGCCGACTTGGTCCGCAAGATGGCCGCATAGGCGGGGTAGCGTTTTGAGAAGGCGATCTCGATCTCCCCGTCGACAAGCCGGATATCCCATCCGTATCCATAATTCGAACTGCTGGGCTCGGCTTCAAATGAACTGTTAGACAGCAGAGGGACGCTGGTGGAATCGTTTTCGTCGGGACGCACCCAGAAATTCAGTGTAAACGCATGAGTCTTTTCTTCCAGCTTTATGGTATCCGCTTTGATCTCTCCGCTTGATTGATCCGCGGAAGAAAGGAAGGCATTATCAATGATCCCCTTAGCTGTAACGAAATCGTCACTACTTTCGAGTTCCAGTATTTCCGCGTCTGCCTTGTCGGTGAATCCGAGTTGCCAGACCGGCTCGGGAATGGTGTCGCTTCGGCTTTCGAGGCGTTTTGCCGCATCTTGAATTGTATCATTCGTTATCTCGCGACCGCTGAGATACCGCGTTTGGCTGGCATCGATGCCTTTCAGCGTGGTTTCTAGAGATTGCAATTGACGTTGCTGCTCACGGGTTGGTGATGAGATCATGGGTACGGCATTGGCGACCCGTCCATCCTCTCCGAATTCCGTGACGTTGTTGAAGAAGGCGAACAATCTGTAGTAGTCCTCTTGGGTCATGGGATCGTATTTGTGATCGTGACACCGAGCGCATTCAGCAGTCAGTCCCAGCCAGACCATGCTGACTGTCCGAACGCGATCAGCGACATATTCGACCAAGTATTCCTCCTCGATGATGCCGCCCTCGGAATTGATGCCATGGTTGCGATTGAATCCTGTGGCTATCAATTGCTCGAGAGAGGGATCGGGCAGCAGATCCCCGGCGAGCTGTTCCGTTATGAACTGATCGTAGGGCATGTTGGCGTTGAAGGCTTCGATTACCCAATCGCGCCACCGCCACATGCTTCGCGATGAGTCGTTGTTGAACCCGTGCGTATCGGCATAGCGCGAGGCGTCCAGCCAGTCGGCGGCCATGCGCTCCCCGAAGCGCGGCGATTCGAGAAGCCGGTCGACAGCTTTTTCGTAAGCTTCTACACCGTTTTGGGAAAGAGCTTCTTCAAAAGCATTCAGCTCCTCGATAGTCGGCGGCAGGCCGGTCAGATCGAAGCTTGCTCGTCGCAGCCATGTTCCCGGGGTTGCTTCAGGAGAGAAATCGAGGCCCTCTTCCTGGAGACGTTCGCCAATAAAATGGTCGATCGTGTTGGTCTTCGAAGTGTCGATGGCGGACTTTTCCGGAGGAAGGAAGGCCCAATGGGTGTCGTATTCTCCGCCTTGTTCAATCCAGCGTCGCAGCGTTTCCCGCTGTTCGTCGGTTAAGGTCCGATTCGAGTCGGGAGGAGGCATCTGCTCGTCCTCAAAGGCGCTCGTGATTCTCAGGTAGAGTTCGCTATCTTCTGGATCGCCCGGGACCAAGGCAGCGTAGCCCCCTAGATCTTGAGTCGCTCCATCCAGGGTGTCCAAGCGCAGATCGGCTTCTCGTTGGTCCGCATCCTGCCCGTGACAGTGAAAGCAGTTGTCGGACAGGATCGGGCGCACGTCCAAGTTGAACGAGAGCTTCGCGTCCTCCTGAGCCCAGCTCGACAGCGACAAGCTCATCCCAGCGAGCAGCAGAAGAGCGTTCGGAAAGGGTATATGGATGCTCAGTTTAAAGAGGCTTGTCATTCACAAAAAAGGAGTGTGGCAGAACTTAGAGATGGGTCGATCTTTTGGAAACAATTCGATTCAGGTGGGGGAGATTACACTCTGGTCGAGTTACCCAAACTGAGCCAGAGCTTTCGTTAGCCTGGACGTATTGATAATGTGGTTAATGTTGTATAGTATGTCAATGTTGGGTCGCAAGGAGGCCGCAGGCCGACTGGAGGCCCAACATTGGTTAGATTCGGTTTCCTCTGGTTGCTCCTGAGCGAACTCCAGCGGGGTTACATAGCCCAGCGAGCGATGGGGCCGTATGTTGTTGTACTTCCATCGCCAATCCTCGATTACCACTCGAGCCTCGGTTAGAGTCCAGAGCTGCTCTCGATCCAGGCATTCCTCCCGAAAACGCGCGTTGAAGCTCTCCACGTATCCGTTCTGCCATGGGCTTCCCGGTTCTATGTAGAGAGTTTTGATCCGCTTTTCTGCAAGCCAGCGGCGAAGCCCGCTCTCGATGAACTCCGATCCGTTGTCACTGCGAATGTGATCGGGCGCGCCATGACGCTCAATCAACGCGGACATGATCCGCCTGACCTTGCGGGCGTTTATCCGGCGGTCGACGTGGATGCATAGGCACTCGCGCGTGTACTCGTCGATCACATTGAGCATGCGAAGCTTGCCTCCGCGCATCGTAGTGTCGTGAACGAAGTCCCAGGTCCAGACGTGATTGCGATGCCTCGCCTTGGTCGGAAGGCCCGTAGAGGGTCCCCGACGCCTTCGCTTGGGCTTCTTGGCAGGAACGGCCAGACCCAGCTCTCGACGAATCCGCTGAACCATGCGAGCCCCAATGGACCAGCCCTCCCGCTTAAGCAGCCGGGCGATCTTCGGGTATCCCATCTCCGGATATTGGTTGGAGACCCGGCGAACCGCGGACTTCAGCTTCGACAGCCAGGCGTTAGGCTGCTTCGCCTGATAGGCGAACGTGCTGCGATGCAGCCCGAAGTGGCGGCAAGCCGCCCGTCCTGTGCAGCGTCCCCCGGACACGAACTCTTCGGCGATCTGCCGCTTGTGCCCGGGGCTCACAGCTTTTTTTCCAAGGCCTCCTTCAACAGCTCTTTGCCAAGCATCTCGTCGGCGAGCATGCGCTTGAGCCGGGCGTTCTCCTTTTGCAGCTCCTTGAGCTGCTTGGCCTGGTCCACCTCCATCATGCCGAACTCGCGCTTCCAGCGATGGAAGGTCTGCTCGCTTATCTGCTGCTCCCGGCACACGTCCAGGATCGTCTTGTCCGTTCGCTCCGCCTCCCTCAGAACGCGGATCTTCTGCTCGGTAGTATATCTTTTGCCTTTCATTGTATGGGTCCTTTCTAGGGGCCCAGACTAACGATTCAAGCGGCTCAGTTCTCGTAATCTCGACCATACCTTTA
>Ga0181578_10004425_pt1 | contig 12513 bp, 10 predicted proteins | sample 071ome_21_FD_148659 | JGI IMG/M metagenome (GOLD analysis project Ga0181578, IMG submission 148659) | Coastal salt marsh microbial communities from the Groves Creek Marsh, Skidaway Island, Georgia - 071401CT metaG (spades assembly) | ecosystem: Environmental > Aquatic > Marine > Intertidal zone... | reverse complement strand
GAAGAGGGACAGGATTCAGACGCTTTCGATACATTCTTCAGTCTGAAAGAAGGCCTCGAAAACATACTGGCGCGCCCTATCGACCTGATCGTCGATAGAGCGCTAAAAAATCCGTACGTCCGTGCCGAGATAGAAGCAAACAGCGAACCGGTCTATGGCGCGTGATCCTTGCGCCTGCCTGTCGGATGCATTGCAGGCGGCGAACGCAATCACCGAATTTTGTGACAAGAGGTCTTTTGACGACTTTTGTTCGGACAAGCTGTTGCAGTCTGCAGTCGAACGGCAATTCATGATCATCGGCGAGGCGTTTGCACAACTTGCTCGGCTCGATATAGCGCTGGCCGAACAGATTCCAGATTGCCGGCGTATCATCGCCTTCAGAAACATTCTCGTGCACGGCTACGCCGTCGTAGACCATGAACAGGTATGGAGCGCAGTAACAACGCACTTACCGCCGCTCCGCGACGCTATCAACGCGCTGTTAGCAGAAGACTAACCCTCCCGCACGGGATTTTCTGAGACGGGCTTTCGAACCTCCTCAGAGCAAGGTTGTCCGAATCCGGAGTCCACGCCGAGGAGCCGCTGAAAGCGGCATCTCGAAGCACGAAGTCGTTGCCGCTCCCTAAAACCGCGCCTCGTCCCAGTGCAGCGGGTCCTTGAACAGGCGGTCGCCGCCGGTGTCTTCGGCCCAGATGCGGCGGTGGGCTTCCGCCAGATAGGGCTTTAAGCCCTCCACCCGTTCCTCGATCTCGGCGAAATCCTTCTGGAAGCCGGGAATCACGTCGGCGATCTCGTACAGCAGGTCGCGTTCGTTCATGGTCTGCAGCTTGCCGTCCTTGATGATCACGTTCCCGTCGACGATCACGGCGCGCACGCCGCGCCCGCCCTCGGTATAGACCACCTGCCGCGTCGCGCTGTTGAGCGGCACGTAGGACGGATCGTTGAGGTCCAGCAGCACGATATCGGCCTTTCTGCCGATCTCGATCGCGCCGATCTCGTCGGCCATGTTGACGGCCCGTGCGCCGCCCGCCGTGGCGGCGGCGAGCGCCTGCGGCGCCTGGGCGGGGCCGGCTTCCTTGTGGCTGATCGCCGTCATCAGGCAGAACAGCTTCATCGCCTGGAACATGTTCTGCGCGTCCGAACAGGAACAGTTGTCGCAGCCCAACCCGAGACTGACCCCGGCATCCTCCAGTGCGCGGATCGGCGGGATGCCGCTCTTAAGCTTCAGGTTGCTGAGCGGATTGATGACGACATTGGTGCCGGTCTCGCCCAGCAGATCGATCTCTTCCTGCAGCAGCCAGACGCTATGCGCCAGGTTGAGGCGCGGGCCGAGCAGCCCCTCCTCCTTGAGCCGGCGGATCAGCGAACCGCCATGCTGCGGATATTCGAGCCTGGCCTGCAGCGCCATGCCCTTGGACTCGTAAATGTGCGAGAAAATCGGCAGGTCGTATTTCGCCGACAGCTCCACCGTCCGCGCGATCAGTTCGGGCGAACATCGTTCCGGCGCAGACGGGCCCAGCGCCCAGGTGATGCGGTCGGACGTCGCGCCGGTCTCGACATATTTCTCGATGAAATGGCCGAGCTGGTCGTAGCGCGCGTCGGGTTCGGCTGCGGTGGTGAGATGTTTGTGCATCTCCTCCGGGAAGACCTCGCGCCAGAACGGGATCGTGTCGATGCCCTTGATATCGCCATACTGCAACGCCACCACGGCGCGGATGCCGATCTCCTCATACGCCTCGATGACGGCTTCGAGATGTTCGGGGTCGAACGGGTACAGGGTCACCATGTCCTGCACGGTGGTCATGCCGGAACGCAAACATTCGAGCGCGCCGAGCAGGGTCCGCGCCCGGATTTCCTCCCGACTGCGTTTGGGATAGCCCGGCGGCAGGGCCAGCAGCCGCCAGGTTTCCAGCGGCGTTTCCTCCATCGTGCCCTTGGCCAGCGTGTCGTGCGAATGGTAGTGCGCGTTGACGAAGCCGGGGAGCGCCAGCATCGAGGATGCGTCGACAATCTCCACCCCCGGCCCGGCGGAGAGCCCGTTGCCGATGCGGTCGATCACGCCGTTCTCGATCACGATGTCGCGCCGCGGCGGCTTGTGGGGATCGGCATCGGGCATCATCACCCGCGCGCCGCGGATCATCAGGTTTCCTTTTTTCGCTGGCATGGTTCTTTCCTTCGTGAAAAATCGTGCCAACGCTGCCCGAGATTGGGGCTTGCCGCAAGCGCTGGCCTGCGCATAGTCGTCTTATGGAAACGAACAGAACCATTGCCGTGATCGGCGGCGGCATCGTCGGCATAACGGCGGCGCTGGAACTCCAGCGGCGCGGCCATGCGGTCACGCTGATCGAACGCGGCGAACCGGGGCGGGAAACATCCTACGGCAATACCGGCGTCCTATCGGATGCGTCCATCGTCATATCCAACAATCCCGGCCTTTTGAAGAAACTGCCGCGCTTTATTGCGGGGAAAAGCGATGCGCTGCGTTACGATCCCGTCTTCGTCGCGCAGCGGCTACCCTGGGTGCTTCGCTTTCTGGGGCACTGTACCGAAGAACATTCGGACCATGCAGGCAGGTCGCTGCGCGCGCTGCAAAGCGTTTCGCTGGACATTCACAAGCAGCTGATCGGGGAAGCCCGGGCAGACGATTTGCTGCGCCATACCGGCTGGCTCAAGGCGTTCCGCAGCCCGGCCGGACTTGCCGGTTACAGGGCCGAACTCGAACTGCTGGAAGCCAACGGCGTCAGCCTCATCCATTACGGCGCGGATGAGCTGCGCCAGATCGAACCGGGGCTGAAGCCCGTGTTTCACGCCGGCATTCTGCTCGATTCGTGCTGCAGCGTATCGAGCCCGGCGAAACTGTGCGACGCCTATGCAGGGCTTTTCACGGCTGCTGGTGGCACAGTGCTGCGAAACGAGGTTCTGAACATCTCGCCGGTCGATGGCGGCTGGAAAATCGATTTCCCGGATGGGGGGTCTTTACAAACGCATATCACCGTCATCGCCGCCGGTCCCTGGTCGCGTGAGGTTGCCGGATGGCTCGGCTATCGCATCCCAATGGCCTGGGAGCGCGGCTATCACCTGCATCTCGACCCCGGGAACGGCCCGCCGCTCCGGCGCGCGATCCACGATGTCGAGCGCGGCTATGTCATGACGCCGCAGGAACAGGGAGTGCGCGTGACGTCGGGCGTGGAACTCGCCGCCCGTGACGCTCCGATAAACGACCGGCAGATTCGCGCCTGCGTCGCTTCAGCGCGAGAGACCGCCGATTTCGGCCCCGACATCGAGGACGACCCCTGGATGGGACGCCGCCCGTCGATGATCGATTCCCTGCCTGTGATCGGCCGCGCCCCGCGCCATGACGGGCTATGGTTCGATTTCGGCCACGGCCATAGCGGGCTCGGCGGCTCGACCGGCAGCGCGCGCCTGCTGGCCGATCTGATGCACGATACGAAGCCGCCGTTCGACGCCGCGCCCTTCAGCCCGACCCGATTCCGGCTCTGACGCCTTCCCGTCGCCCGCGTTTCATGGTTCAAAGGCATCTTCGTATCTGAAGGAGCGCCGCCGTGGACGATATGGAACAGGAAGAAATCGATCTCAGTACGCGGTTTCTGGTCGATCCCTATCTGAACTGGGCCAACGGCGAAGGCATCCCTGTCCATCTCGATTTCGGCCATAACCTTCTTGCGCTCGAAACAGCTCCCTGGGACCGGTATGAGGCGCGCGGCTGTTTCGCCCATACGCACGGGCGGGGCGACTTCATGGCGAATTACATCGTCGAGGTGCCGGAAGGCGGAAAAACCGCACCGGTCAAGCACATCTACGAGGCGTTTTTTTACGTGCTGTCCGGGTACGGCTCGACCACGGTAACCTCGCCGGACGGCACGCAGCGCACCTTCGAATGGGGGCCGAAGGCGCTGTTCACCATTCCGCTCAACTGCGAATACCGGTTTTTCAACGGCTCAGGTCAGGAACCGGCGCGGCTGTCCTGCACCAACGACGCGCCGCTGGTGATCAACCTCTATCACAATCTCGAATTCGTCTTCGAAAACCCGTTTGCGTTCCCGGAACGGATGGGCGACGACGCGCATTTCGAAGGCGAAGGCCAGCATCTGAAGGTCGACAGGGGGTCCAATGTCGCGCCGGTCAACCTGTGGGAAACCAACTTCGTCCACGACCTGACGTCGTTCAAGCTGTATGAGCTGGACGCACGCGGCAAAGGCTCGTTAAACGTGTCCTTTATCCTCGCGGATTCGACCATGCATGCCCATTCGTCGGAAATCCCGCGCGGACGTTACAAGAAGGCGCACCGGCATGCCGCCGGCACCCATGTGCATGCCGTCGACGGTATCGGTTACACGCTGCTGTGGTACGAAGGAGACCAGGAGTTCCGGGAATTTCCGTGGGAGCACGGCTTTATGTACACGCCGCCCTTCTGGATGTTCCACCAGCATTTCAACACAGGCGACAAGCCGGCCCGCTATCTCGCCTGTTCGATGGGCAGCCGGCGATACCCGTTCATCGCGTTGCGTCGCGTCAGCGCCGAAGGCGGCGGGGCGACCTCGATCCAGAACGGCGGACGTCAGGTCGAATACGAGGATCAGGATCCGCGCATCCACCGTAAATGGCTCGACGCCATCGCCGCAAACGGCGTGAAATCCGAGATGGGCGATATCTTCGACGAGGACGCCATCCTCGCGATCCCGGATGAGGAACTGACCGGCGCGATCTATACCCCGCCCTCGACCGGTCCGGCGATTTAAGGGATTTCCTCCCCTAGCCTCATACCCTCACGGCTGTTAGGCTTTCCGCGCCCCTGACGGGCTCCGATCAACAGGGAGAAAATTATGACAGACAGAAAATTTCGTCCGAACGGCCTGATTGCCGCGGGCGCCGTCGCCATGGCGCTCGGCGCGCCGACCGGCGTCGCCGCAGCCGATGACGTCGCAGGGTTTTATAAAGACAATATCGTGACGGCCGTGCTTGGCGCGGGACCGGGCGGCGGGTACGACGTTTACGCCCGGACGGTGATGAAACATCTGGTGAAGCACATTCCCGGACAGCCTGCGTTCATCATGCAGTTCATGCCTGGCGCCGGGGGGCAGAAGGCCGCCCAGTATTTCTACAACGTGGCGTCGCGCGATGGTTCCAAAATCGCCAAGCTGTCCAACATGCTGCCAGCCTTCCAGCTGCTGCGGAGCGGCGTGAAGTACAACGTTTCCAAACTGAACTATATCGGCCGTGCCGCCTCCATGCAGTACGTCACGATGGTGTGGCACACGACGGGCGTCAAAAGCCTTGAGGACGCGCAGAAGGCCAAGAACCCTATCGTGTTCGGTTCCTCCGGCAAGAGCCAGTCGAACTACATCGTCCCCGCGGTGATGAAGAATCTGCTGGGTCTCAACGTAAAGGTGATTGCCGGCTACCCTGGAACCGCCGACATCAACAAGGCGCTCGAACAGGGCGAGGTCACCGGCCGGGCCGGCGCCTGGTCCAGCTGGATCGCCGCCGGCGCACGGCTGGTCAATACCGGTAAGGTCGTTGCGATAGCGCAGGCAGGCACCGAAAAGGCCACCGACATCAAGAATGGCTATGGCGAGCCGGTACCGCTGCTGCTCGACCTCGCCAAGAACGACGAGGAACGGGCGATCCTTAAGCTACTGGCCTCAGACGCCGCGATGGGCCGCAACTTCTCGGTTCCCCCGGAAGTGCCGAAGGCGCGCGTCACGGCGCTGTGCCGGGCGTTCGACGCCACGATGAAGGACCCCGAATTCCTGGAAGAAGCCAAGAAGCGGAAGCTCATTATCGAGCCCAAGCCCTGCGAGTGGCTGAATGCGTTCGCCCAGGAAGTCGTGGCCACGCCAAAGCCGCTGGTTGCCAAGGCGAAGCAGATACTCGGCTGGAAATGACTGCAAAGCAATCGTGAGGAACTGACATGATACGCAAATTCATCAAGACGGCTGCGGCCGCTTTGTCGATCGCGATGCTCGCGGTCGCCGTTCAACCCGCCCAGACGATGGCGATGGAGGATGTCGAACTCGTCGTCGGCACCGCCGGCACCGATCACCCGCTCTTTGCCGCGGGCAACGGCATCTCCATGGCATCGGTCATCGCTGCCAAGGGGGTGAAGGTCTATAACTTCGGAACCAAAGGCGACAAGGACAACATGAAGCGCATCAGCAAGACGAAGCGCGCCATCAACCTCGCCCTCGTGTCCGGCAAGGGCCTCGCCGCCGCGAACGACAAGATGAAGAAGGAAGTCAGCGGACTGATCGCCGTCGGCCAGCACAAGGGCGATACCATCCTGCTGATCGCCCGCAACAAGGCGCCCAAGGGCCTGTCCAAGGATGCCTACACCAAGGCGCTGTCTTCGGTTGTCGCCGCACTCAAGAGTGCCAAGGGCAAGAAGTTCGTTTCGAAGGAATGGAAAGCTTTTGCACCCGCCAACGCCGACGCCGCCTTCAAGGCCGCCGGAGTCGCGGTGCACAAGGCCGCGATGATGTAAGGCTCACCCCAGTCTGAACGATTAAGGGCCGTCCTTCGGGGCGGCCCTTATCTTATCTGGACGGGTTAACCCCCACCCCTGCCCTCCCCCGGAATTGGGGGAGGGGGAATACCTTTAAAGTCGCTTCACTGGTGGAGTCCCTTCCCCCGCTTGCGGGGGAGGTCAGGGAGGGGGCAGGCGCTGTTCAGTACAGATTGTCGCCGCCATTCACCACGATGCACTGGCCGGTGACAAAATCGCTGTCGGACGACGCCAGATAGATCACCGTGCCGGCGAGGTCTTCGGGTTCTTCGATCCGCTGAATGGCCCGCGCATTGATGGCGCGGTCGAACTGACCGGGATGAAAATCGGCAGCCGAACGCATGACCTCCGTCGCCGTCAGGCCCGGCGCGATCGAGTTCACGCGGATGCCATCCACCCCGACCTCCTTGGCGATGGCGCGGGTAAAGGCCACAACGCCGCCCTTGGACGAAACGTAATGGGCGAAGCGCGTGGTGCCCTTCATCATCGTGTCGGAGGCGATATTGATAATCTTGCCGTATTGCTGTTTGCGCATAATCGGCGTCGCCGCGCGGCACATCAGGAATACGCCGCGCAGATTGACCGACATGACCTTGTCCCACTCATCGACCGGAATCTGCTCGAACGGCTTGCGGTCGAGCGTCGCGAACACGGCGGCGTTATTAACGAGGATGTCGACCGTGCCGAATTTCGTCACCACCGCCTCATACAGGGCAGCAACCGCATTTTCGTCGCTGACATCGCAGATTTCCGCTATCAGCTCGGCGCCGGGCACGGCGTCGGCCACCATCCTGGCGGAGTCCCCGCAATCCTTGATATCAACCAGCACGATCTTCGCGCCTTCTCTCGCCAGCTCGCGCGCATAGACTGCGCCGATCCCCTGCGCCGCGCCGGTGACAATGGCGACTTTCCCTTCGAGTCTTCCTGACATGTTGGACTCCTCTCCCAATCTCAGGCCGAAACCGGTTCGCGCATGGTGACGAACTCTTCCGCCGCGGTCGGGTGAATGCCGACGGTGGCGTCGAACTGGGCCTTGGTCGCGCCGCATTTGAGGGCGATGCCGAGCCCCTGCGTGATCTCGGCGGAATCGGGGCCCACCATGTGGCAGCCGACGACTTTGTCGGTCGCCGTGTCCACGATCAGCTTCATCAGGGTGCGCGCCTCGCCGCCGGTCAGCGTGTCCTTGAGCGCCCGAAACTCAGAGCGGAAGATCGTAACGTCGCCGTATTTCTCACGGGCCTGTTCCTCGGTCAGCCCGACCGTACCGATCGACGGGTTAGAGAAAACGGCCGTCGGAATATTGTCGTAATCCATCTCGACGGGCCGGCCTTTATACAGATGGGCGGAGAGCTGCATCGCCTCGGCGATCGCCACCGGCGTCAACTGGAACCGGTTAATTACATCGCCCAGCGCATAGATGTTGGGCACGTTGGTCTGGAAATTATCGTCGACCGGAATCGATCCGTTCCTTGCGATCTCCACGCCCGCATTCTCCAGCCCAAGCCCCGTCGTGTTCGCGTGCCGGCCGGTCGCATACAGGATGCAGTCGGTCTCTATGGTGGAACCGTCTTCCAGAGTCGCGACCAGCACGTCTCCGTTCTTATCGATACTTGCGATATTCTCATTAAAGCGGAGGTTTACGCCCTTCTTGCCCATCTCGGACGCCAGATGGGTCCGGATGTCGCTGTCGAACCCGCGGAGGAACAGCTCTCCGCGATAGAGCTGCGTCACGTCGACCCCGAATCCGTTGAGGATGCCGGCGAACTCAACCGCGATATAGCCGCCGCCGACAATCACTGCGCGCTTCGGCAGCTCATCTAGATAAAACGCCTCAAGCGAGGTGATGACGTGTTCGTTGCCGGGGAAATCGGGCACGGTCGCCCAACTTCCGGTTGCAATCAGGATATTTTCCGCCGTCACGGTCTCGCCGCCGACGTCGAGCGTATGCGCATCCTTTATCGTCGCGCGGGCTTCGTACAGCGTAACGCCGTTGCTTTGGAGGATATTGCGATAGATACCGTTGAGCCGTTCGATCTCCCGGTTCTTGTTGTCGATCAGCCGCTTCCACTCGACCGTCCGTTCGCCGACATTCCAGCCATAAGCCTCGGCGTCCTCGAAATCCTCGGCGAAATGAGATCCGTAGGAAAACAGCTTCTTCGGAATACAGCCGACATTGACGCAGGTCCCGCCGAGGAACCTTTCCTCCGCCACCGCGACCCGCGCACCGTAGGAAGCGCTCATGCGCGAGCCGCGCACGCCGCCGGAACCGGCGCCGATGACAAACAGGTCGTAATCGTAGTCAGTCATGTCTTTTCTCTCGTATCGCTGTCTTCAAAAAAAACGGGGCGGGTCATTGCCCGCCCCGGGTAACGGAAAGATGGAGTCGATCAGCGGTCGATTCCACCCATTAACGCATATTTGATCTCGATGAAGTCCTCGATCCCGTATTTCGAGCCCTCACGCCCGACACCGGATTCCTTGATGCCGCCGAACGGCGCAACCTCGGTCGAGATGATGCCTTCATTGATGCCGACGATGCCGTACTCGAGTCCTTCCATCACCCGCCAGATTCGGCCGATATCGCGGCTGTAGAAATAGGAAGCGAGCCCGAACTCGGTATCGTTGGCGTAGTTGATCGCATCTTCCTCGGTTTCGAACTTGAACAGCGGCGCCAGCGGCCCGAAGGTCTCGTCCTTGGATACCATCATGTCCTGAGTGACGCCGGTGAGAACGGTCGGTTCGAAAAACGTTCCGCCGAGTTCGTGCCGCTTGCCGCCGAGCGCCACCGTCGCGCCCTTGGACACCGCGTCGGCGATATGTTCTTCGATCTTCTCGACCGCCTTCATTTCGATCAGCGGCCCCTGCTGCGTTTCGCCTTTCAGCCCGTCTCCGACCTTCATCGCGGCGACGGCGGCCTTCAGTTTTTCCGCAAACGCGTCATAAACGCCCGCCTGGACGTAAATGCGGTTCGCGCAAACGCAGGTCTGGCCGGTATTGCGGAATTTGGAGACCATCGCGCCTTCAACCGCTGTATCGAGATCGGCATCGTCGAACACGATGAAGGGCGCGTTGCCGCCCAGCTCCATGGAGACCTTCTTCACCGTCCTGGCGCACTGCTCCATCAGCATCTTTCCGATTTCGGTAGAGCCTGTGAAAGTCAGCTTGCGGACGATGGGATTGCCGGTCAGCTCGCCGCCGATAGCGCCGGCGCTGCCTGTTACGACATTGAAGACCCCCGGCGGAATGCCGGCGCGTTCGGCGAGCTCGGCCTGCGCCAGCGCCGAATAGGGCGTCATGGTCGCAGGCTTCACGACAATGGTGCAGCCGGCGGCGAGCGCCGGTCCGGATTTCCGCGTGATCATCGCCGCCGGGAAGTTCCACGGGCTGATCGCGGCGACCACACCGATCGGTTCCTTGGTGACGATAATGCGCTTGTCCGGGGCGAAACTCGGGATGGTGTCGCCGTAAATGCGTTTGCCTTCCTCGGCAAACCATTCAATGAAGTTGGCGGCGTAGACCACCTCGCCCATCGCTTCGGCTTTAGGCTTACCCTGTTCCGCCGTCATCAGCGTGGCCAGATCTTCCTGATGCTCAAGCATCAGTTCGTACCAGCGGCGAAGGATGACAGAGCGTTCCTTGGCGGTCTTGGCCTTCCAGGCGGGCAGCGCGGCGTTCGCCGCTTCAATGGCGCGACGCGTCTCGTCGGCCCCCATCTTCGGTACGGTCCCAAGCACTTCGCCGGTCGCCTTGTTTGTGACCTCGACGGTTTCGCTGCTATCGGCATCGCACCATTCGCCGTTGATATAGCACTGCTCGCGAACGAGTTTTGGATCGTTTATGGGAACGTTCATGTCACGTGGCATGTCGGCTTTCTCCGTTGGGATTTGACTCGCCGGCAAGCAACGGTTGCGGACCGGTCGGCCATTGACCGTCGCAATATACGCCACGGGGCCGTTTCTGTTAACCGCCCGATTTTTTCGCTTTGATCGCCTCAAGACCGGGTCCCAGGCGGACGCCGGGGCGTAGCGACCCAAGCCAGGCGACGACGGCGAGCGCCGCACCAACTGCCACGGCCAGCTGCAGCCCGAAATACGAGGCAAACCAGCCCATTGCCAGCGCTCCGAGGGCAGGCAGGCCCCAGGAAACGAGGATAAACAGGCTTACGGCCCGTGCGCGCATGCCGGAGTCGACCGCGTTCTGGATCAGCGTCTGGGATCCGATCCCGCCCATCAGCATGAAAAACCCGAAGACGATCAGGAAGGCGCACCCGACGAAGATATTCGACGTCATCGAAAACAGGATAAGCGCGAGGCTCTGGGCCAGCAGGGAGTGCACGACCAGCCGCGTGACGCCATCGGTCCGCCCCCGGCGCGCCATCCACAACGCGGCAACCAGGGCGCCGCCGCCGATCGAAGACAGCAGCATGCCGAACCCGTCCGGCCCGCGTCCGAACACATCTGCGGAAAAAGCGGGCGCGAACTCCATAACAGGGCGCAGCAACATGCCGACGACGACCAGCATCAGCATGATGAAACGGATACCGACATGCTTCCAGGCGTAGATCACGCCCTGCTTCATGTCCTCGACCAGCTCCCAGGAAATGCGCCCGGTTCCTCCGGCGTCACCCCCGCGAGCATGGATAAAGAAGGTCACGATATAGAACTGGATAAAGGCCGCCGTTGCGACCGCCATGACCACCTCCGGGGTCGTCCAGAGTAACAGCGCACTGCCGATGGCCGGGCCCAGCACGCGGCAGGCATTGAACATGGCGGACCCCATCGCGATGGCGGCCGACAAATCTTCCTTGCGCACCAGCGCATGAACCAGCGAAATGCGGGGCGGCGTCGCCAGCGCCTCCATCGTTCCGTGAAAGATCGACAGGCAGACAATCAGCTCGATACTGAGATAACCGGCGGAAATCGTCCCTATGAAAGCGATTCCAAGGACGATCATGCCCAGCTGGGTCGACCGGATGACCTTCATGTAGCCGATCCGGTCCGACATCGCGCCGGCGAAGATCGACAGCGCCACCATGGGAAAAATGTCGGCGAAAGCGACAATGCCGAGCCATTTAGGGTCCTCGGTCAGTTCCCAGGCAAGCCAGGCCACCGCCGTCCGGTAGACCCAGCGGCCGATAGTGGAGACGGCATTGGAACTCCAGTAGAGACGGAATTGCGGGTTGGAGAGCGCCGCGGCGATCCCGCCGAAAAATCTCGATTCCGCCATTAGCTGTTCTCGATGTCCTGTATGAGAATTTTCAGGACATCGAGAGTCGTACGGTCGTCGGGGATCAGCTCGCGCCGTTCGGACCCCAGCGAGGTGTCGTTGAGCATGCGGAACAGTTGGGCGGAAGCATCGTGAAATCCATCCGGCATGCCGATGGAGGCAAAGGTCTCTGCGACCTGTTCCATCTCGCCGACATATCGCCCCGACAACGACGGCAGACGATTGATCGCGGCGTCGAGCTTGTCGACCGTACCGGCCTGGCTCTTCGGCAGGCGCTCGCGCAGAATTTCGGTAAAGCCGTAATGTTCGGCCGCCAGCATGACGGCGGTGTAGAGCGCGAACGCGCCCTTGTTCCACGCGCCGTTGCAGATCTTGATGGCCGAGCCAGCGCCGATTTCGTCGCCAACCTTCAGGATTTTGACGCCCTTGCCGTCCAACGGCTGCAGCAGCTCGGCATGCGGGCCTGAAGTGCAGAAATTTGGGAAGTTTTCTTTCCGGTCGGGCGCGCCGCCGATGATCCCGACATCGACGAACTTTCCGCCGGCCTCTTCTATGAGGCCGTTCAGCTTCTCCGCAGTCGCGGGCGACGTTGCGTTGCAGTCGGCGAAAACCAGCGACTTGCCGGCCTTCTTCATCGCCGCCGCGGTCGCCTCCGCAATTTCCTCAGCCCTGGCGGGATCCAGAATCGACAACACCAGATCGGACGCCGCAACCATATCGTCGATCCCGCCGATATCGCGGATGCCATACTTCTCCGCCCGCTC
>Ga0181578_10004417_pt1 | contig 12518 bp, 8 predicted proteins | sample 071ome_21_FD_148659 | JGI IMG/M metagenome (GOLD analysis project Ga0181578, IMG submission 148659) | Coastal salt marsh microbial communities from the Groves Creek Marsh, Skidaway Island, Georgia - 071401CT metaG (spades assembly) | ecosystem: Environmental > Aquatic > Marine > Intertidal zone... | reverse complement strand
CGGAGAAGGCGATTGCGAGACACGCGGCGCACGAGGCGGAGGAGACGGGGATGCGAGATGCGCTCTTTTTGATGATTACGGCTATTTTTTCTGTATACGCGGTGTCGAAAGTGCCCGGTGGCTCTCCGGTGGTTGGATTTTTGCTCGGAGGGGCCTTGATTGGGCCGTACGCGACTGGGATTATCACGCACGTGTCGCAAGTGAAAGTACTGGCGGAATTTGGGGTTATTTTCTTGCTCTTTAACATCGGTTTGGAATTATCGTACGATCGTTTGGTGTCGATGGCGAAGTTTATTTTTGGGATGGGTGCGTTGCAAGTGATCATATCGACGCTGACGATTGCCTCGTTTGGCGTCGCTTTGGGTGGCTTAACGTTACCGGCGGCGTTATGCGTCGGGGTGGCGTTGGCGTTTTCGAGTACCGCGGTAGCGTTGCAAGTGTTGCAAGATTCCGGAGAATCGCAAACGAGACACGGTAGGGCGACCTTTTCGGTGCTGTTGTTTCAAGATTTGTCCGTGGTGATGGTGTTTATGCTCGTGCCGTTGTTAGCCGGTCCGGATGCGAGCAACGTCGGAGCAATCGCGTTGGCTTTGTGTAAAGCGGTGGCAAAGACAGTCGTGGCGGTTGTCGGTATTATCTTTGCCGGTCGAGCGGTTTTGAAACCCGTGTATAATCGAATCGCGAGTATTTCCGCGGAGATTATGTTGGCGTTGACTTTAACGTGCGCCTTAGGAACGGCTTTGTTGACGCAATCGCTCGGGTTGAGTATGGCACTCGGCGCGTTTTTGGCTGGTTTGCTCTTGGCGGAAACGGAGTTTCATTTACAAGTCGAAGCTGACATCGCACCCTTTCGCGGTTTGCTCTTGGGTTTATTCTTCATGACGGTCGGGATGACCATCGACCCGCGTTTGTTAGTTTCTTCGCTCGGGGAGATTCTCGCCATCGTAGTGTGCTTGGTGCTCGGGAAACTCGGGGTTATTTTCGCCATCGGCCCGATTTTCGGCGTCTCGCGTTTGAATTGCTTTCGAGCGGGATTGTACATTGCGCCGGGAGGTGAATTCGCGTTCGTCACATTCGCGGAAGCCATGCGAGTTGGTTTGTTGAACTCAACCTTAATCGCGAAAGTTTCCTTGGCGGTATCGATTTCTATGGCTATTACGCCGTACCTCGCCATTTTAGGACAACGATTGGCAAAGTTGAAAAAAGCAGGCACGCCGCAAGCGACGACAATTGCCGCGCAAGTCGAAGGTCAAGTCGAAGAGTTGAGTGGACACGTCATCATTGGTGGTTACGCGCGTATGGGCCAAATCATCGGCGACGTATTAACGGAAGCTAACGTACCTTTTGTTGCTTTAGATACGAACGCGGAGAACGTGAGAATCGGAAGGAAGAGCTCCAAGACTGTGTTTTTCGGTGACGTTTCTTCAAAGACAGTTTTAGATGCCGTGCGCGCGGATACGGCGTCGGCGGTGGTTTTGACAACCACGAACGAATTCGCCGTCGCGACTTTACGCAGAGAGTATCCGCACATAGACGTGTACGTTCGCGCGAAGGACGTACAATCGGGATTGAAACTCGAAAAAGCGGGCGTAAAGGTGGTGGTTGACGAAACGTTAGGACCGGCGCTTTTGCTCGCCGAGCGAGTCATGCTTAAGAAAGCGACGCTGAGTAGACAAGAGGTGAAGGAGAAGTTGGCGAGATATCGAAAGAAGCACGGTTGGCAAACGATGAGTTACGAGGAGTTCGAGGAGCAAATTTTGAGCATTCAAAGTCCGGTTCCGCCGCCGCCAAGTGTTTAGACAACGAAGAGAATTATAATATATATAATATCAAATACACGAATTGTTAAATGTGTCTTCGACCGACGCTCGAGCTGAAAAGCGGAGTGCCTTTATTGTTTTTCTTCTTTTTCCCGGTAGTCTCGGCGTTACTTTTTGAAAGCGCGGCGTCGATGTCTATGTGCTCCGTGTGCGCGGGTTGCGCCCAACTCGGAGGTTTTGACGCCGAAACTGTAATCGGTCTACCGAGCGAGGGAAACGCCGAAGTCGAAGACGCGTCTGGCGCGAGCGAAGGCATGTCGTGGAAGCGTGCACCAAAGCCAAATTTAGCCACGTTGGCAAAATTCTGCTGTCGTTGCTGATTTTGAGAAGACGAAAGCATGGCATCACTTTCCTCCACGATCGTCTCCTCGTCGTTATCTTCATTTTGTTCGCGTCCGAGCTTTGGCATTCGGTGTAAAATATCCCTCGCGAAAATCATCTCCTTCTCTAACCTTTCTCTTTCGAGTTTGCGCTCTTTGTCTCTCTCTTTCTTGTCTTCTTTTTGTCTCTTTGCTTTGTCTATTTTTCTTTGCGCGGCTCTTTTAATGATTTGATCACACTTACTCAGCGTCTCTCGATCGCAAATCTCCCGCAAATCTCCCTCGCAAACCAGAAGTTCGGTCGTTTTTGAGTAATGGCGCCATTGCGGATTTCGATTTCGAATCGTGTCGTCCACGATCATCTTTTCAATCTCGAGTAAATTGACTTTAATTTTCCTCGGAATTCGCGAGAAATCGTCGCCGTGGGCGCTCAGTATCGCCTTCATGCACACCGGGTGCAAGACAACTTTCTCCGACACCGATGATTGATAAAAGTAATATTTCTTGGACGCGTCGTTGCTCGTCATGGTACCTTTGTCTCCGTGATCATCACCAACTTCTTCTTCAACATCAGAATCTGACATATTATGAACACAGGCTAAAGCGGGTTCGGAAGGTTCCTCCCTCATCGTCGGTTTGGTCGCCCAATTCATCTTTCCCGCGAGCGGAGAAGGATCGTTATTTTTCATCATCGAAGGCCACGAAGCTTCTATTTTCATGGCCTTTTCCGCCGTCTCCATCGCCACGCGCGTCTTTTCGATCGCGTTGCACAAGACAAAAGGAGTGCTAGACCTACCGTTGCTATTGCTGCTACATTTTTCGTGGAACATGTTGAACCTTTTTTTCACGCTCTCGGCGGCGATGAAACAGTGCAAAGTCGCGTCTCTATCGAACTGTTTCGCATTTTCAGCCGCTTCTCGTTCTAACTCTACCACCTCTTTCTCGGATAAAACTTTAACTTCATCGATCGATATCGTCGTGTATTTGCTGTAACGGTCGCATGCGAACGAATCCTCTGCTTTCGCTTTCGGCCACAAATTGCTCGCGCCCCCATTACCTAATGAACACCTTCTAGTCGCGAGCGAATCCCTATCTCTCTCGAACAACACAAACGTCAGCCGATCGCCAACTTTGAAATCATCCATCGTCGAACCCGAGCTATTACTACTCTCATAACCTCTACCACCGTTCGTTTTCAAAACGCAACTCCTTAAATCGGAATCCACGAACGGCACAACCAAACACACCGGACATACAGACGACTGATTAAACTCTCGATTTCTCGCTATCAGCTCTTGCGCGCACGCGTGACACGCGACGTGCCCGCACGCGTTCACCACCGGCGACTTTGGCGGATCTTCCAAACAAATCGGGCACCGAATTCGACCTTTATCCCCGACGTTTGCGCCTTTGTTCGGGATTTCTAAGCGAATGATATCTTCCAAAGGCAGCGTTTTATCCGCGTTCGTCAAACACTCCTTCAAGGCTTCGCTTTGCGAGAGGACGAGAAACTTGCAGTTCGCGCTCAAGAACGTGTTGGAGGAGAACTTTTCTCGTCGTCGAGGACCGTTACTGGTGGTGGCTGGAGTCGCTTTACGTCGCTGTTGCGTCGGGGCGGCGCCGTTTTTCTTCTTCTTGATGGTGTTGTTGTCGTTGTTGGTGGTATTATCATTAGCGCTCGGTTTCTTCGTCTTTATCGTCGTCTGTTTTGGATGCGCTGAAGAGGACGACGGAACAGGTTGAGAAGAAGAAGAAGAAGAAGAAGGAATCGTCGTCGGGACGAAACTCCGCGCGTTCGCGGATAAGAACGACCGTTCTTTCTTCTCGTTCGTCTCGTCCTCGACGACGACGCTCATTTTCTTCTTCCTGTCGTCGTTCGTGGGTGCCTCTCAAGAGTAACGAACGAACGCTTTTTCCAGATTTTGAAGAAGAAAAACGGCCCATCGCACGTGACAAAAAGAAGAAGAAAAACCCCTCCCTTGTTTACCTCCTGCGAGTAACAACAAATGATGGGGAAGAAACTCTCCGGCGCGGCGGAGAAGAAGAAGAAAAAGGTGAAGGACGAGGCTATTGCAGAGGCTGAGGCAGATTTGGAGCGTTTGAAGCTTGGTCCGACAAAGTTGTGGACGGGGTTGGTGACGCATCACAGGGATATTTTTGTATCGCATGTGCTTTCGAAATTGACCGAGACAGATCGGATTTTGTTTTCGAAGGCGAATACTGAAGGTGAGAATGTACTCGAGTACGCGGGTGTAAAGGTATCGCAATTATTTTTTTCTATTTTCGAGTGCACATCCGTTTCGACGTTAGAATGGGCGTGGATTAATATCAACTGGGGACAGGAACTTGACGATGGAACCGTGGCAGATCAAGCCTGGTTTTGCTCTCAAGTTGCTCGAACGAATAAACTCGAGTTGCTCAAGTGGGTCAGAGAAGTGAAAAAGTGCGAGTGGGATGAATGTACGATTGACTTGGCAGCACTCATAGGTAATCTCGAGATGTTGAAGTACTGCTTTGCTAACGGTTGTGCGTATGATGAAACGACGGCATGTCGTGTCGCTGCTGGAGAAGGGCACATCGACTGCCTTCGCTTTCTTTTCGCCAAGGTGAAACCTTCGCGAGAAACGGAAAAGGTAACGGGAAGAATAGCTGCAGATTATGGTCAATTAGACATCTTGAAATACTTCGTTGAAGAAAGAAAGGTATCTGATGATGAAAAGGCCGAATGCGTGTTACGCTCTGTATTCAAAGGTCATCTTGATTGCGTCAAATACGTAGTCGAAGAGGCGAAAGCACCTCTTGACTACTGGCAATACATCGCTCACGCGCGATATTTCGAGCAACCCGAGTGCTTATACTACTTGCGGGAAAAAGGGTGCCCGGAACCAACGGATGCAGAGTACACTGAAGGAGCGGACATTTTGACATCATTGGCAGAATCAGGAGAAGACCGCTCGTGAGTACTCGCACATACCAGAAGAAGTGCGCTTGCGACACGTACTCGTACGTACGAGTAGACCAAAAAAAATTTGCGACAAGGTTTTTTTTCGCCTAAAAAATTTCGGGCCCCAAAAACAAGAAGAGAACAAAAACAACTCGCGCACAGAAGATGATGCGGGATTGCAGTCGGTTTCAAGCAAAGATAAGTGTCCTTTGTGATGCATGTTGCGCGCGATTCGCAACCCCTATTTTTTGTTGTCTTTGTTCTCGTATTTTGTCCCACAAAATTTTTTTAGGCAAAAGTGTATTTTGTCGCAAAAAATTTGAAAAAGAGAAGAGACACATCCGGGGAAAATATATCCCTTCTCTCCACAAACACCGCGCGCGAAAAAACATCGCAAAAGCTCGCAGTGGTAACGACGCATCTAAAAACCCCCCACGAAGAGCACGCGCGCACCACCTTTTCGCGATCCTATTTTTCTTCTTCTCTCTCTCTCTCTTTTCGGTCGAGCTAAAAGAGGATAGAGAGAAGATTTTGATATATATTCGAACACCCATTTTTGTTCTCTAACGACTTGGCTGATCAAAAATCCAAAACTCTCTCTCTCTGAACTTTGAGTTTCGCGAGCACCAGAGAGCAGCGCGAGGAAAAAGAGAGGGACGTGTTCGATATACCGCGCGATTATTAATAAACGATGGGTTTCGTACCGGTCAAAGCGCCTCGGTGCGCGTCGTGCGACCAACCGGTGTACGTCGCGGAACAAATCGTCCACGACCAAAAGCCGTACCATAAAAAATGTTTCAAGTGCGGACAGTGCAAGTGCCAGCTGACCGCGCTGAACTTTGCCGCGTTCGATTCGAAGTTGTTTTGTAAGACGCACTTTAAGGAGTTGTTGGCGAACGCCGGGGGGAAGTACGACGTGGCGTTTCATTCGTCTTCGAGCGACGATGGGGAGAAAGGCGAGGACGGGGAGACGCCTTCTTCGAAAAAAGGAGGAGGCAAAGGGTCAGGTAAGGCGGGCGCGAAAGAGGAGGATTTGAAGAAGAAGTCTTCTTCCGTGAAAACGATGGCAAACAAAACGAACGCGGCGTCAGCGGCTTCTTCCGAGAAGGATACGAGTAAAGATGGGTGCGTGTGTTGCGAGAGGACGGTGTACGCCGCGGAGGCGGTGAACGTCGTCGTCGGGAACAAGAAAGTGCACAAGCGGTGTTTTAAATGTTCCGAGTGCTTGGTGACGCTGTCACTGAACACGTTCGTGTTCGATAAGGAGACGGCAAAGTTGTATTGCAAGACGCACACGCCGAAGATGAAAGCGCACGTCGGGTTGGACGGCGTGTACGGGTTACAAAAAGCAGAGACAAAGGTGTCGCATTTAGGCGGGAGACAAGTGATGCCGAAGGTGGAGCAGGCGCCGAAAGTGACGATTGATGCGATTATTGGGCACGCGCAGCCTGATTTGAGAAGCTTTTCGGTCGGAAGAAACGTCATGCCCGGAAATGAACCGAAGTTGGTGAGCATGAGAAATAGTAATAATAAGGAAAACAAGGTGGAAAAGAAACCGGAACCGGTCGATTACACGTCGCCGAGCGAGACGCCTTCGAGCACGAAAAAAGCGGAGATGGAGAAGAAAGTGTTCACGTTAGAGACGCCACCATTGACGACGTCGGCGGAAAAGAAGAAGAAAGCTGAACAGCAGGAGCAAGAGCAACAAAAAAGCGCTGCTTTGGAGGAGAAAAAGCAACAACAGGAGGCGCAGAAACAAACGGAGAAGACTTCGCACGAAATGACGATAAAGAAATCGAGGTCCGGGTCTCGATCTCCGAGCGATTCGTTGACATCGGCTGGATCCGAAGAGATTGCAAAGAAGCAGTTGATTGAAGCGCTTTCTAGCGTCTCCATTAAAGAGGATTCGACCAAAGTGGTTGACGCGTCCTCAATCCCGCTCGCGAAGACGCCCAATAATGCATCCAAAAAGAACGAAGAAAAAGAAGTAGCAGCAGCGGGAACAGGTACACCGAGAACACCGGCCGAAGGTGCAGACAACAAGGGAGGAGATCCGTACGCCGGCATGACGAAATCGCAAATCAAGAGAGCAAAAGAGCGCGAAAGGATGCGCGCGAAAGAGCAGCTGAAATACGAAAAAGATCTCGAGAAGAAGGCGAGAGAACTCGAGATACGCAAGAAACAGCAAGAAGCAGCTTTAGCCTCCGCGTCGGCATCGAGTTTATCTTCGTCGATTCCGAGAGGTGATCCAGCAACTGAACCCGTGAAGGTGCAAGAAATAATCGAACAGATTGAACCGCCGCCGCCGCCGGCACCTGAACCGAGTAACTTTTACCTCATTAAACCTCCGGGCTCAAAAACGTCTCGGGATTCCGGAGAGTTGCAATCAAAAGGATTCGAATTAGACGAAGAAGGGAAACTCGTTCAATCGGCATCATTTTCTGGATCCGAGTCCAAGGAGAAGCCAATCAAGAAGAAGAAAGAGAAGAAATCGCCGGGGGAGAAGTTTTTACCGGCAAAGTCAGAAGTGAACATGAGTGAAGAAGGTTCAAAGATGTTTAAAACGCCGCCGAAAGTACCAGTGAGCATCGTCCCACCCGAGGCGACGAAAGATGGAAAGCTCATCAGTCCGAAGGGGGAGAACAAAGTTTCTCCACGAAGATCCATCGGCCACATCGCGCCGGAGCCAATTTCATCACCAACTGTAACTCCTCCGTCCCCAGAAGTCATTTCTAACTCCCCAGGTAGTAACGCGAAGAAAGACGAAAAGAAGCTTAAGTTAAAGCCGGGGGAAGCGGCCGCCCAGGAGGAAAAGCCAAAGCTCCAAAACACGCAAGTGTATTCGTTCAAGCAGCTTCAAGCGTCTGGATTCGCATTTGACGACGAAAACGACATCGAAGAATCCGAGAACGACACAGACTCTTACGTGTCCGAGAGTGATAAAACTCCACGAATGGCGCAGGTCCGCGAAGGACAACCGACGACACCGTCGACGTTGAACATTACTTCTTCAACTCCGTTTACAAACTGATTGGATTTTTGAGTCAGCGAGAGTTGCACGACGCCGTCGGTTTCGCTATACATAAGAAATAGTCTGTCTGTGCTCGCGTGTACATGTGTTTGCTAAGTAGTTTTATTGTTATTTACCACTCATTATCGTTATTCTTATTACTTACTGTATATTATTCGTATCGATATATTAATATTACGTATTTATGCTGTAGTGTAATAGCATCTAAGGTATGTAAAAGTATGAATGAAGAAGAAGACGTCTCATTCGTTTTTTTTCCTCTCACTCTCATCTCTCTCTCTCTCTTGTCTCTCTTTCTTTTTCTCTACATTTCTTTTAATTCCCATCTCTCACCGGGTCAAAAAACGGATGTTTTTGCGCCTCTTTCGCGGTAATTCTCTCTTGATGATCGTATCGCAACAATTTATCCAAGAAATCGATCGCCTCTGGCGTCACCAGATGTTGATTGTCCGCGTTGACAAACTTACTCCACGGCTTCCTGGAGTGCCTTCCGACCAAAGCCTCCAAGTGCGGATCCAACTCGATCCTGTACTTGTTCAAATACGCGTGTAACTCTTGCGTCCCCAAAACCTTTGCGATTCTGACCAACTGATCGTAATTGTCGTGTCCGTTAAAGAACGGTTCTTTGCGGAAAATCATCCCGGCGAACACGCACCCCAACGACCACAAATCCAAAGCGTAGTCGTAATCTTGCAAATCCACCAACAATTCCGGCCCTTTAAAATAACGACTCGCCACTCTCACGTTATATTCCTTACCCGCGTGATAAAACTCCGCCAACCCCCAATCTATCAACCTTAACTGTCTCTTCTCGTGGTCAATCATGATGTTATGAGGTTTCACGTCTCTGTGCATGATCCCTTGCGAGTGCGAAAAATCCAACGCCTTCAAAAGTTCCATCAAATAGAAACGAATGTCGTAATCCGTCAAGTTTGGATATAAAACCTTAAAATCCGTGTTGTTCACGTACTCAAAGATCAAACTCGGCGTCTTCGACTGCGGTTCTCTCACCACGTCCAGAAGCGATATGATGTTGACGCCGCCGGCCAAGTTTTGCAAGATTTTTATCTCCCTCTTGATCTTCTTCTTCTTCACCGGTTTCAAAATCTTAATGATGCACTTCTGATCGACCGATTGCGCTCGAACGCCTTCAAACACCTCCGAGTACTTCCCTCGTCCGACTTTCCTCACCACCTCGTAATCGTCCTGCTCTCCCCAGGACACCTGCAAGTTTTCGTAGTCCCAATACTCTTTCGGCTTTTTGTCGTTGACGTCTTGATAGACGGCGGATTTGGAGACGACGTTATCGCGGCGAATCGCTTTTCCAATTCTCTGCGACATGTGCTCTTAATAATAACTCTCTCTCCGTGTGTGATTCTACTTCTATCTACTACGCTTTACTCTCTCTCTCTGTCTCTTACTCTCTCTCTCTCTTTTGATACAACAACAACAAATAAAACAACCCGCGCGCTCGCTCTCTCTCTGAAAATTCAGCCGCTTTTCTCTCTCTCTCTAACTAGAAAATTTTTATATAATTAACCAAAAAAAATTCTCTCTCTTTCTCTCTCTCTCTCTTTCTCTCTCTCTCTCGTTCTAAACCGCGCTCGAGAAGAAGAAGTAGTAGTAGTAGCAGTAGCAGCAGCAGCAGCAGCACGAGCTCGTAACAAAAATCGAGTCGACGAGAAGAAGACACAAACACTGAAGAATGAATGAATGAATCGGAGAGAGAGAGAAAGAGAGATCTCTCGCCTTCTTTTTTCTTTTTTTTGATTTTTTTTCTCTGTTTTTTGACCAAAAAAAGTCGAAACTTCTCTCATTTCTTCTTTTCTTTCGCTCGTGCAACAACTTTCTCTTTCGAATTTAAACGAAGAAAAACTTTTGCACGAACGACGCTCGATTGGAGGGAGAGAGAGAGAGAGCGCGCGGGGCAGCAGACGACGAAGAAGAAGAGGTTCTTTGCGAGAGAGAACTTTTTTTTTGTGTGTGAGAGAGAGAGAACTCTTCTCTTTGGTTGATGTTAACGCACGCATAAAGTGAACAAGAATGACGACGAGCAGAAATGGAAACGAGTTTGTGTCGGTGTCTTCACCGCAGCAGCAGCAACAACATCAACGACACGGAAACGGAGAAGGAGGAGGAGAGATTGTTAAGTTTAAAATCATGCGGTCGCGACGACCGAAAGTAGCGCTCGGTTCGCCGCTGTTCTTTTGTTCTTCTTCTTCTTCTGAAAAGGATGACGACTTGTGTTTTTTGCAACTCCGGGAAGAGTTTGGTTCGGTCGCGCTCGGCGAAACCGTGCGGTTGCTCGTTTGCGCGCAGAACGAGAGGAGGATGTCGTCGTCGTCGTCGTCGTCGTCGTCGTCGTCGTCGTCGCGGATGGCGACGAAAATGCGGATTAGGATAGAAGTTTTGGTGAACGCGGCGCAAGCGCAAGTCGCGAGAGGGAAACAGGCAAGTTTTGTGCTCTTGGACGAGACGGCGAGGAGCGCGGACGGAGGAGGAGAAGGAGGAGGGGTGGTGTTGAAGCCGTCGGAGTCGCACGACGTGGAGGTGCAATTCGACGCGAAGCAGCTCGGGCAGCACACGCTGAGGTGCACGGCGGAGTACGTGGACGCGCCGTACGACGAACGGTCGGCGACGACGATTATGAACGTAGCTGGGGAGAATACCGTGTACGACGTAGGCGTGAGGAAGACGACGGTGAATTATTTCTCGTTCAACGTGACGAATCCGTTGCACGTGAGAACGAAGACGCGACGGGTGTTTAGTAGTAGTAGTAGTAGTGGTAGCAGTAATAGTACTAGTGAGAGTAGAAATAGCGGCAGCAAAGAGAAGGTGTTCTTAGAGGCGACGATTGAAAACGTGGACAAAACAGCCGCGAGATTGATCACGAAAGTGCATCTGATCGTGGACGAGAAACGGCACAAGTCGACGCCAATGTTCCCGGAGATTTCAGATGAAGAAACGTTGTTTGACGTCGGTAACAACAAGAATCAAATATATTTACAGAAAGGCGGTGGAGCCGCGCATTTTCTGTTCGAGTTGGAAGAGACGGACGAGTGGCGAACGTCGTCGTTAACGACGAACTCTGCGCCGACATCAGCGAGCGGTAAGGACGAGCTCGGTACGCTCGAAATCTGTTGGCTCGGGAGTACGGGCGAACCTGGGAGACTTCAGACGCAACCAATTTTAGCGCCGAAACCGAGCGATACGACGCCGCCGCAAATTATGCGAGGTGGGAATGAATACGGTCGGCCGATATTAAAAACCACGATGGAGATTTTGAACAACGAAGGAGACGAGAACGTAGCAAAGAATATCGTCGCGGCGATTGACCGCGCGGTGCCTGAAAAAATTACCGCGGTTACGGCAGAGAGACCGTTTCTCGTTTGCGTCAAAGTATCCAATCTTTCACAAACGGCAGATTCTGGCCCGGTAGAACTCCGAATAGAGGACGACGCGACTAGCGACACCGTCAACGCGTTGCTCTCCCATTCGGGCACCATCCGAGTTAACGGCGAGTCTGTGAAAACTTTGCAAGACATCCCGAAGAACAACGGTTTCCGCGAGGTCCTCTTTGAAATGGTCGCGCTCGCGCCTGGAGTAAAGAAGCTTCCTCAAATCACCGTCCGCGAATTGAGCGGACGCATTGTGCTCTCTCCAGCCGCTCGAGAAGTTTATGTTTTAGCGCCTTGACGATTGAAAGAAGAAAAATATGTTCTAAAAGTATGCGCGCGCGCGCGCGTAATGATTCATTTGCAGAAAGTTCTTTAAAAGTTCCGTGTGACATTGTCTCTCTCTCTCATGCTTACAACTTGTAAGCATGCACTCTACGCGCTCCTCTTCCTCCCGAGTTCCTCGTCGTACGGCTGCATAATCGGCGCAAACCTTGCGTTTAATCGTGGGAACAACTCGCCTGGTGCTTTGTCTTTATTTCTGTGCTCGAAAAACCTTCTCACTCTGTGATCGTACCACTTTCTGCCTCTCGCGCGCTTCGATTCCTTCGGCTCGTCGATGCCGCGTTGTCTCTCGGTTTTGCTCGCGTAAAACCCGGGAGAATTCACAATCTGTCGCGACATGAACGCCAGCCCGGCAAACACTCCTGCACCAAAAATGTTTTGTTATTTAAAATATTTAGAGAGATACAAAAAAAGAAAAACGTAAAAAACCACTCACCGGTAGATACGAACACGAGCAAAGGCACGGCTTCCGCCGCGTCTGGGTTCTTCTCGAAGAACGCGCGAACGTTGGTAGGAGCGACGACGCCGCGCGGTGTCGTCGAAAAAGCTCTTCTTCTGAGTAACATCTTTGACATTGTGACAACAATTTTTTTTTTTCTCGTTTTCTAAAAAATTGGCGTTTCTGAGGAAAGGAGAACTTGTTTGTTTGGGGAAAACAAGAGA
>Ga0181578_10004416_pt1 | contig 12519 bp, 8 predicted proteins | sample 071ome_21_FD_148659 | JGI IMG/M metagenome (GOLD analysis project Ga0181578, IMG submission 148659) | Coastal salt marsh microbial communities from the Groves Creek Marsh, Skidaway Island, Georgia - 071401CT metaG (spades assembly) | ecosystem: Environmental > Aquatic > Marine > Intertidal zone... | reverse complement strand
GCGCGAATCCTTTCTCTGGCTGGCGCCGACCGCGCTGGGCGTGGCTGTGCTGTGGTGGTGGTATGCCAGGGACAAACCCTCTGAGCACCGGGGCGTCAACGAGGCCGAGATCGAGTTGATCGAGGCCGGCAAACACAGCGGCCCGAGCCAGGATGAGGGCCCGAGGGCCTGGCTGCGGGTACTGAAGAACCGCGATGTCCTGCTGGTCATGCTCAGCTACTCTTGCATGAATTTCGTTTTCTATGACGTGTTCAGCTGGTTTTTCTACTATCTGGCCAGCGTGCGCGAATATCCCGAGCAGACCGTCGGTTGGGTGGTTTCCAGCCAGTGGATTGCCGGTGGCGTCGGCGCGGCTCTGGGTGGCTGGGTCTGTGACCGCCTGTGCAGGCGCGTCGGTCTGCGCTGGGGCTGCCGTTGGCCGGTGGTGGTGGGAATGCTGGTCTCGGGCAGCCTGTTGATTTTTGGCACCTTGAGCAGCCAGCCCCAACTCGCCGTGGCGGCATTCGTGATGTGTTTTTTCTTTAACCAGCTTACAGAAGCGCCGTATTGGGCCGTTACGATCTCTATCGGCGGCAGGCATGCTGGCGCGGCGGGCGGTGTGATGAATACCGGAGCCAACGTCATGGGCGTCATCAATGCCATGCTGGTGCCGTTCACGGCCCTGGTGCTGGGCTGGGAGTTTGCCATGGCCATGGGTGGGATCTTCGCGTTTGTCGGTGCCGGGCTGATGCTGATGGTGCGGGCCGACCGCAGATTCGACGAAAGCTGATCAACCGGGACGAATTGATGGCGATCAGACTGGCGCGATGAGTTGACCGCGATTTAACATGGGCGTTTACGAAACGAGCGGTGCAGCAGGAGTATTGAATGAGTTCCGAAACCCGTCAATGGCAGCAGGCTGACAGTGATCACTACCTGCACCCGTTTACTGACCATCACGACCTGGGGAAAAAGGGCGCGCGCATCATCACGCGCGCCGAAGGTGTCTACATCTTCGACTCCGATGGCCACCAGATTCTCGACGGCATGTCCGGCCTATGGTGTGTTTCCATGGGCTATGGGCGCAAGGACCTGATCGAGGCAGGCCACCGGCAGATGCAGGAGCTGCCTTACTACAACAGTTTTTTCCAAACATCGCACCCGCCAGCCATAGAGTTGTCCGAGTTGCTGGCGGAAATCAGCCCACCCGGATTCGAGCTCACTTTTTTCACCGGTTCCGGTTCTGAGGCCAACGACACGGTGATCAAGCTGGTGCGTCGTTACTGGGACCTTGTCGGCCAGCCTCAGAAAAAAGTGTTCATTAGCCGCAAGAACGCCTATCACGGCAGCACGGTGGCCGCGGGCACCCTGGGCGGAATGGGGACGATGCATGAGCAAACCGGCGACATGGTCAACCATGTCACGCACATTGAGCAGCCCTATCATTTTGGCCTGGGCGGCGATCTTTCCCCCGAAGCGTTCGGCTTGCAGCAGGCGCAATTACTGGAGGAAAAAATACTTGAGCTTGGACCGGAGAATGTCGCGGCGTTTATCGGTGAGCCGGTACAGGGTGCGGGCGGGGTCATCATTCCACCCGACAGCTACTGGCCCGAGATACAGCGGATCTGCCGCGCGTACGACATCCTGATGGTGAATGACGAGGTCATTACCGGCTACTGCCGGCTGGGTGAGTGGTTCGGGGCCACCAGGATGGGCGTCGAGCCCGACCTCATGCCCTTCGCCAAAGGCGTCACTTCCGGTTATCTACCGCTGGGTGGCGTTCTGGTGGGTTCCCGCGTGGGCGAAGTCATCTCGAGCCAGGGGGGTGAATTTGCGCACGGTTACACCTACTCTGGCCACCCTGCGGCCTGCGCCGTGGCCATTGCCAATATTCGCGCCATGCAAGAAGAGAACATCGCGGCCAGGGTGAAAACAGACATCGGCCCTTACTTCAACGAACGATGGTCGACCCTGGCGGATCATCCGATCGTTGGAGAAGCGCGCAGTATCGGAATGGTAGGCGCGCTGGAGATCGTCAGTGACAAGACCAGCCGGGCGCGATTCCACAAGGATCTCAACACGGGTACGCGCTGTCGGGATTTCTGTTTTGAGAACGGGCTGGTCATGCGCGCCGTTGGCGACAGTATGATCGTCTCTCCGCCGCTCGTGTGCGAAAAAGCGCACATCGATGAACTGTTGGAGAAAGCCTGGCGGAGCCTGGATCAAACGCTGGAGGCGGTGTCACAGGGCTGAATCCGGCATGAAAAAGCGCGACGCTCAGTTGGGGATGCGGGCCGATATCGGCCGCAGGGACTTCATCCATGACGTGGGTCTCGCGGGCCTGGGCCTGATGCTGCCGGTGGGCGCACTGGCTGAGGCGCAGTCGCTGCCGGGCGCGCGCAGCTATTACCCACCCGTTGAAAACGGGCTGCGCGGATCACACCCCGGCAGTTTTGAAACAGCCCATACCCTGGCCCGGGAAGGCCGCGCATTCGATGCACCCCACATGCTGGATGAGGCCTACGATCTGGTTGTTGTGGGCGGCGGCATCTCGGGGCTGGTATCCGCTTATGAGTATCGCAAGCGGTTGGGCGACGACGCCCGCATATTGATCCTGGAAAACCATGATGACTTTGGCGGCCACGCGCGCCGCAACGAGTTTCACCAAGGTGGAGCGATGAGGCTGGCCTGGGGTGGGGTCTTCAACCTGGAATACGAGGGATTCAGCCCTGCCGTCAGTGAATGGTTGACGGAGCTGGGCGTCGATATCGACACGCTGATCTCCCGGGTTGATTTCAAGTACGGCGCTGATGGCGCGCTCGGGCCGGCCACCTATTTCGACGCTGAAAGCTATGGCCGCGATGTGCTGATCCCCGGCTTCGCCTTTCGCTATGGTGATTTCGCGGCCATGGCCGGGCTCGTCGACGATGTGCCCCTGGGCGCAGAGTCGGTGCAGTCTCTGCGGCGCTTTTTCGCGGCCGACACGGACGTCCTTGCCGGGCGCGGTGCAGATGAGCGCGACCGGTATCTGTCCAGTATCAGTTACTTTGACTTTATTCAGAAACACGGCGGGCTGACCCGAGAAGCGGCGGAGTTGTTCATCAACACCACCCATGGCTATTGGGGTGTAGGGACCGATGGCCTGTCCGTGACCGAGTGTATCGACGCTGGCCTGCCCATCATGCACCTGCTTGGCGGTGGTCCGGGTACCCGAAACCGGGATATCGGAGGCAATGTGGCCCAGTTTCCCGATGGCAACGCGTCCATCGCCCGGATCCTGGTGCGAGCGCTGATTCCGGATGTGGCGCCCGGGCAAGGCGCGGAAGACATCGTGACGGCAAGATTTGACTATGCCCGCCTGGACGAGCCATCGAGCGCTGTCCGGCTTCGACTGAATGCCACGGTGGTGAGCGCCCGAAACGAGGACAATGGCGTCAGCGTGAGCTATGTAAAGGATGGGCGGGTGCTGGGCGTTCGGGCGCGCCATTGTGTGCTGGCCTGCTGGCACAGCATCATCCCGCACCTGTGCCGTGAGCTGCCCCCACTGCAAAAGGAAGCGCTGTCCAGGCAGGTTAAAAGGCCGCTGGTGCTGACCAACGTGCTGCTGCGCGGCAGTGAGGCTGCGGACAGGCTGGGTATCAGCGGCGCTCATTGCCCGGGCCGCATGCATGCCTACAGCTGGCTGATCAAGGGCGTAGAGGCGCCCGGCTATGCGCATGAGTGGTCTGACGACGGCGCCGTCGTGATGCAATTCTGGGGCACAGTAGGCCCGCCCATGGGCGAGATGGACATCATGCAGTGGCATCGCGCGCAGCGGGCACAGCTGTTGTCGATGAGCTTCGAGGACTTCGAGCGGGAAGTGCGCACAGTGCTTAACGGCATGCTGGGGCCGGCCGGCTTTGACGCCGCCAGGGACATCCTGGCGATCACGGTCAACCGTTGGCCCCACGGGTATGCCTATGATTATCTCGATCTGTGGGACCCTGACTGGCCGCCTGGCCAGGCGCCGCATGAAGTTGCCCGACAGCGCAGGAAGAACATCGTGATCGCCAATTCCGATGCCGGGGCCGGGGCCTACACCCACGTGGCCATCGAGCAGGCCTTGCGTGCGATTAGTGAATTGGCCGAAGGGCGGATCTGAACGGCTCGGCGAGGTCTGGCCGTGTCGAAGTCGTTTTTCTGCGTTGACAACGCTGCGCCGCCGGTTTTTTGGAGAAGGCAGCCCTTTCCTAGATCTCGGTAGTTTGAGATCATGGCCGCTCGTTAAATAAGGTGGGTGTTATGACGAGCCGCAGAGATTGGGACAATGCGTTCACTGGCGAGCGCCTGAGGGGCAAGGTTGAGAATGCACCCTCTTACGCGGGTGCGCAGAGCTTTTTGCGGCGCAGGTTCAGCCGTGAACTGGAAGGGGTGGATGTGGCGATCACGGGCATTCCTTTCGATACGGCAACCAGTAACCGGCCGGGCGCGCGATTTGGCCCACGCGCACTCCGGACGGCGTCATCCAGCATGACCTGGGCCAGGCCGTGGCCATGGGAGATCGACCCCATGGAGGTGCTCAGAATGGTCGACTATGGTGACTGTCAGTTCGACTACGGCGACCCGGCATCCATCCCCTCGGCCATCGAGAAGCACGCAGACCAGATTCTGTCTTCAGGCAGTGCCTGTCTGGCTTTCGGTGGTGATCACTTTGTTTCGTATCCCCTGCTGCAAGCCCACGCGAAGCATCATGGTCCCTTGCGCCTGCTGCATTTTGACGCACATTCCGACACCTGGCCGGATGAGAGCGACCGCGTTGACCACGGCACCATGTTCTACCACGCGGCCAAAAAAGGTTTGGTCGACCCCGCCCATTCAGTACAGATCGGTCTGCGCACGACCAATGATGACACCCTGGGCTTCAACGTGCTGGATGCCCGATGGGTGCACGAGCATGGCCCCCAGGCCGTGGTGGGGCGAGCGCGGGAGATCCTGGGCGATGAAAAGGTTTATCTCACGTTTGACATCGACTGCCTCGACCCTGCGTTCGCGCCGGGCACGGGAACACCGGTATGTGGGGGTCTCACGACCCATCAGGCATTGGAAATCATTCGCGGTCTGGTGGGTATCAACCTGGTTGGGATGGACCTGGTGGAGGTGGCTCCGGCTTACGACTCCGGCGACATCACGGCCTTTGCCGGCGCCAGCCTGGCGACTGAATTTCTCTGCCTCTTTGCCGCCAATCCCCGCCGAGAAGAGAACCACAACACGTGAGTTTCCATGGTCATCCCCTGGTGGGCGTTGTCTCCGATCGCCGGGAAATAGGGCCCCATCCCTTCCACATGGCGGGAGAAAAATATCTAAGCGCCCTGGCGCTGGCCGGTGAGGTTTACCCGGTGGGGCTGCCATTGCTGAACGAGGGGTTTGACGTGCTCGACATTATGGGCCGACTGGATGGGCTTTTTCTGCCCGGAAGCCCCTCTAACGTGGAGCCACATCACTACCTGGGTGATCCCAGTGACCCGGGCACCTGGCATGATCCGGAGAGGGACCTGGCTGCCCTGGCGCTGATACCGGCCGCGCTGCGGGTTGGCATGCCGGTATTAGCAGTGTGCCGTGGGTTTCAGGAAATGAACGTGGTCTTCGGCGGCACCCTGCATCAGAAGGTGCACGAGGTACCCGGGTACCGCTTGCACAAGGAAAACCCGGAAGACCCCATTGAGGTCCAGTACGGGCCGTCACACCGCGTGACGTTTGAGCCGGGTGGATTGCTGCAGAGCATAACGGGGGCGGAGGGCGCCGTCGTGAATTCACTGCATTCGCAAGCGGTTGACCGGTTGGGTGAGGAGTTGCGCGTGGAAGCGCGCGCGGAAGACGGGCTGATTGAGGCCTTCGTGGTGGAGGGCGCGCCCGGTTTCAACCTTGCCGTGCAGTGGCACCCGGAATGGCAGGTGATGCGTAATCCTGAGTCACTGGCGCTGTTCCGCGCCTTTGGGCAGGCCTGCGCGGCGTACCGGGACCGGACCCGGTCTGAGGCATCAGGCTGATGTCCGGGCTCTTGCGGCGTGTGGGGCTGGACCCGTACACCGTGTTCAGGGTATTCAAATACATCATCTACACCTTGCTGCTGTGGAACGTGCTGCTGTTTTTTCAGGAAGATCTGGCGGCCAGCGCTGAGACCTTCGGTGACACCGTCACGTGGCGCAACGTGGTGGAAGCCTACTCCGCCACCATCGACACGGCGGCCTGGCTGATCCTGTTGCTGCTGTTCGAACTGGAAACGGCGGTGATCGATGATGAAAAGCTCAAAGGCAACATCAAGTGGCTGTTTACCGGGATCAGGGGGATCAGCTACTTCTTCATCGTCTATGCCTTTTACGGCTACTGTTACAAGTACGCCGTGCTCAGTCAGTTGGCGCCATTTACCGTGGCTGATGTTTGCTCACTGGTGGGCACCGAATTCACCCAGGTGTCTGACCTGGACGAGTATATTCCGATTGATGCGGAATCCTGCCAGGCGCTGCAGGGGCAGGAATTGCTCCGGGTAGAGGGAACCTCGATTATCAGCTCGGTATCGGCCTTGCAGGATGCCTTGCGCCTGGCCGTTGTCGATATCGTCAACGCGGCCGACTGGCTGCTGATCGTGGCGTTGCTCGAGGTAGAAGTCTATCTGCAGCTGCGTGACAGGCTGACCGACCAGATGATTCGCGTGGGGCGATGGTTCAAGGGCGGTCTCTACGGCATCCTTTTCTGCGCCGCAGCCTATTGGGGCGTGAAGGGAGATTTCCTCGACTTCTGGGACGCCTTCCTGTGGCTGGTTGCTTTCATCTTCATCGAGATGAACATCTTCCAGTGGCACGAGGACACCGAATCCGAGAAGTAGGGCAGCACCTTTCCCTGTACCCGGGGCCTGACGGGCTGCCCGCGCTGACCCCGCCAAAATCGCAATGTTGCCTATAATCGAGGTAAGTGACGCCAACGGGGTGGCTGCTACCGTGAAACATTGCCTGAGGTATCTGAAAGGGACGTTACTCTTTGCTTTGCTGTTCAGCGCGCCAAGCGATGGCTTAGCCAATGGGGCGGTGGCTGAATGGCCCGAGATTCAGGTGGCAGCCGAGGGCCCCCAGCGCGCGCAATGGTGGCGAGTACTGGAGACCAAAGACCTGGAACCTTTTCTCGCGGCGGGCGTCGATGTTAACCTGGCCGACCATCGCGGCTGGAGCGCGTTGCACTCCGCCGCCCGCTACAACAGCGATCCCGACATCATCACCGCCCTGCTCGAGTCCGGTGCCGAGGTCAATGCCGCAGATCGTTCAGGCGACACCCCGCTGCATTGGGCCGCCGCTGAGAATGCCAACCCCGCCGTGATTGAAGCCCTGCTCGAGGCAGGCGCGGAGGTTAACGCGCGCGATCGTTATGGCTGGCTGCCCTTGCATGCGGCAGCCGAGCGCAATCCTAATCCGGAGGTCATCGAGTTGCTGCTGGAATCGGGCTCAAACAAAAACCAGCGCGCCTACTTTGTTTTCTTCAAGCCCCAATTCCTGCTGAAGCGCAACAAGAATATGTCCGACGAGGATCGACAAAGAGCGCTGGCGAGGCTTGGAAAGTAGGGGCGCAGGATCCCGCCGCGGGTTTGTCGTCTTTCTTCAAACGGGAAGCATAATCCTTACCGATCGATTCGACGGTGAGCGACGGCGCCCACGGTCAGCATCAGCAACGCCATCAGCAACAGGCCGAACCGATCGTTGGCCGGGACCGATACTTCGTCAAACACCGGAAACGCCCCCTCCAGCGTCGCCGCCGCCCGCGCGCTCGAGTACTGATCCGTCACGCGGATCTGCAGGAGCGTGCCGCCGAGGGCAGTGGTCATGGTGCCGCTGATCTCACCGGTGTTCGGGTCGAGTGTCAGCCCGGCAGGCAGCGAGCCGCCGGCGTCGACCGCGAAAGTCGTTGACCCTTTGGTGCCGCTGACGGTGGGTAAAAGGCTGAAGGGCTGACCGATGGTGAGGGTCGGCTGCGGATAGCTGAAGTCGATGCTGTAATCGCTGATCGCAATCCCGAGGGCATCGCTGACCTCTTGCTTCTGGCCCCCTGAAATGGTGTAGGTGATCGTCAGCACCTCGAATTCCGGCAGCAAAGGGGTACCGGAGACGATGCCGGTGGCCGGATTGAAGGCCAGGCCCTGGGGCAACTGACCCGCGATAATGGCGAAGGTACCCGGGATGGCACTCGGCGAAACCAGCGGGGTAATCGTGACCGGGTCGCCGACCTCTCCGTCGACAGGATCGTAGGAAAGCGTCGGCCGAATCTGGACAAGCAGCGGCGAGTTGGCCACGAAAGCGCCATCGGTCAGCTGCTCCGTCACGACCACGGTCAGCCCCAGGAAACCGTCGGTCGCAGTCGTCGGCGTGCCGGTGATGTGGCCGGTGACCGGGTCGAGCACCAGTCCGTCCGGCAGTATCTTACCGGCGTCCATGGCAAAGCTCAGGGTACCGCCTTGCGATCCCGTGACCGTTGGCGCGGCGTCGATCGGCCCCGCACCTGCCGATACGTCGATATCCGGGTAATGCAATCTCAGTTCTGGAGCCGTGTCGAGAACCCCGATCTCCAGGTTCGCAGTGACGTTGAACATGTCCGGCACGCCACCCTGGGTGAGGAGTACCTTGATGGTGTAGTTTCCGGCCGAACCGGGCTCGGGGACACCCGAGATCTCACCGGTCGCGTTGTCAATGCTCAACCCGCCAGGAAGCGGGCCTTCCAGAACGACAAAGAGCGGCGTCCGTGCGAGGTTGCTGACGCTGGGCACGTGACTGACGGGGCTGCTCTCGAACACGGTGAGCGGCGTCGCGTAGGCGAGGTTGGGCATCGGCCAGGGCGTCGCAACGGCGGTTCCAAAGTCGCTCACGGCGTCGGTACCGACGGCACGAATCAAAAATTCCCATTCCACGCCATTGGCCAGGCCGGTGACCGTGGTCTGCGTCGTGTCTCCGCCCTGCACGAATGACCAAAGAATCAAATCATCAGGGTCCGTGGAGCCGGCGGGGCGGTACCAGATCACATAGTTCCGGAGCACGTGCCCGCCATCTTCGGGCCGGATCCAGGTCAAATCGACCTGGCCATCACCCGGTGCAGCCACCAACACGGGGGCTTCGATCGGGCCGAAAGGCGTCTCCGAAACGAGATTGCTTTCAGGACTGTAGAGCCCGCTGCCGTAGGATGCCCGCACGATGAAATCGTACTTGTGGCCATTGACCAGCGGGGTCCCGTTGTTGAGTTGCGTCACCTCCAGCGTCAGCGCATCCGGGTCGGACGTCGCTGTCTTCCAGACCGTGCAGGCCACGCCAACCTCGCTCGTGCATAGCTCGTAACCCTCGATAAAACCACTTTCCGGCTCCTGTGGCCGGGTCCAGTCCAGGGTGACTTTCGCGTTACCACTGGCCGCATGAAGCGACGGTGCCGGGAACAGTTCCACAGCACCAATGTTGCGCTTGCCGTCGGCGTCCACCCGCTCGTTTCCGAAAATGTCCTTGCTGATGAACGAACCATCGATCGGGTTCAGCAGCGCGTTGCTGCCACCGATACCGGCATCAGGAACCCGACCGATGAGCAACCCGCCAGGAATGGGTGTTACCCATCGGGCATAACCGGCATCGGAATCCAGAGTCAACCCGTCTGCCTGCCCCAGGAGTGCGGGCTGGCCGGTGAGCAGCGCAGGCTGGCCGGTGAGCGCGCGGAGGCTCGCAGCGTCCTGTCCGTCCATCTCCTGCACATAGGTCAGCGCATCAGCGGAATAGCCCGCAGCGGGATCCGCGTACAACAATGAGCCCGGTATGTTGTCAAAGGCGACGCCAACTGCCGTCTGTGACAGGTTGATGCGACCGCCCGGCAACCAGGTAGCGCTCCCTGCGGCAAACAGCGGCATCGTATTCTCGTTGCCCGTTGGACAATCGCTCCGGCTACAGTTGCCGAACAAGGTCACGAGGGTCGATGCCTGAACATCCAGTTCGGAGTAATACCCCGCATAGATTCGATCCAGCTCCGATGCTTCGCTACCCAGCTGTATGACCGAGTTGACGATGGTGGCGCGGCCCGGGTTGGTCGCATCGCCACTGAACGATAGGCCCCCACCATTCTGGAACAAGGTATTGACGATGGTCGTTTCGCCGCTGGAGTAAATCGCCCCACCCGGGATGGTAAAAGGCTTTTTGAAGACGGTGTTCTGGATATAGAGCTTTGATTCCGAGCTCATGGAAAACGCAGCATTCCAGACCGTTCTGGCAACCGAGTTCCCATAGTTTTTGAAAGAATCGATGGTCGACTCATCGACCTTGATGACAGAGCCGATGTAGCCGTCGACAGCGGAGCGATTGCATGACTTGTACGCGTCCTCGATCTCAATCAGGTTAACCTCGTTGAGCGTAAGCCGCCCCTTATCGTAGACGCGGGCAAATGCCGGCAGATGCTTGGCAGTGAGTCGGTTGATCGTCACCTCGATCGCTGAATTGTCAACGTCCCGATTTCCGACGAGCAGAAACCCCCCGGTTTCGTCAACAACGATCACGCCAGAGATCTTACTGGGGCAGAACGGGCCATTGATGTTGCCACTTTCGCTAACCCAGCTCTGCCGGCCCTGCAGGATAGCGCCGTTGCCCTCGATGACCACGGACTCTTCGAAGCGCGCGACGTAAGGGAGGTCCTGGGCGAGTATCGGGCAGGTACTGAATCGAATCTCCAGGCCGGCCTGTATGGAGATGGTGTCGGTACCCGGCGCATTGTTCGCCGCCTCGACGGCTTCGAGGAGAGAGCCCGTACCCGTGCACTGGGAGCTGGTGACGTTGAACGTATCGGGGAATGCCGGTATTGCAACGAACATCAGCGCCAACGAGGTGAACAGGCGGGGAACAGATCTTGGCAGCAAAATAAAGGTCATTTCAGATGTCTCCGTAAAAACGATCCGTCAGCCCGAACCCGCTGGAAGCTGACATATTGATCAGTTTTGGGTGCTTTCCGCATAGTAGCACAGTGAATACTGTAATTATAAGATACAGGTTGAACCGTCTTTCTCCATTCATTCAGAATTCGGGAGAGCAAGGCAGGCGAAGAAGATGCAGACAGTGTGCTTAAATAAGTGACCATCTTCATTGAGCACATGCGACACCATCGGAGTTTTCAGCTATGAGCTTCAAGAAAACTGGTGCAATTCTGCGAGAACCGCAACAGGAACGAACGCGGAGATTGGTCGAAAATATTTGTTCCGCCACCGTCCAGCTGGTACTGGAAAAAGGTGTCAGGGCCGTCAATACCAATGCGATCGCGAAGCATGCGGGTATCGATATTTCTTCCCTTTACCGGTTCTTCAGGAACAAGGAAGCGATACTCGTCTACATCGCCGAGCGCTGGCTCACAGACATCCGGCAAGTCTATGATCGCTTCCGCTCAGACCCCGAACTCCTCTCACTGCCATGGCGACCCTACTTTCAACACCTGTTGTACAACTGGCGCCTGCCAAGCCAGGATGAGCTCTATGCCTGCATGATCGGCGTCTGGAATTACTTCCCAGATCTCGAGAAACTGGACGAGTACCAGCGTGCCTATCACGTGACGTTCTTCCTGGAGCAATTCGAGCGATTTGGGGCACGCGGAAGCAGAAAGGAGTGGGAGCTGCTCGCCACCTACCTGTACCACGTGGAAGATGCAGTGCATGAGGCCGCAGGCATCTTCAATCCCGAAGACGGCGAGGCCATTCGGAACATTTACTACGAGTCGTTTTTCCAGCAAGTCGGGCGATTCCTGGACGGGGCCAAATAGGCCGCCAACCGTGAGGGAAGCTATGGCCCACCCGGGCCATGGCCGCGACTGGTCGCCGTGTGGGCGCGCCTCCCAGAGTGTTCCCCGTCAGTGGCACTCGGACTAACCGGGTCGTTTGAATAAGAGAGACTTTTGCAAACCCATCATGAGAATTTTATCGAAACCGCCCGGATCCAGGCTCGCTTCAATCGTCTTTGCCTTTACTCACCGGCGTCATGGCATGGACAAACATCTTTCGGGATGGGCAGGTCCAGACTCACATTACGCATGTTTGTGAGCAATATCAGTCGCAAATCCGCGCGATAAAATGAAGGTTAAATGCCATGCTGGTCGTCGCGTGGATTTCCACTTTTGGAAATCCACGCAACTATGAGTCGACTGTAAAACTAGTTATGCTTCTGAATAATATAGGATTTTTGCAATATATAACTAAAGATCGAGATTTAGAGGGATACCTCCCCCTATAACATCGCCGGATCTTGACGGGATCACCAGTCACCCCCAGACCCTTTGTGCCCACTACCCAGTTAGGCTCAAAGGCTCGGCCAAAAGGTTTGGCAGTTTCACGGCAAGCAAACAAGGCAAGTACTTTGCCGAAATGTGCGAACTCTTCCCCGATCTGGCTAATGGCAGAATGGACAGGATTTCACCCCGCAGGCTTCAGGGAAAGAAGGTCATCGGTCAGGTGAAAACGGTGACCTCTGATTGGGAAGGCAAGCAAAGAGCGCCTGCAACTCAATACTCAGTAGTAGA
>Ga0181578_10004414_pt1 | contig 12520 bp, 10 predicted proteins | sample 071ome_21_FD_148659 | JGI IMG/M metagenome (GOLD analysis project Ga0181578, IMG submission 148659) | Coastal salt marsh microbial communities from the Groves Creek Marsh, Skidaway Island, Georgia - 071401CT metaG (spades assembly) | ecosystem: Environmental > Aquatic > Marine > Intertidal zone... | reverse complement strand
GCGCCATGGCAAAACATCTTGCATCAGAATATGTACTTTCGTTCGTCCCTAGCCAACAATCGAAACGATGCGTTCAAGCATTCATCCCCTTCCCCGAGCCTATGGACCGCCGAGAGGTCAACGTCCCCGCCGACGTGCCAAACGAATTGATGGACGACTACATTGACAACTTCCTCGCGGCCACGGCAGGGACCGGGTGCATGAACCTCTTTGCATGCGACCAGAAAATCGAGCACCTCAACGACGATTTCCATGACGGTGGCGCAACCATTCCCTTGAGTTCAAACGATCCAGGGCATTTGTTTGAAATCGGCGCAAGGTCCTATGCGGAAGGCACCCTTGGGGTCTTGGCTGGCCAACTCGGATTGATCGCCCAGTATGCTCGTGACCATCCCGAACTCCCTTACCTGGTCAAGATGAATTCGAAATCCCATCTCATTCCAACGTCTGTGCGTGACCCTGTGAGCCAAGCCATGTGGGGGCTGGAGGACGTCATGGACCTTGCAAGTAACGGCATCAACGTCGTCGGTATCGGCTACACCATCTACCTTGGGAGCAGGTACGAACACGAGATGCTCAGCGAGGCTGCTCAACTGATCCGGCAAGCCCACCAGCTCGGCATGCTCGCAGTGGTGTGGATGTATCCGCGCGGCTCGGAGGTCAAAGACGAAAAGGACCCCCACCTGATTGCGGGGGCTGCAGGCGTTGCAGCCTGCATCGGCGCTGATTTTGCAAAGGTGAATTACCCACGAGCGTTTGATGGCATGTCCCAAGCGGAAAGCCTTGGCGTGGCCGTTGAAGCCGCAGGACGTACCGGCATCATCTGCTCAGGTGGGTCGTCGATGGACGCCCGTTCCTTCCTCGAACGGCTGCATGCCCAAGTCCACACGTCGGGTTGCCGAGGTGCTGCGACCGGCCGAAACATCCACCAGAAAGAGACCGAAGCCGCTGTGCGTATGACGGCCGCGTGCCACGCCATCATCTGCGATGGGGCAAGCGTTGACGAGGCCTTGTCGATCTTCAGCGGCGAGTGATTCGGCCCCTCGAGTCATGCTTGCCGAGCCGTGCGCGTGACGAACGAACCGCTTGGGCTCCTTCATCCGCGAGCCAACCGAGCCACGAACGCCTGAGCCGTTCCGTCAACAACCGCTTCAGATGTCGGGGGAGGGGCCGAGGGTGAACGCCCCATCTTCGTTCATGATGATTGGTTGGCCTTCGCTCCATTCAGGGCAGTGCTCGGACACCCAGTCACGTGTCGCCCATTCGCAGATATCGTAGCCCCCAGAGAGGATGCCTGAACGCTTGATGTAACCCACCTTGACGATGTCCTTGTCTTTGGAAAGCACGTTGCCCAACTGCTGGCTGGTGGTGCCGTGCCGCATCGTGCTGTTGATGTGTTCGAGGATTTCTGCGGTGTTGCGCGGCCGGTCGCCCAGGAACTTCTTGATCTTCTCGCGGATTCGTACGGTCTTCATGTGCTCAGCCTCGTCGGCGCCGGAGAACCGGTGCCATGATTCCCATGGACGCGGACGCCTATATCAGCATGGCGGCTGATTCAGTTTCCTTGTTACAGTTGCATACTGCAAAGCGCGGGGATTTCAGAATTTTCGAGTCCTTTTGTGAACGGAATCGATATTTTCCAGTCGAAATTGGTAAGCATTGGTAACCACTTAGTCGAATTAGCGCTGGCTTCAAAAGGAAAGTCCGCTAGGCGTAAAGAACTGGGGACGATGATGCCATCACGGATCCGATCTGGTTACCAACGCCGCATCCTCGACGAACTCGTCGAGGGCCCAGCCACCGTCAGCGAACTCGCCCTTCGGATTGGGTTGGCGACGTCCCACACCTCCTCGACCCTCCGCAGTTTGCGCGAGGCTGGGTTGGTACACCGGGATGCAGACCACGGTCTGCGAGGGGCTGCACACCTCCTGACGGAAGAAGGCGCGCAACGCTTGCATCACGACGCACTCAGCAGGCTCCGTATCGCCATGCGAACCGAACAAGGCCGGGGGAGGCACGTGATCCTCAGCAGGGACGGCTCCACGGTGGTGATTGGTTACGATGGCATCCCTCGATCGGACCTCGTTTGGCTCCCTGCACGAACCGCGCACCCTGATTTTGAAACCCCCATCGTGTCGAGTGGAAACGAACGGGGGGGCGCCTGGTGCCTGCTGCGTGGCGAACCTCGATGGGTGAACAGAAGCACCCTTGCCCTCGTGCCGGCACCCTCTGAACACGACGACCCAGAGGACATCCTGTCGTGGTCTGCATCGGAACGACCCCTCGCCATCCTCCGGGGTCGACTCCTCGACGACGACGGCTCGTGGGGCATGGCCCCCGGCACGTGGTTTGACGACGAACGTTCGACGCCTGAGCGGGGGCCAGCCATCCTGTCGTCTGGTCCTGTCGACCTGGGACGCATCAAAGGGACTGCGCTGAGGTGCAGCCCTCAAGCCCCCGTTGTTGGTCGGGTTCCTGAAGGATGGATTCGTGAAGCGCTCCTGAGCAGTTCAAGCGGAATCTGCATCACGAGGTCAGAGCGCCCTCCCGATGCTCCTCAACGACCGGTCTCGCTGTTGACCACGTGGCTTCGACTTCGACATCCTCGCCTTCATGATCTTGAAATCAACACGAGAGCGAATCATCTGCTGCAGCGACTCCTAAGACCCTCTTCTGGACGAACCACCGTGCTCGAACGTGCGGTGCTTGCGGATTTCGGGCTCAGCACGTGGACGGAGGAACCAGTGCACCGTTTGGAATTGGCTCGCTGCAGTGAAGCGGGGACCACGGCGACCTGGTTGTGGGCATTGGACGTGCTGAACCTTCCCTTCCGGGGCGAGTGGACGCTGGATACGTCCTCCACTCGATTGCTTCATCGCATTGTAAGCGATGCTCGGTGCGAACTGCTCGTGGCCATGGACGCTCGGCTCGATGACATCGAGGCGCCGACCCACCTGCTCCTTGAGCAGAACGAGGGAACGGTGGTTGTGGAAGGGCGCTACCGCCTCAGCGTCGAGGTGAACAAAGCCAGCACAGGTGGAACGCACAGGATTTGGGAAGGCGACCTTCCGGAGCATGCCAACGACCTGCTCTCCATCGACCCGAAGGCTACGCCTGTCATCGAGGGACCACGCAGCACACAACATCCAGACCTCCCCCGTCGCGAAGCACTCGCAGCGTGGCCCGATGGAGACGATGCGCTAGCGGACGAGTTGGAGCACATCGACCCCATCGCATCGTGGATCGCATCAACGGTGCGTGAACGCGAGCGGCGTTGGGAACGTTTGCACGACCGAGTTCCCGCATCATGGATGGCACTGCATGACGTGAACAACGCGTCCGCAGGTTGGCTGGTTCGGCATGCCTCGAACGGCGATGAGGCCTACCGCGCGGCAGCCGCGTTGCACCTTGTTCATGTGCTGCAGGACCGTGAAGAAGCGGAGGAGCGATGGAACGCATCGTCCAGTACGGTGGCGTCCGCAGCACGGTTGCTTGCGTCACCGCCCGGCCAACCCGCCAAGGCGTCGGACATCGACGCGTGGATTTCAGATCCGCTTCACTTCGAGGTGCTGCTTCCGGTGCATTGGGAAGCCGTCGCAGACAGGATCGCTTCCAAGGAGGGAGACGTGGACGAACGTTTGGACACGTGGAAGGCGTGGAGGCAATCCGGAACGGAGGTGATGTCCACCGACGTGATCATGTCCATCTGCGAACGGTTTCCGATGGCGTGGTGGGCTGCATGGTCCATGCCATGGCTGACGCAGTTGGCGGCCACCGCACGAGGTCGTCGGTGGTTGGCCAGCACCCGAGTCCCGTGGGTCGTTGCGTGCTCCCTCGGCGAGGAAGGGCAAGCACCCGGCCTCCCCCCGCGCCGAGTGGAAGAAGTGGCCGCCGCCGCCTTGGTGGACCTTCACCTTGTGGACGAAGGACCGGGGCACGATGGCGTGCACGACGTGCTGGAAGCGGTCATCGCCCGGGAAGAGCAGCGCCCCCCGCCCCGCGGACGGTCACATGTCCACGCCTGCTGGTTGCTCTGGCCAACCGAAGCATGGCCACCCTACGTTGGCCTCGGGGGGCGCTCGGATGCGGTTGACCTCGAAATCAACCGCCGACGCGTTCAAAGCAGAAGGCGTTAACCAAATCTTGCCACACCTGCAACATCAGGCCGAGCCACTGTGCAACCGGCGATGACGTCTGATACCAAGGCCGTGGACCGCTTCGAAGACCGCCCTGACCCTCGGGAATGACGGGTGGTGCAACAGCGGAATCGTGACCGGCAAAGGGTCCTCGGACGACGTCAGGATGAATCCGAGACAACCAACCGGTTGCACAGACCCCCCCCGCGCTTGGGTCAGGCCTCGGAGCCGCACGGCGATGATACGGGCCGTTCGCGCGGGGGAACAGACCCCCTCATCTTCACCCTCAGTCGCCGATTCCCATAAGCACCGAAAGGCAGCCCTCCCACCCATGGACCCGCCCCGGTTCAATCGGTGCCTCGTCGGAGGCACCTTCGACCGGTTGCACGACGGGCATCTGGATCTTCTGAGCGCCGGCCTCGGTGCGGCCGCTCATCTGGAGGTTCACATCACCAGCGGACGGATGGCGTCGTCCAAAGGACCGCATGTGCAGCCCTTTGACGATCGCCTTGAGGCCGTTCATCGTGCGCTCCAGAACCTCCAACCGAAGGGGTGGAGCCTGCACACACTGGACGACGAGATGGGTCCTGCGCCGCAGCACCCGACCGCTGATGCGCTCGTCGTCAGTCCGGAAACGCGCTCAGGGGGTGAACGGATCAACGAGGAGCGTGCCGAGCAAGGACGCACACCGCTCGCCCTCATCGAAGTCCCACACCGTCGCTGCGAGGACGGGGGCATCCTCTCCTCGAGCCGCATCCGTGCTGGCGATTGCGACCTGCACGGCGCGGCGTGGATTCAGGCGGCGTGGACGACGAATGACCTCGTCATGACCGTGGAGGCTGGCCAACGACTCAAAGAGCCTGCAGGGGAAGCGTTCGATGGACCTGAAGACCACCCCGAAGTCGCAATGGGCGCCCTCGTCGAAACCCTTCAGCGCCACAACTCGCCACTGATCGCCGTGGGTGACGTCACCGCTCGCACCTTGCTCGAGATGGGCATCGTTCCTGACGTTGCACTGGTCGACGGCCTGACGAAGCGCACGAGCCTGGACGAGGGTGAGCGCGTGAGCAACGACAGCTTTCAGCGATGTTTGACCGCTCGTTCACCCGCTGGGCGATTGACGCCGGATCTTCTTCACAACCTCATGGTGGCAATGCGAGGGGACACCACGTGCCTCGTGGACGTGGACGGCGAAGAAGACCTCGCACCGCTGTACCTGCACCTGATGGCCCCGCTGAGTGGCGTGATTGTCTTCGGCATGCCAGGCCGAGGGGTGATGCTCCAACGAAGCACGCTGGAGATGAAAGAACGATGCAGGCGCATCCTCAACGGGTTTGAGGTGGCGTGATGACCGGCACGGTGCCGCTCGTGAGCGTCACGGTCTGTGTACGAAACGGTGAGGCGTGGGTGAAGGGCTGCATGGAGGCCTTGCTGGAGCAAACCTGGCGGCCGCTCGAAATCATCGCCGTGGACGATGGATCGACCGACGCCTCAGGCGCTGTCTTGCAGACCTACCACAACCCCGAGGGGGACGTTCCCGTGACCGTGGTGCAACGCGCGCCTGAGGGCCTCTCCGCTGCGCGCGAGGCGGCTCGGTCCGCTGCGCGTGGGGAATGGATCGCAATCACGGACATCGATGTGCGACCGATGCCAGATTGGATTGCATCCCTGATGACGGCGAGGGAAGGACTCGACGGTGAAGATGTCGTTGCGGTCACCGGCCGCACCGTCTTTGACGAGGGCGACGATCTCGTGTCTCGCCTCCGCTCTGCAGAAATTGAGCGCAAATACAGGAGTCGACCTCGACGCGCCAGTTTAGCGAACGGCCCATGTTCGATGTTTCGAGCGGACGCTTTGCACGCTGTCGGCGGGTTCAATCCAACGTGGTACCATGCAGAGGACATGGAAGTCAGCCTCGCGCTCATCGCAGAGGGAGGTACGATCGTGTATGCCCCAGACGCCCTCGTTCGACACGTTCCGGAAGAAGGCCGTCAGCGCTTCGTCGCGAAACGGAGACGCGACGCCCGAGCGCACGTCCGCATCATGCGTCGATGGCCCCGCAGCGCGCGCAAGGGGATGGCCTTCGATTTCATTGGGACGTCGTGGCTGGTGCTGGCCAACCTACCGCTTCGCCTTTCGACCTTGACGTGCTTGGCCGTCGGGCTCACCACCTCCCTCAACCCTGGTTGGAGCGATGGCATCGGCACCGTACCTGAAGCAGCCTTCGCCCTCGCCATGGGTCTCCTGCTGCTTACCGAGTTGAGCATGTGGGCGACGGCCTTGGGCAGCGTCAACCGGCAGGCCATCGCTTCGTCGCAACGGGCCTTCGGAGCCGGGTCGATCTTCGGACCCACGTCGTTTCGACTTCGCTTGCTCATCCTCACCTGGTCGTGGGGGCTCTGGACCGGCCTCGTGCTCGGGGTGTGGGACGCCGCGACTGGAGCGAACGGTCACCGTGAGCGCTGAGGAATCACTCTTCTTCGACGGGAAGCGCGGGCGCGGACACCGCCTTGCTTGCTTCGGCCTTCGCGAGGGCCTTGGCCTTCGCCTCGGCGCGACGTGCAGCCTTCTGTTCTGCTCGGGAGAGGGTGGCGAACGAGGACGTGCCCACCGCGACCATGCTCCGTTCGCTCGTAGCGGCCTGACGACGGACCTCGTCGGCGAGGGAGTAGAACCGGAGGCCGAATCCAAACGCGACGAGGATGGCGCTCACGGAGTACACGCCCGGGTCGAACCAACCGCTGTAGCGGAGGCCCCACACGAGGTAGAAGAGCAGACCAACAAGGAGGCTCCAGGCAGCCATGGTCATGGTCGCCCCGTCCCTCGTCGACGACAGGGCCTTCCACGTGCGGTTGGAAAGGAGGCTCTTCAGGAACTGCTCAACGCCACCGTCTTCCTTGGCGATGGAACGAAGCCCAAGGAAGAGCGCCCCGCCGCAAAGCGCCATGAACACAGCATCGCTGGCCACGAAGGCGCTCGCGGTCGTCTGGGGCTCGAAGGCCTTGTTCAACTCACCCATCGTCAGCACACCTGCCCACGAGATGCGTTGCGTCGGATGTGCAAGGTGAAGGATGTTGAGCACGGCCAAGAGGAGGCCCCAGGCACCCAAGCCGACGAACCACCGAGCAGAAGTTGCGGACGGCTCAAGCACCATCTGCACCAGCCCACGGTCGTCCGTGACGGCTTCACTCATGTCGCTCGCCACCTGACTCCCTGTTATAACGACGTCGCAGCGGCGGCGTGCCTCGCTCAGAGCCTCGTCTGTCGTCGGTAGGTTGCGGAGAAGAGCGGAGCGAGGTCGTCGTCCGACTCGGAAATGATTCGCTCAGCATCCACGTTTGGAGGAAGGCTCGAGTGGATCTCCTTGCTTCGGCCGTACCGTCCTCGGCTGACGGTGCGCGCGGTGATCACGCCAAGCATGTCAAGGTTCGAGATGAGCATGGAGACACGTCGAGGTGTCAACGAGGATTTCCCGACATGGAGGCAAGCCTGGTCGTAGATGTCGTAGACTTCACCCGTTTGGATCCCCTTCGCGCCCGAACGTTCCGCGAGCAACACTGCGGCGAGCACCAATTTCTGTTGGGAAGGGAGCGAGCGGATGACCGGTGTGATCTGATCCGCTTCAATTTGCGACTGCGCGCCGCGCACGTGGTGCATGCCAACCATGGGCGAGCCTTCCATCTCGGCACGTTCCGCGGACACACGAAGCAGGTCCAGTGCACAACGGGCATCGCCGTGTTCTTGTGCAGCCAGGGCTGCACAGAGTTCAATCACGCCCTCGTCAAGAGCGTCATCCCGCAACGCGGAGCTTGCACGTTCGACAAGGATGTCCCTCAGGTGGTCCGCAACGTACGGGTTGAAGACGACGTCCTGCTGACCGAGGCGGGAACGAACGCGCGGGTCGAGGAAATCGGTGAACTTCAGGTCGTTGGAGATGCCAATCACGCAACAACGGGCCTTGTTCAACGAACTGTTGAGGTTGGTCAAGTTGTAGAGCAAATCGTCTCCCGCCTTCCGCACGAGGTGATCGATTTCGTCGAGCACGAGGATGTAGACGCCCTGCCGCTGTTCCATGCGACGGACGAGTTCGTTGAGCACCCGGTCGGTTGGCCACCCTGTGAACGGGATTTCGTCGACCTCGTGGTCCTCAAGGAGGGAGTTTCCGAGGTGGGTCAGCACGCGGTACTGCGTGTCGATCTGCCGACAGTTGACGGTGATCGCGTGCACAGAGCGGCCGATTTGCTCACCCTTCTCGACGAGTTGGTTGCAGACGAAGGACGTGACCGCCGTCTTTCCCGCTCCGGTCACGCCGTAGAGGATCATGTTCGAAGGAATCTGCCCACGCAGGGCTTCAAGGAGATTGAACGACAATTGTTCGACTTCCCTGTCACGGTGCGGCAGGTGCGAAGGACGGAAACTGTGCCGTAGGTGCTCCTTGTTGCGGAAGAGCGTGGCCCGCTCCAAGGCCTCATCGAAGATGTTGCCCGTCACGAGCGCCACCCCGCTTCATCCCCAACCGTGGGAGCGGTTGGGGCAGGCGCCAGCATGAATTCTCGGAGTCCGAGTCCCCCTCATAAGCCTGCCCACAGAAGGTCTCGGAAACGGCCAACTCCGACCCCACGGAGCGGCTATAACCGGTGACGATTCCCGACCCATTTCCTCGGGCTGGACGACGGATTCTTACAGCCTCAGTGAAGCGGCGCCCACGCCGTTCCATCCCATTTCCATGCGTCGCCGTCGGACGAGAGGTGAACGTTCGCGGGCATCGAGGGCTCCTCCGCCGTGACGGTCACTGGTCCAGGACCGTCGTCGTCCACGAAGGTATGCGTGACCGCAAAGCGAACGTCCGGGTGGCGCTCCGCCAAAGCAACGACGTCGCTTGGACGGTGGTGGTGCTCGGTGTGGACCCACTCGGGGACGCCCATTTCGACGATGGTCAACGCGGCTCCGCCGACCGCTCCGTCGAAGGCAGCACAGGGGCCAGTATCGCCACCATGGACCACGGAGGCTCCGTCGACGTGGCGCAGCGTGTACCCGTGAGGGACGGTCGCTGCGTCGTGGAGCACTTCGAACATCTCGTACGTCCAACCCCCCTCAAGCGTGCCCGTTGGCGAGGTGAGGAAGACCACCTGATCCAAGAGCTCGTCAAGGCTGCCAGGGTAGGCCATTGCACAGAGGGAACGCAACCGTTCCTCAACCCCGGGCGCCCCCACCACGGTCAGTGGATGGAGGCCTTCGCGGTCGGAGATGTAGCGGCGTTCGAGGAGCAAGAAGGGGAAACCGAAGACGTGGTCGCCATGCGTGTGGGTCACCAACACCGACCGAAGGTGAGCAGGTGAACGCCCAGCACGCCGCAACGAAGCGAGGGCGGTCGGCGAGGCGTCGATGAGGTGCATGCCGTCCACCAAGGCCATCGAGTGGAAGCGCCCCCGTGGAAGGAACGCGTTTCCCGTCCCGAGCAGGTCCAACCGGGGCGCCATGCCCACCGACACCCGCACCGCGTCATGGACCCATCGCATGGACCACTTGACGAGCAGTTGCGAACGATGATAAGGAGCCTGCAGGTGGCTCGCAACGACGTTCTCGTCGGTGATGCTGATGTCCACCGAGTGGTCCCTGAAGAACCCCTACGCCTCGACCGTCACCGAAAACTACGTGTTGAACGGTGCGGGCTCAAGCAAGGAAACACGCCACATCGCTTTCGATCTCGGCGACTCCGGTCTGACGTACAAGGCAGGCGATGCCCTCGGCGTGGTCCCCGAAAACCCTCCTCACCTTGTGGACGAACTCATCGCACTCCAAGGCTGGGATCCGGAGCACGCGGTCACCACCCATGCCGGTGAGCGCACCTTGCGCGAGGCCCTGAAGAAGGACGTTGAGATCCACATGGCCACCTCGACCTTCGTGGCGGACTTGCTCAACCGAGTGAAGGCGAGTGGGCTTCGCATGAACCTCGAGATGACCCAGCGTGACCGCACAGGCCCTGCACCCGCTGCCTTGGCAAAGGGACGTGGAAAGCAGGACAGCAGGAGCAGGGTCGAAGCCATCAACGCCGACGCAGCCGCAATTGCAGACTACCTTTGGACGCGTGATTACGTCGACATCATGCGCGAATTCAACCTCACCTACACCCCAGAAGAGTTCCTCAGCCTCGTCGGGAAGGTCAAGCCGCGTCTGTATTCCATCTCGTCCTCGCCCGACGCTCACCCGGGCTTCGTGGAGTTGACCGTAGGCATCGTTCGCTTCGCGTACCACGGCCGTCAACGCGGCGGCTTGTGCACGCAGTACCTCGCCGATGAGATCGGCACCACCGGCACCCCCGTTGGGGTCTTCATGTCACCAACCAAATCCTTCGTCCTCCCAGAGGACGGTGATGTGGACATCATCATGGTCGGCCCGGGAACCGGGATTGCTCCGTTCAGGGCCTTCATGGAACAGCGCGTGTCGGACAAAGCCAAGGGAAGGAACTGGTTGTTCTTCGGTGACCAATCCGAGAAAACGGAATACTACTACAAGGAACAAATCGAGGACTGGATGGATTCGGGCGACCTGTACCGTTTCACGACGGCGTGGTCGCGTGATCAAGAAGAGAAGATCTACGTCCAGCACCGCCTCAAGGAGCACGGTGCTGAAGTCTGGGCATGGTTCGAAGAAGGCGCGTATTTCTACATCTGCGGTGACAAATCCCGCATGGCCAAGGACGTGCACAGGGCGTTGATCGAAATCGCCATGGAACACGGTGGGCTCTCCGAGGCCGACGCCACGCACTTCATCGAGCAAACGATGATGAAGGACGAGAAGCGCTACCTTCGCGACGTCTACTGAACACCGTTTGGCATCGACCAATCCACCACGTCATGTTCGGGGGCCACGCGCCCCAGAACCGTTGGCATCATAGGCGGGTTTGGACCACCCTCGCTCATGGCCTTCCGCAGGGTGCTGATTGCGAACCGCGGCGAAATTGCATTGCGCATCCTCCGAGCGCTTCGGGACCTTGGCATTGAAGCGGCTATTGTTCATGGCCGCGAGGACCGTCTGTCCTTGCCCGTTCGGCTCGCCGATGTCGCGCTTGAGATCGTTCGCTCGAACCCGCTCGACAGTTACCTCGACATCGAGGCCGTGGTGGCGGCCGCGAAAACGTTGGAGTGCGACGCCGTCCACCCTGGCTACGGATTTTTGGCCGAAAACGCCGCCTTCGTGCGCCGGCTGGAAGAGGAGGGCATCACCTTCATCGGCCCCTCCGCGGACGTGATCACGCTCTTGGGCGACAAAATCGAAGCGCGGGCAGCCATGGAGGCGGCGGGCCTACCAACAGCCAAGGGGAGCAGCGAGCCGATTTCAGACGCTGCGGTCGCTGCAGCACTGGCCGACGACATCGGCTACCCTGTGATCATCAAAGCCGCCGCTGGCGGCGGTGGCATCGGCATGCAGATCGTCGAAGCCGAGCACGAATTCGAAGGGGCACTCAAATTGTGCCAAAGCCGTGCACGCTCTGCGTTTGGTGACGACCGTGTGTTTGTTGAGAAGTACATCCAAGGGGCACAGCACGTCGAATTTCAGGTCCTTGCGGACGGTGAGCGTGCGATTCACTTCGGTGAGCGGTTTTGTTCCATCCAGCGTCGCCATCAGAAGCTGGTGGAAGAGGGGCCGTGGCTCGATGACGTTAAGCGCGCTGAAATCGGCGCCCTCGTGTGTGCCGGAGCGGAATCTGTGGGCTACAAGGGCCTGGCCACCTTTGAGTTCCTTCGAGACGCGGCCGGCGACTTCTACTTCCTTGAGGTGAACCCACGGGTCCAAGTGGAGCACACGGTCACGGAACTGATCACCGGACACAACCTCGTCGAACTCGGCATTCGGGTCGCTCAAGGCGAGGACCTCCCCCTTGGCCAGGAGGAGATTGCGTGGCGAGGCCACGCCATCCAATGCAGGCTCAACGCAGAAGATCCCCGAGAATTCATCCCTTCGCCCGGCCGGGTCTGGGACTGCCATTTCCCGTCTGGGTTCGGCATCCGATGCGACACGCACGCGCATCCGGGCTACGAAATGCCGGGTTGCTTCGACTCCCTGCTGGCCAAATTGCTGGTGTGGGGCCGCGACAGGGATGACGCCATCCGTAGGATGAGGACCGCGCTTGACGAGACCGTGATCACGGGCGTGGAGCACCTCGTGCCGCTGCATCGTCGCATCATGGACGAGTCGGACTTCATAGCGGGGGACATCACCATCCGCTACATTGAGGAACACCAAGACCTGCTCGGATGAACCCCACGGCCGAGAGCACAGCCTTAAGCGAACATGTTCGACTTCAGGCCATGGCCACCCACCACGTCCGCATCGAAGTTCGGTTGCCGGACGGCCATTGGGCAGGGGACGTCACCCGGGGA
>Ga0181578_10004412_pt1 | contig 12524 bp, 8 predicted proteins | sample 071ome_21_FD_148659 | JGI IMG/M metagenome (GOLD analysis project Ga0181578, IMG submission 148659) | Coastal salt marsh microbial communities from the Groves Creek Marsh, Skidaway Island, Georgia - 071401CT metaG (spades assembly) | ecosystem: Environmental > Aquatic > Marine > Intertidal zone... | reverse complement strand
TCAGTAATTATTGATGTTCCTTTTGCCTTTAGTAAAGTTGCACCGAAAATTGGTTGCAAATCAGTAGCAACACCCGGAAACGGTAGGGTGGCTATTTCAGTTGCTACTAAATCTCCTTGAGTTGAAACTTCTATTGAATTATTTTCTATGTTGAAGTTTGCACCCATGCTTTCAAATTTTTTGATTTCCATTGGAAGATGATCGGGATTGATTCCAATTATTTTACCTTCACCTCTTGTAGCCAAAATTGCACCTATGTAAGTTCCTGCAACCACTCTGTCTCCAATAACTTCATGATCTGTACTACTTAGCTTATTTACACCTTCTATAACTAAATTACTAGTACCTTCACCAGATATTTCGGCTCCCATGTTTCTGAGCATTTTTACTAAATCAACAACCTCTGGTTCTCTAGCAGCATTTTCTATGACCGTTCGACCTTGTGCTAAAACTGCAGCGAGCAATGTATTTTCCGTTGCGCCAACAGAAGCATAAGGTAGATTAATTTCTACTCCTTTGAGTCCATCGGTTTTTGCAATTAAAATTCCATGGCTTAGGTCAAAGTGTGCTCCCATTTTTTCTAGAGCTTCAATATGCATTCTTACAGGTCTTGGACCAAGTTGATCACCGCCAGGAAAAGCTATTTTAGCTTCACCTTTTCTTGCTAACAACGGGCCTAAAACAATAATTGATGCCCTCATTTTTTGAACTACCTCATATGGAGCTTCTACAGAAATGTCTTCTGGTGATGATATCTCTAGTTTTTTTTCACTAAATTGAGATGAAATACCTAAAACTTCAAGAACTTCTTGCATGTAATAAACGTCGGCTATGTCAGGTACATTAGTTATAGTATATTCTCCAGAGGCTAAAACTGGCAAAATCATCTGCTTAAGAACAGCATTTTTTGCACCAGAAATGTTAAGCTGACCGCTTAATTTATTACCACCAACTATTCGTATTGCTTTTTCCACTAACATAGATGATACCTTTAAAAAATTAGAATATAAATATGAATAAGTCTCTAGAAATAATTAAAGAAGTTTCACATGAAGATACAAGTTTAAAACTACTCGAACTTATTAAACAAAACATATCAAACAGCAGTACTGCTTCCATAGGACTTTCTGGAGGAAATACTCCTAAATACCTTTATAAACATCTAGCAAAAGAACCCTTAGATACAATTTTAAAAATCTGGACTGTTGACGATAGACATGTAACCCTTGATGATAAAAACTCCAATCAGAAGATGATAAATGATATCTTTAGTGAGTCTAAGCACAAAATACTTGAAATAGCTTACTGTGATGACCCTTCTGAATGGGCAAAAAGATACAATGATCTTGTCTTGAGCGAAATTATTAACTTTGACATAGCAATACTTGGCGTTGGAGATGATGGTCACATAGCTTCATTATTTCCAAACTCTACGGCTGAAGAAAGTAATACATATGGTTTTATAGAAAATGAAGTTAACATCATTTCAAAGTGGAGGATGACAGCGACATTTGAACTCCTAAAGAACATTCAAAATGTATATCTCCTCATAACAGGTCCAACTAAAAAAGAAATAATAGAGAAAATTGGCACCAGTGAAAATTTACCAGTTAATAAATTAATAAACATGAGAGAAAAAACATTACTCCTGACTGACCAATAATTTAAGAATCAATTATAGTAAAAGAAGAGTCATCTTTTGTGTCAGTCTGAACCACTACACTAATCCTTCTACCCTGTTGGATGGTGACTCTATTTTTTACTATGACTACTAAAAATTATCTTCAAATATTAATTACATCTGCTTTGTGGGGCTCATCTTTTTTAATGATGAAAATTGCTTTAGATGAACTTACACCATTTCATATATCTTTTTACAGAATATTTATAGGCATGTTGTTTATTAACTTAATTAACAGAGATCGAGTAAAGCTTTCTGTTGAAGCACATATTCGACTCTCTCTAGTGGGGCTCTTGTGGATGGCACTTCCGTTTTATTTATTTGCTAAATCAGAAGAAACAATATCATCAAGTCTTGCAGGTCTTATAAATGGATCGACACCAATTTTTATAAGTCTTGTGGCTATTACAGTATTTAAAGAAAAAATAAATGCCAGACAGGGACTGTATTTATTCTCTGGATTTGTAGGTATTTATTTAATATCTTTTGGCTTAAACTCAATATTTGTTGAGTTGAACTTTGGAGCTCTATTAGCTCTTTTGGCATCGTTTAGTTATGGTTTTGCAGTAAACATCGTACAACCGGTTATAAAAAATATTGGTGGTATCAAATCTCTTAAAATAACGTTGAGATACGGATCTTTATTTTCACTTATTCTACTTATCCTTAACGAACCTTTTATAATGCCCACTTTAGGAAACTCTCTACTGCCAATTTTGCTACTGGGAATTGGTAGTAGTGGAATTGCTTTTCTCTCTTATTACAACCTAATTAATGACGTTGGTGCAATAGGTGCTTCTATTGCTGTTTATATAGTTCCAATATTCTCTGTAATCTTTGGATTTGTTTTTTTAAACGAATATTCTGACTTAATTCAATTAGTTGGAATATTTATTGTAATATTTTCTGCTTTTCAGTTTTCAAAAATTAAATCTTAGTTTTAGGAGTCACAAATACTCCTTCAGAAGTTGCTGCTAATTCACCTGAATCTAGATAGAGCTCAGCTTTATATATAGACTCTTTTTCATTGTGAGATTCTCTCCAAGCTTTAGAAACAACATAATCACTAGATGAGCTAACAGATTTGATATAGCGGACTTCAAAAGACTTCGTAACAACTCTTTCACCTAGAAGATAGCTGAGAGGACCCATTGTACAATCCATGTAAGAATCTAAAATTCCACCTAATGTTATATCCAATGGGTTAAAAAATTTAGATAATACTGGAAATTTGCAGGATAATGTTTCTTCCTCGAAATCAAAATCTAAAAATTCTCCCTCGAGTTCTTTATAGATATTTGGAATCGGTAAGTTTCCCCATACTTCATCATTCATGTTTCTATTTTAAATAAATTGGCTACTTTGCTTAATCAAAGTAGCCAATATTACAGGGTATGAGTAATTTAATAATAGGTATTGGGTAAGACAGTTTTTAAGTGCCTTTAGGATGCCATACTGTTTTTGTTTCTAGATATGGCAGAATTGATGACAAGCCTTCGTTTGAAGGAAGGTGCTTGACTCTCTTTACTGACAAGGATGCATTTTCTTCAATATTTTTCAGAATTTCATCATTGATAGAACTATGAATTGAGATTAAGTTTATTTCTACATGTTTACTTACATCTTCATGTATTAATTCAAAATTACCAGACATCATATTAAGTACGCCCGAAGGAAGATCTGAATTATTAATATCTTCAGCAAATTTAAGTGCCAAAACACTTGCATTATCTGATAAAGATATCACTGAGCATCCAACTGTTAATGGAGGAAGAATTGACTGTAGCAATAAATTGAGTGAAAGTTCGTCTTTATTTAATGAGAAAACAACTCCTATTGGATTTTGATGAGAAATATTGAAATACTCTCCTGAAACTGGATTTAGATTTCCTGTAAGTTGCTCCCATTTATCTGCTAGTCCTGCAAACCAAACTAGATTCTGTATAGACAACTCAACATCTTTTTTTGCAGATTGAGCAGAAACTCCATGGGATTTAAGCAATTCGATGTAACTATCTTTGTTGCCTTCAATCATTTCAGACAACCTATATAAAATTTGCATTCTTGTAAAGGGAGTAGTTTTACTCCATTGCTTAAAACCAGTTTTAGAAGACACAACAGCATCTCTGATATCTTTTCTAGAAGATAGAGGGATTTCATAAACACCATCTTTTAAGTCAACTGTAAAAGTTTTTCCAGATTCTGATCTGACATATTTTCCATTGACATAATTTTTATAAGTTTTTTTGATCTCTATCATGATTCAGCCTTTAGGTAAGACAACAGACCTTGTCTTCCTCCTTCTCTACCAAAACCAGATTCTTTGTATCCTCCAAATGGTGAAGATGGATCAAATTTATTAAACGTATTTGCCCAAACTACTCCGGCCTCTAGCCTATCTGCAGTCCAAAGAATTTTAGAACCTTTTTCTGTCCAAATTCCAGCTGATAAACCATATTCTGTATTATTCGCAATCTCTATTGCTTCATCAGGAGTTCTAAAAGTTAACGTTGTGAGAACTGGTCCAAATATTTCCTCTCTTGCAATATTGTATGATGGCTGAACATTTGTGAAAAGACTTGGTTTAAACCAAAAGCCATTTCCTGGAAGCTCACATTCAATCTGAAATAATTCACCACCATCGCTTACACCTTCATCAACCATTGATGAGATTTTATTTAACTGTTCTTTAGAGTTGATTGCCCCAATGTCTGTATTCTTGTCTAGAGGATTACCAACTCTTAACGACTGCATCCTTTTTTCAAGTTTTCTAATAAACTCTTCTTGTATTGATTCTTGGAGCAGCAATCTACTACCTGCACAACATACATGACCCTGATTGAAAAAGATTCCGTTAACAACTCCCTCTACTGCTTGATCTATAGCTGCATCCTCATAAACTATATTTGCTGCCTTACCGCCTAGCTCAAGTGTTAAGCCGACATCTTTACCTGCTAAAGATTTTTGAATTAATTTTCCTACTTGGGTAGATCCTGTAAATGCAATTTTATTAATACCACTATGGTTGACAAGCTCTGAACCAGTTGAACCATCTCCAGAAATTATATTTACAACACCTGGTGGAATTCCTGCTATTTCACATAGTTCAGCAAAATGGAGAGCTGTTAATGATGTTGTTTCTGCAGGTTTAAGCACAACAGCATTTCCAGTAGCAAGTGCTGGGGCTACCTTCCAAGCAAGCATAAGCAATGGAAAGTTCCATGGAATAATTTGACCAACAACTCCATAAGGTTTTAAAGCTTTCGTGCCCCATGAAATGTCTAATTTGTCTGCCCAACCAGCAAAATAAAAGAAATTAGCAGCAACTTGAGGGAGGTCAAAATCTCTAGATTCTTTTATAGGCTTCCCGCCATCAATTGATTCAAGCACAGCAAACTCACGAGACCTCTCTTGAATCAATCTTGCTAGTTTGAATAAATATTTAGCTCTATCATTTGGAGAAGTTTTGGACCAAACCTTAAATCCTTCTTGTGCTGCTTGAACAGCTTTATCAACGTCAGATTTATTTGAAAGTGGAATTTTTGTAAGTGTTTCTTCTGTAGATGGTGAAATAGTATCTAAATATTTTTTACTTAAAGGTGAAACAAAATCTCCCCCAATATAATTTTGATATTTATTCTTTATATCAACAATACTTGAAGATTCGATAGATTCTGAATAATTCCATTCAACCATAATTAACCCCTAGGAAAATAATAACTAGCTTGGTAAGCACCTGTCTTAAGTTTTTTTATTTGTTTCAAAACATCATCTAATAAACTTGAAGCTCCAAATCTAAACATTTCAGGACTAAGCCAGTCAACACCCATTTCTTCATTTACAATAACAAGATACCTTATTGCATCTTTTGCATCCCTAATACCACCAGCAACTTTGATTCCTGCCTTGATCCCTGTCAAATGATAAAAATCTAAAACAGCTTTAGCCATTACATAACAAGCCTGTCTAGAAGAACCTACTGATAATTTACCAGTAGATGTTTTGATAAAATCTGAACCAGCAGCAAGAGAAATTAAACTTGCTTTTCTGATATTTTCATAGGTCTTAAGATCACCAACTTCAATAATAGTTTTTAAATGAACATCTCCACATAACTCTTTTAAGGCGACAATTTCATCATAAACTTTTCTATAGTCGCCTTCTAAAAAAGCTTTTCTATTAATAACAATATCAATTTCATCTGCACCTGATTCAATTGCATACTTTGTATCTAACAATTTAGATTCCATTGGTACTTGTCCACTCGGAAAATAAGAAGAAACAGATGCTACTTTGACATTTGAATGCATAACTTTTTCTTTGATTGGTCCTACCAGTGAGGGATATACACAAACAGCAGCAACAGAGGGAATTGATTTATCAGATGGATCTGGCTTTATTGCTTTTGCTGCCATCTGTGAAATTTTTCCCTCAGTATCTTCACCTTCTAATGTTGTTAAATCACACATAGAAACAATTAAATTTAGCGCTTGAAGTTTTGAATCTTTTTTAATACTGCGGGTAGCAAGAGAGGCAACTCTTTCATTTAATCCTATAGAGTCAATTTTCGAGTCGTAAACAGATTCCAAGACATCAGACCACTCTAAAGGGCTACTTAATACAGTATTTAACATATATCTATGGTATACCCATTACGTGTTTTTTAGTAGTGGTATTTAATCTAGAGACTTGACATTTAGAGAAGTTATATTTTTTGTTTCTTCTTGGACCTGATTCAAGCCACCAAAAACTGAAAAAATATCATCCCATTCATCATATTTTTCAAGTAGTGATTTAGCTTTTTCAGAATTTGTTTTTTCGTAATGTAATTCGATCAAAGTCTTTAAATCAATCTTATCTAAATCAGTTAAATTTCTTATTTCTGGTGCTGTAGAAGATATAAATTGGTCAAAATTTTTCTGAGTATTTAAAACTATAGCTTTCCCACCTGTCATGCCAGCACCAAAATTAAACCCAATTGGACCAAGTATTGCTAAGGTTCCTCCAGTCATATATTCTGCACCGTGCGCACTACAGCCTTCAACTACACCAATTGCACCACTGTTTCTAACACCAAATCTCTGACCAACAGTACCGGAAATATACAACTGTCCACCAGTAGCCCCATATAAGAGAGTATTGCCAGCAGCATGATAGGTACTTTTCATTTTCGCACCTTGTGGAATAATTGTGATACTTCCACCAGCCATACCTTTTCCAACATAGTCATTTGCACTTCCAGTTAATTTCAAATTTATTCCATCTCGTATAAATGCACCAAAACTTTGACCAGCTGCACCGGAGAGACTTATTGTTGAAGGGTATTTAGATAGTTTTGAAGATAAATTCTGTAAAGTTATTTCACCAGAAAGTCGAGCACCAATACTTCTATCTTCATTTGAGATTGGATACTGAATAAATGACTCTTTACCAGTATTCAGTGATTTTATAACTTCAGAAGTAATTCTTCTTGAAAGTCTTCCCTCGTCATGTCTTATAAAACCTGGATGTTTTTCTTCAATTGAAGTGTTAATTAACACTTTGTGTAGAGATTTTGATAAGTTTGCATTTACTACCTTTAATCCAAGCAGATCTGCTCTACCAACTAGATCAGCAAGACTTTCAACATTAAATTCTTGTAAATACGAAACTATGTCTCTAGCAATAAAAGTAAATAATTGTTCAATTTGAGAAGATGAACCAGGAAATTTGGCTCTTAAATTAGCATCTTGAGTAGCTATGCCTACTGGACAAGTATTTTCATGACACTGTCTTACCATTTTGCAGCCTAAAGCAAGAAGAGGCAAGGTGCCGAATCCAAATCTATCTGCACCTAGTATGGCACCTATAACAACATCCTTAGCTGAGCGTAGTCCACCATCAACTTCAAGTAATACATTCTGTCTCATATTGTTTTGAACCAATGCTTGATGTGTTTCACTTAAACCTAATTCCCATGGTGAACCTGCATGTTTAATACTTATCCAAGGACTAGCACCTGTTCCACCGTCACTACCGGCAATAGTGATAATATCAGCACCAGCCTTTGCTACACCTACAGCAATAGTGCCAACACCTGGTTCTGACACTAATTTAACTGAGACCGGACTATTAGGATTGAAAGTTTTTAAATCGTAAATTAGTTGGGCTAAATCTTCAATCGAATATATATCATGATGTGGCGGTGGTGAAATTAAAGTTACACCTTCCATAGTGTGTCTCAAAGTGGCAATATGCTTATCTACCTTAAATCCAGGCAACTGACCACCTTCGCCTGGTTTTGAACCTTGAGCCATTTTAATTTGAAACTCTTCTGCTGATGCTAAGTAGTCAGGGGTGACACCAAACCTTCCAGAAGCTATTTGTTTGATTTTAGAATTTCTAATTGTATTATACCTCTCCGGATCTTCCCCGCCTTCACCAGAACCTGACTTACCACCAATGCTGTTAATACCTTCTGCTAAAGCTTGATGTGCCTCTTCTGAAAGAGCACCTAGTGACATTGAGCTAACAACAAACTTATTGAATATAGGTTCTAGAACTTCTTGAGAGATTTCACTATTTTGACCAGATAATTCAGGTATTGAAAATAAGTCTCTTATTTGAACATGAGGTCTATCTTCTAAAGTTTCTAGGTAGTGAACCCAGTCTTCAATCTCTCCCGAACGAACAGCTTTTTGAAGCTTCAACACAGTCTTAGGTGATGTTACATGAGTTTCTGCATTCTTTTTATGCTTATAAAAACCACCTATGTCATTAGGTATTTCTTCTTTTTCACCAAAGACACCAAGATTTTCAAAGATTTCTTTTTTACCATGACCAGAAGTTCTAGTTTTGGAATACTTGAAATACTCATTAATTAATTCTTCATCTAATCCAATTATTTCAAACAACTCAGAACCTCTATAGGATGAAATTGTACAAATCCCCATTTTGGACATTATTTTTAGTAAACCTTTATTTAAAGCATTTCTGTAGTTTTCTTGTGCATTCTCGGGTTCGATATCAATATCTTTATTGTTAATTGCAATTTGCCTTACTCTCTCAAGTGCCAGATATGGCCATACGGCAGATGATCCGTAAGCTATATGACATGCTAAGTCGTGAGAATCTCTGACTTCTCCAGTTGCAACAATTATGGATGCTTTTAATCGAATACCTTCTTCGATTAAAAAGTGATGAACTTTTGCAGTTGTTAACAGTGAAGGAAGAGGAGACTCTCCTTCCTTAATTTCTCTATCTGAAAGAATTATGATAGATTTTCCATCATTAACACCATTTTTTATTTTTTCACACAAGTTAGATAAAGCATCATCAAGAGTAACTACTGATTTATCAAATGTAGTGGAAACAAGTAATGATTTATTTTTAAATGATTTTCCTGAAACTAAATTATCAAATTCATTTCCACTTAATACAGGTGATTCCAGTGTGATCAGATTTGCTTGTTGAGCTGTTTCTTTTAATATAGAACCTCTTTTTCCTAAATAGGTTTTTGTTGACATAACAAATCTTTCTCGAATTGGATCAATTGGAGGATTAGTAACTTGAGCAAAAAGTTGATGAAAATATCTGGAAAGTCTTTGAGGAGATTTACTCAATACAGCTATTGATGTGTCGTTACCCATTGAGCCTGTTGGTATGTCACCTTTGAGCATAGGCGTGAGAATTAACCTATCTTCTTCAGGAGTATATGAATAAAGACTTGAAAGCTTTGCTAAGTCAATGCTGTCCTGTTTGGGGTTAAACTTTTTATCTAAATTAAGTGGCTGGCTTTTAACCCAGTCTTCGTAAGGAATTTTTTCACTTAAACGAGTAATTACTTGATTTTCATCAAGGAGTTCATCATTTTTAATTCTATAGCGAATGGTCTGCCCTGGCTCTAGTTGAGCAGTCTTTGTTGCCCCAGCTTCAACAGATGGACATATTCCTATTTCTGAAGCAGCAAGTATATATCTATCAGAAACCATCCATCTCAATGGCCTTAGGCCACTTCTGTCAAGACCAGCAATGATGTCTAACCCGTCAGATGCAACTATTGCTGCCGGACCATCCCAAGGTTCACTTAAAAAAGAATGGTATTGATAAAAAGCTTTTTGTTTTTTTGTAAACCTTGGATTATTCTCCCATGCGGAAGGCATTAACATTTCCTGGGCATGAGCTAAAGTTCTTCCAGATTTAACTAAAAGTTCTATTGCATTATCAAGCTGACCAGAATCTGAAATTGAGTCATCGATAAATGGTTTAAGATCTTCTATATTTTCTTTCCAAAAACTTGAAGTAGCATCAACTTCACGTGCCTTCATCCAAGAAACGTTTGACTGTATAGTATTTATTTCACCATTATGTGCAAGCATTCTGAAAGGTTGAGCCTTGTCCCAAGTTGAGGAAGTATTTGTTGAAAATCTTTGATGGAAAATTCCAAATCTAGTTTTATATAGTGGATTTCTTAAATCCCAATAAAAATCCGCTGCCTGGCTTGCTGTAAACAAACCTTTGTACACAACTGTCCGTGCTGAACATGAATTGATGTGAATATTGAGCACACCAACTTCTTTAATTCCCTTTTCTAAAGTTTTTCTGAACACATATAATGTTTTTTCAAAAGCACTTAGAGATTTTTCCTCTGTAGAGATAATTGCTTGATAAATTCCTGGTTTTGAATTCTTTGCTAGGGTTCCTAAAATTTCTTTATCAGTAGGAACTTTTCTCCAATATAAAAGCTTGATATTAAATTTATCTAAATACTCATTTATAAAGTCTTTGGAGTCTTCAATATTTTTTGGATCAAAAAAACATGAAATTATACCTATTTTCTCAGAAATACCTACAGCGACATCAAGATCTGAAAGCTCTGCTCTAATAAGCTCATATGGAATCTCTGTTAAAACTCCTGCACCATCGCCAGTACCGTCAGCAAATTTTGCACCTCTATGATCTAAATTAGATAAACATTCAAGAACTTTTAGAGTCATACCATGAGTTGCAGGTATTTTTCTCGAAGCTATGAACCCTACACCACACGAATCTTTTTCTGTAAAGTCAAACATAGTAACCACATAATAGGCTTAAACTTTGTAATTCTAAAGTTGAAAATCAGCCTGAAATTATAGGGGGAAACCTAAATCTAGAAGGCTGATTTTCAAACGTATATATTATTTTTTGAGAATAAAATCTCCATAAGCAGTAGTTCCATGCTCGGAAGCATCAAGTCCTGCTATCTCCTCTTCAGGAGTAACTCTCAAACCAAGAGCAGAGTCAATTGCTTTTAGTACAGCAAAAGAAGTCAAGTAAGCCCAAGATCCAATTGCTAATATTCCAATTATTTGAGGAACAAGTAATGATGTACCACCATAAACTACACCATCTGTTGTATCAAATAAAGCTACTGCAAGAACACCCCATGCACCACAAATTCCGTGTACAGAGATTGCCCCAACAGCATCATCTAAAGCTTTCTTTTCAATAAATTTGATGGAATAGACTACAAGAACACCAGAAATAGCACCAATGATTACAGCACCTAAATTATTAACATTTGCACATCCTGCTGTAATTCCAACTAAGCCTGCAAGAGCACCATTTAGTGTCATGCTTACATCTGGCTTACCAGAAATCATAGAGGTGTACATTGCTGCTATAGAGGCTGCTGATGCAGAGAGTGTTGTTGTAACTGCAATTGCAGCTAGATCAACATCAACTGCTGCTAAAGCAGATCCTACATTGAATCCATACCAACCAAACCATAAAATAAATACACCTAAAGCTCCAGCTACCATTGAGCTACCTGGAAGAGGTAGTGGTGAACCATTGTCATCAAACTTTCCAATTCTTGGCCCTACAACTTGAACAGCTGCAAGTGCTGCAAATCCACCTACCATATGTACCACACCAGAACCTGCAAAATCTACAAATCCTAAGTCGCCTAACCATCCTTGACCGCTCCACACCCAGTGTGTAATAATTGGGTAAATAACTCCGCATATAAATGGTTGAAAAAGTAAATATGCACTGAATTTTGTTCTTTCAGCTACAGCACCAGAAACAATAGTTGCAGCTGTTGCCGCGAAAACTACTTGGAAGAAATAAGTAGTAGAATCTCCTTCTAAGAAGAAATTACCATAAGCTAAAAATCCTCCTATTGTTGTTCCTCCATATGCCAATGCAAACCCAAATGCCCAGTAAGTAATTGCCCCCACTGAAAAATCCATAAAGTTTTTCATAACAATGTTTACTGAGTTTTTTGATCTTGTGAAACCAGTTTCAACTAACATAAATCCTGGCTGCATGAACATAACAAGAATGCCAGCAATCAGAATCCATAAACTATCTACTGATTGAATAATTGTTGCTTCCATAAATCTCCTTTTGTTTTAATTAAATTTAAACAATTGAAAAAGTAATACATAGTCTTAGAAGTTAAATGATTATTACTGAATTGTTTCTCAATTGTTTCACGATTTGTGAGTGAAATGAAGCTTTATGTTTATTAAAACTTAGTTATTCTTTATGTATGTCAAAAAACATTTTAGTTTCTGTTGCTTGGCCGTACGCTAGTGGTTCAAGGCACTTGGGACATATTGGTGGTGCATATCTGCCAGCTGATATTTTTGCGCGCTACCACAGAGTGATTGGTAACAAAGTGTTAATGGTATCTGGAAGCGATGTGCATGGAACACCTATTACTGTTCGTGCAGATGCTGAAGGTGTTGAGCCTATAGATATTGTTAATAAATATCACAATGAATTTCTTGGGTATTGGGAAAAACTAAATATATCTTGGGACAACTACACAACCACGATGACAGATACACATATTGAAGTCGTACATGACATATTTTTA
>Ga0181578_10004396_pt1 | contig 12550 bp, 7 predicted proteins | sample 071ome_21_FD_148659 | JGI IMG/M metagenome (GOLD analysis project Ga0181578, IMG submission 148659) | Coastal salt marsh microbial communities from the Groves Creek Marsh, Skidaway Island, Georgia - 071401CT metaG (spades assembly) | ecosystem: Environmental > Aquatic > Marine > Intertidal zone... | reverse complement strand
CTCTCACACTCTCTCTCTCCTTTTCATCTCTTTATTCGTACACAAAAAATTTACAAGTCTTGCGACCAGTCGACGCGGAGTTGGATGTCGTCGGTGTTGACGCCAGATTTGTTGTACGGGCATCGGACGGAATATCTGTCCTTGGACACGCGAATCTCACCGTTCATGTCCGGATCGGCAGAGACGGACGCCTTGATGTCGTCCGTGGTGTACGTCAACACCGCCATGGAGTTGGCAGAGTTGCTCTTGGTGTTGTACACCGTTTGCAACTTGACGTTGACGTCGCCGTTGTTGTAGTACGCTCTCACCTTGGCGTCGTTGGACAAGATGTCGTACGAAACATCCGCGGAGATGGAGTCGTTATCGATGACTTCCTTCAACGGCAACGCAAAGGCGACCGAGCAGACGTTCGAGTTGACCGCTTGCTTGTCTCTCAAGTGGTTGGTGTTGCCTCTTTGGACCAAGTTCAAGGTGACGTCGCCGAGCTTGTCGACGTTCGTCGTCACCGCAACTCTCGCCGCCTTCTTGTTCAACGGCAAGTCCGCGACAACTTTCATCGCTTGATCCAAGATGGTCACGTCCTTAGAGACGGAAACTTCCCAGTCGCTCGCGACGTTGGACGCTTGCGACGCCAAATCCGCCGGGGTGACGTTGTGCGTGAAGTTCTTGTCCAAGTTCGCGCGCGGCATCCATCCCGGGGTCAAGTTCAAAGAAACCGAACCGGAACCGTTGCAGATGTCTTGGGAGACGTTGACGTTCAACTCCTCCTCGGCGATCGCGCCGTTGCCTCTGAGGACAACCTGTTTGTCGTTAAAAAAAGAGAGTAGTTTGGAAAGAAGAAGAAAAGCTGAGTCAGATATTTTTTTTTTACATCCCCCCAAAAATCGAAAAATCGAAAAAATTTTTGCTGCCGTGTTGCCCTTTCCGAAAAAAAAGGAACAAAATTGCTGACGAGGATTCTTTTTCCACGCCAAGCTCAAGATGCGTTCACCATCGAAACCACCGGTTTGCGAGATTACGTTCCCGCAAAAACCGCGCGAAACGAACGAAAAACACCTCGGGGAATGTTTTTCGAATGGTTTCGAGCGATATTTTTGGGAAGGAATCGGTCGCAAAACGCGTTTTCAAAAATTGAAAACGATTGCATTTTCGATCCCCCGCCGCAGCCAATTATACATTTTTTTGCCCGCAAAAGGACAAAAAAAGGGGAATCAGAGCGTGAAAGAGAATTTGGAGCAACTCGTATTCCAGTCAGTAAAACGATGACGCGAATTTAAAAAAGAAGAAAGATGCGCGATAAAAACGTACTCTGCCAGTAGCTTGCATGGATTGGGACATTTTTTTGTGAGTGTGTGTGAGTTTTGAAAGCGTGAAAAGCTTTTTTGTTTTTGTTTAAAGTGGCGAATTCCACGTGGCTCGTGCGCTTTTTGCGTTTCCTTCTTTTTTTTGAAAAACAAAAAATTTAGGGTGTGACTATTTTTTTTTTTGCTTTTTTTCGCGTAAAAAAGTAAGACAGAGGGAAAGAAGAAAAAGAGAGAGAGATGAGAGGTTTCCTTCCCTTCTTCACAAAAAAAGTCCTCGTGAGAAGCTAATAAAAAGAAATCTTGTCACCATGGTACGTTTTCTTGGATTACGAACAACTTCCTTTTAAGCGCATTCGCGCGATGGAACGGATTAATCGTCGCGCGTGCGAAAACGTGCGCGCGGTGGAGCGTAGTTTTTCGCGACGCGTGCCAAAGACGAGCGCGCGCGCGTTGTTTTTTTTTTCTCTCATTTTTGTGGGCGGGGAAAAAAGCCCTCTCTCTTCGCATTTCTCGGAAATCGCGCGGGATGTGCCTCGCGCGACGTCGATTCCTCGGAAACAAACTGACCTTACCGTTCTTCTCGTTATTATCGTTTATTATTACAGTCAAACCCAATGAAAGATATCCGCATCCACAAGCTCATCCTCAACATCTCCGTCGGGGAATCGGGCGATCGTCTCACCAAAGCGGCGAAGGTGCTCGAGCAACTCACCGGTCAGCAACCGGTCTTCTCCAAGGCGCGATACACCGTCCGTACGTTCGGTATTCGTCGTAACGAAAAGATTGCGTGCCACGTGACCGTCGGCAACAGAGACAAAGCGTTGCAAATCTTGGAGTCTGGTTTGAAGGTGAAGGAGTTTGAACTCTTGAAGAAAAACTTTAGCTCGACGGGTAACTTTGGTTTCGGCATCCAAGAGCACATCGATTTAGGCATCAAATACGACCCGTCCACTGGGATTTACGGTATGGACTTCTTCGTCGTTTTAGAACGACCCGGCTTCCGCGTCAGCCGACGCAGAAAGTGCCAAAAGAAGGTTGGCAAGTCGCACAAGTTGACGAAAACCGACGCGATGAAATGGTTTCAGCAAAAGTTCGAGGGCGTCATTTTGGCCCGAGCTTATTAAAGAAATCATACGTGTATATATACGTTTTAGCCCAGTATATATATCATCGCAGTTAGTTTAAACCTAGTAGTATATAAGGAGAGAGTTTTTTAACGAGTGTGTGTGCACTTTTGTAATACATTTTTGTTCTAATTCCAGTCGTAGCGTATATATTAATATATACTAGAAGTTTTTGCCCACGATGCCTCCTTTTTCGTTTTTTGAGAGAAGTGTGACATGAGTTTTGCATCGTTGTGTGGACGCGAAGAGTTGAGATTGACGTGTCGCTTCAGAAAAAAAGGTCTCGCAAGCCACAAAAATCCAAAACGAACAACACGCGAGCGCGCGGGGGTTCAGCGTCGCGCATAAAAGAAATAATAATCGTAATCATCGACGAAAGGAGAGAGAAATGACGACGAACGAAGCCATCCAGACGTTGGAGAAGTCTCTCGAGAAGACGCCTCCTCCGAATAAGAAGAAGCAAAAAGTTGGGGAGGATGATTTTTCGAACGGGGGTGCCTCGATTGTCGACGGTGACGGTGCGGCCGCGAAGAAGAGCGGGAAGGACGCGAAGAAGAAGAACGATGGTGGCGGTGAAGACCCGGAGATGCAGTTCAAGCGCGACTTTTTCGAGAAGCAGTGGAGGAAAGACGCGAGAATTTACGAGTACGGCTCTGCCGCGAATCCAGATATGAAACCGATTCCAGTGTTGGTGCACCCGCCGGATTGGCACGAACGAGGCGAAACGAGAGTTATTCCGTTCGATATCGACGACTTTTTGGAAATTGATAAACAGTGCACGTCGCCAAACTTGATGGCGTCGTTTATTCGCATTTGCGAAGGGGAGAAATTGGAAACGACGGCGAACGCGACGAGTCAAGCTTTTTACGTCATTCGCGGAAGCGGGAGCACGACGAGCGAACACGGCACGATTAACTGGGACACCGGAGACTTGTTCGTCGTGCCGGTGTGTGAGTACGAGATGTTGCACGAGTGCGTGAAGGCGGATAAAGGCGGCGCAGCGTTGTATTGGGTGCACGACGAGCCGTTGATGGATTATTTGGGGGTCACGCCGAACAAGCGCGCGAATAAGTTTGAGCCGACGTTGTATAAGAGGGACGACATGTTGGCGCAAGTGGAGGAGATTTCACACTCGACGACAAAATCGAACAACAGACTCGGGGTTTTGTTGGGGAACGCGAAGTGCGAGCAAACGAAGACGTTGACGCACGTTTTGTGGTCGCTGTTGAACTCGATTCCAGCGAGGAACGTACAAAGACCGCACAGACATAACTCGGTGGCGTTAGATTTAGCCGTCGCGGCGAAACCGGGCGTGTACACGTTGATGGGGAAAGAAATAGACGATAAAGGAGATATAATCGATCCGATTCGATGCGATTGGATTCCAGGTGGAGTATTTATCACGCCGCCGGGGTGGTGGCATTCGCATCACAACGAAAGCGACGAAGTCGCGTGGGTTTTGCCCATGCAAGATGCCGGATTGTACACCCATCAAAGAACTTTGGATATTCGGTTCGTGGACGACGAGCTGGAGTTGCATAAACAAGGGAAGATTCGCGGGTCGGCATTTGCGGTGACGAACAAGCAATACATTAATATGGTAGAGATGGGCGCGAAAGTGCCGATTCCAAGAGGGAAGGATAGCACGATGAAGAGAAGTTTCTCGAAAGAACACATGACGGACAGCGACTGCGAACATTAATAAAAAAACGAAGAATGCGCGAAAGCGCACAACATTTTTTAAAAAGAAGACTGTACTACTGCGACCGTATCGCAAGAACATATAATATTTAAATACTTCATGTGTCAACACATAACTCGTTTTTATAACAACACGCGCGCTTAGTTCTTAAAGCATTTCTACAAACTATTACATCTAATCATCTACATCTCTCACTTTTTCTCTTCCCTTAAAACTCTACTCTCTTCTAACCGGCTTCGTTGACGTTGAGAATGAAACAAAAGGACATCATCGCCGCACAACACATCAAGAGCGCACGTTCGCTCGCTCTGCCCGCCGCAGTCAATAACATGACGACTAATACGTTCAAAGGAACTCTAAACACGCTCGTTACTGATGCTCTCAAATTGTTTGGAACTAATTCACCGCGTAAAACCGCCATGGCGGGCCAATACACTCCTAGACCAAATTCAAACGCGCAAAACGCAAACAACGCGACGAAATAACTCTCTTTGAATATGACCGTCCAGAAGAAAGATATCGCTGCCGCAAGAAAAACGTATCGCAAACTTTTCCTAGTTTGCGCGATGGTCGCATTATCACTATCACCACCACCGCTAATGTTCATTTGATGGCGTTTCCTTTGCACAGAAGATAGAATTGAATACGTCATCGATCCGAGCATTTTGCACGTCATGAAGAGCGAAAAAACGACGCCATGGGGAACAAACCCGAAGACAGTTTGGTCGGCGTCCTTTCTTTTCTCCAACGCCGGTGTCCAAATGAAAACAAACACGTGCAACGCAGCCTCGTAGAGCGAATTGGTGGTACCGAGCGATAGCAATTCAGGACGTGTTGCGACGATTTTGAACGACTCAAGTATACCGCCTCTCCTTTTCCTTCTCGGTTTTCGTAAAGTTCGTCTCGAAGGCGTCGTTGTCACGTCATCCTCGTCTTCTCCGTTTTCATCCTTTTCATCCCCGTCTTCATCGAAAGACCTGTTCTCCTCGTCTTCATCGTTCTCCTCGTCTTCTCTGTTCACTTTCGATTTGTTGTTCACCCAAAGCGAGGCGCATAAACAGCCGCACAAAAGGAGAGCTCCGGCGGCGACATCGAACGCCGGCGCGAACTCGTTAGGTTCCTTCTCGGTCACAAACAGCGACGTTTTAATCCTCAACTCCGGTAAGGGTCTTTCCACTCGCGCTTCATCGGCGGTCTGTAACCTTGGCAACGTCCTCGATTGACTCCCGGTGTAATATCCGTTCTTCCGGGAAAACGTATCCACGACGGCGTTCCCGATAATCCCGGCCACAACCGCCGATAACGCGTTAAAAAACGTTGCCGACGCAAACAATCTCGCTAAATTCCTCCTGTGAATCTTTTTTCGATCGCATTCCGCGATTGCCCACGCCTCAAACGAACTAAACAACAAAGAATAACAAATCCCGCCTAAAACTCTCGCGAAATACAACGAAAACGCATCCGACCTTCGACTGCTCACCACGCACACGAACGCGTACGCGAAACCATACAATACGCAATTTACTTTATGCCCGTATCTATCTCCTAACGAAGCTACAATCGTTCCCAAAAATGCCGAAGACGCGTACCCGAGCACAAAAATGAAACCAATCGACTGCATCGTAAACCCGTGTTCGCGATACAACGCGTATAAATACGCGCCTTGAATCCAATCTCCAAACGTCGCGAAAACGTACACGATGTTGTATCTCGTTCGCAAACGCGAGAACCGCTTTTCTTCAATCCATGCGAGGTCGTTCATACCTCCTCGAACTGGAGATAAAAACTCTTTCCCGGACGATTGCTGTTCCTCTCTTTTCCTCCTCCCACTCGTCGTCGTCGTCGTCGTTTGCCTCAGCAACACTCTCGAAAACACGTGCACCAACAAGCACGACCCGCCGGCGACGACTAAAAGGCAGTGCTCCGGGAAATCTCGCGCGAGCAACTCAAACATCGACGTTTCCTTGATGTGTATCGCGTCGGTGTTGTTATCATCGTACGCGCCGTTTCCTCCTCCCGCTCTGTAATAATAACGCGTTGACATTTTTTTACGAGATTTTATATTTTTCAACGCGCTTATTCTGCTTTGAAAACGCGAACACACGCACGCGCCTCCTCCACCGAAACGCTTCTCTCTCTCTCTCCCTCTCCCTCCCTCTCTCTCTCTCTCTCTACCGATGCGGCACCGTCGGCATTTCGTCGTCTTCCTAAACCTCTCTCCTTCTTTCTTGCCCGTGTGTGTTTAAAATGTTGTTGTTTCGGGTGGAGTTCCCCACTGACTAAAAAAATAAAAAGTAATTCCGAACTCGGACTCTTTTTCGTCCGAGTTGTGATAAAGTTGTGTGATCTTCGCAAATTTTAATTTTGGCGGCTTCCAACCCGACTCCAATTCTTCCCCGCACTTTTTTCTTTTCTTTCTTTCCGCGGACGACGACGAAACCTTATTTATTATTAGATTTTGTCCTCCCGAAGAGAGACAGAGAGACGAACACGCGCACATTAAAAAACTCGCGACGACGTGGTGAACAACTCGAACCCCCGCTCGACGCGATTTTTTTTTATTTGAATTGATATAATCTGACGCAGCAGCAAAAAATATTATATATAAAATGAGTGAAATGCTTGGCGGCGATACCGCGTACATGCTCGTCTGCATGGCGCTCGTTAACCTCATGACCCCGGGGTTGGCGTTTTTTTACGGGGGTCTGGTCAGATCCTCGAACGTTTTATCCATCATGGCGCAAAATTATGCCAGTATGGGTTTGCTCACCATAATTTGGGTAGCTTGGGGTTACTCCTTGTGCTTTGGAGAAAGCCAAGGCGATTTCATCGGGAACCCGAAGTCGCATTATTTCTTGGAGAATACGAACAACAACTCTCCGCAAGGGACTATTCCCGGACTCGTGTTTTGTGGGTTTCAAGGGATGTTCGCGGTGATCGCTCCGGCGTTGATGACTGGAGCCTTTGCCGATCGCGTGAACTTTGGACCGTACATGGTCTTCATCGCGCTCTGGGCGCACTTGGTGTATTTCCCGGTCTGTCACTGGATTTGGGGCGGTGGCTGGATGGCCAAACAGGGCGTCTGGGATTTTGCCGGTGGAATCGTGATTCACGTGACCGCTGGGTTTTCCGCGTTGGCGACGGTCGTTGCCTTGCCGTCGAGACACCACTTGGACGCTAGCGTGGAGAATAAGCCACACAACATTCCGTTCGTCGCACTCGGTACTGGCTTGCTCTGGTTCGGTTGGTTTGGTTTCAATGGTGGATCCGCGCTCGCCGCGAACAATCAAGCAGCTTATGCCTCGATCAACTCTGAAATCTCCGCATCCGCGGCGCTCTTTGGGTGGATGATGATTGAATGGCTTTTGGAAGGTAAACCGACTTTGATCGGCGCGTGCGTCGGAGCCATCGCCGGTTTGGCTACGATTACCCCAGCGGCTGGCTTCGTCGACCCGTGGTCTGCGTTGTTGATTGGTTTCTTGTGCGTGCCGTTTTGCTATGGTTGCATCGAGATTACGAAGAGGTACAAACTCGATGACGCTTTGGACGTCTGGGCCGTGCACGGTATGGGCGGTTTCTTGGGCACCGTCTGCGTTGGTATCTTTGCCACGGACAAAGTTTCCGGTGGCGTCGACGCGAGTGGCAAGCAATTTGGTATCCAACTTTTGGCGGCGAGTGGCATTGCCGTGTACTCTTTCATTATCGGATTTGTCTTGATTAAAGTCATCGACAAGTTTTCGAAAGTTGCCGTCGACGCGGACACGTATGCGAAAGGCTTGGATGTTTCCATCCACGGCCACGAGGCATATTTTGACGGCTCTAACGATGGAAGTAAGAAAACCGCAGCAGTGTAATTCCTCATTATAATAATAATATAATGATAAAAGGATCCTGTCATTCATGCACTTGCAGTATCTAAAATGTACAGGTACAAGTTTAATACGACAGTAATAATTTATTTAATATGGGCACGATACAAATAAGGATACGGTATCAACTTAATAAGAAACCGATGGTAACTCGATTGTACATGAATATCACGTAGAGCGTGAGTTACCAAGCATGCCGAGATCAACAAGGTTTTAATATTTATTCAATAATATTCAGTTCATCGAAGAAAAAATCACACAATTATCACATTTTATTTGAACGAAGTTTCTCTTCCCTAACTAGCAAGCGTGAGCCACTGCTACATACGCAGACTGGTGAGAAGTGGATGAGGGAGGAAATCAGATGAGCTCACGAAAATAATAGGTAGAAATAGGAAAAAGCGTGTGTTGAAGAGATGGGTACGGCGCAATGGTGTCTTTTTTAAATCGTTTTTTCATCATAGTAACGTGCAATCGACAAGAGGCGTTTCAAATGCATAAAACACACTCTTTTAAGTTGAAAGCCGTTCTTTCTTCGTTATTTCAATATATTTGCGTTCTAATTGCACACAAAAAAAGACGTGCAATTTAGTAGAAGCCGAAGCCCTTGGCCGCGTTGGTCAAGACGTTGGCGTGAACCGGGTCGGCGGTGTGCGCAGTCCAGTTGGCGATCGGACCTTCTTGGGTCGCCAAGGCTTGGAAGATGCAGCCCAACCACGCGAACATGGACAATCTGCAGTGCTTCAATTCCTTGATCTTCAACTCTTCCAAGTCACCAGATTCGGCCAAGCCCAACGGGTCAAATCGGCCACCCGGGGAGACGTCACCCGCGACGAGTCCGTCGTCAAACGGGTTGGCCGCCAAGCCAGTTCTGTACGCTTCGGCACCGCCAACCAAGATGGTTTCGATGATCAAAACGTTCCAGAAGGACGGGTAGCCAGAGCCTTCCGGCGCCAACGGGGCGACGGCGCCCGGGAACTTGTCCGCAACGGCGGTGCAGTCATCCGGGGTGCACAAGGTACCGGCGGTGAACCACGGGATACCGGTGCCGTTTTCGGCGGCCCAGGCACCAGTGACGCCCAATTGGGCCCATCTGCCGTGGATGATTTCACGCTCGGCGTTCTTTTCGTCGCCGAACGGGATGATCGGGGATTCGCCCCCACCCGGGTACGTACCGAATTCCGGGTAGATGTCAGCCTTGACAACCTTGGAGACGGACTTGGACTGTTTTTTTTATTAAAGAGAGGAGAGAAGCGGTTTTTGGTGAGTAAATATTTTCGAGAAGAAGGAGCTTGGGGGGGGCACGAGACAAAAAAAGATCAAAAAATCCACGACGAAAAAAATCGCACGAGCCAAGAAAGGGAAACGAACGACCGTAATTGAGCGAACGACAATCCTCCCTCTTCCAGCGCGTCTTCTTCTTCTCGCGAACAGCGAAAGATAAGGCACCACGCGATCCATGAAATGATCATAAATGCACCAATACTGATCAATAAGTACCATCAGTGCTTCTTTTGATCGTCAATTGTGCGAACAAAATCCGGATCGCGCGAGGGAAGGCACGAATGTATCGCGCAAACAAACGATCGAAAATATCGCTTTCTTTAACAACAATCGGCTCGAGCGATGTCTTTTTAATGCGTCGTATTCCGCGCATCTTCGATCGAACGCGAACGGTAAAAGCGAAAAACACTCAGTACGTACTTGGACCTTGGTGGCTCTGAGGCCAGCGACGGAGGCAATTTGTTGAGTAGCAGCAAACATTGTGTTTATTAGTGGATGCAAAAGTGTGCGAGAATGAGGAATTGAGCGTGCTTTTCGAAAATTTATACGAAAAAGGATGGATTTTTTTTTCTCGAGTCGCGAGATTTTTCTTTCTGCAATGAGAGAAAAGAGGAGAAGGCTCCCTCTTTATCTAGAAGGTATTTTGAAGAAGAAATACGCGCAGGCGAAGAAAAGGAAGAGATGATGTGTTTTTTACGGGAACAAATGAATTAGTTCGCGGCAGAGAATTTGTACACTAATGACGTGATTAAAAAGAATTACAGCTATATATATTTTACCAAAACGTAAAACGTTTTTCACCGACTTCTCTTCACTCTCTCTCTTTTCTCGCGTGCGCGAATAGATTACGCACGCCTTCAAACCTCTCTCTTCTATTATTGAAGAACTAGTATATTGTATCTATCTAGAGAAGATCCAGAATATACGAGCGATGAGAAGAGAATTTAGTAGAAGCCGAAGCCCTTGGCCGCGTTGGTCAAGACGTTGGCGTGAACCGGGTCGGCGGTGTGCGCAGTCCAGTTGGCGATCGGACCTTCTTGGGTCGCCAAGGCTTGGAAGATGCAGCCCAACCACGCGAACATGGACAATCTGCAGTGCTTCAATTCCTTGATCTTCAACTCTTCCAAGTCACCAGATTCGGCCAAGCCCAACGGGTCAAATCGGCCACCCGGGGAGACGTCACCCGCGACGAGTCCGTCGTCAAACGGGTTGGCCGCCAAGCCAGTTCTGTACGCTTCGGCACCGCCAACCAAGATGGTTTCGATGATCAAAACGTTCCAGAAGGACGGGTAGCCAGAGCCTTCCGGCGCCAACGGGGCGACGGCGCCCGGGAACTTGTCCGCAACGGCGGTGCAGTCATCCGGGGTGCACAAGGTACCGGCGGTGAACCACGGGATACCGGTGCCGTTTTCGGCGGCCCAGGCACCAGTGACGCCCAATTGGGCCCATCTGCCGTGGATGATTTCACGCTCGGCGTTCTTTTCGTTGCCGAACGGGATGATCGGGGATTCGCCCCCACCCGGGTACGTACCGAATTCCGGGTAGATGTCAGCCTTGACAACCTTGGAGACGGACTTGGACTGCGGAGAGTGAAAAGGGAAAGAGAAGAGGATTATTCGTCAGTATTTGTCGTTTTCAGAGAGAGAGAAGGAGCAGCGCAGATATCGGCGGTTGCAACGAAACGTTACATCCTCCTTCTCTTCATCTTTTTTTGTTTGGGTTTAGTTTTTCTTTTTTTTCTCTCTTTCGTGTTCTTCGAAAAGAGAGAAGAAGAAGAAGAGATCACCTTACGCACAAAAAAAAAAGAGAGACGATGGATCTGCTTTTTTTCCACTCGAAAAATATCTCCCACTCGTTTCGAGGAAAATCAAAGATGAAAACAAAATCTGTCGAGATGCTTCGAGTCTCCTGCGCTTTTCACGCAAAAAAACCAACCACACCCCCTTTCTCACGCGATCGATTTTCTGCGCGCGAAAGATATATATTCCGCGATCAAATCAACACTCGCGATCGATCGTTCGATCGAAGGTTGAGAAGATCGAGCGGAGAAACTTCTGCCCGAGCGGCGTAAACTTTGTTTTTCAATCTTTGATTTTCGTTCGAAGCGCGCCGAGCGAAGCGCGAAGCGAGAGAGAAAAAGTTTTCGTTTCGGTAAAAAACAGAAGAGAAGGGAACCAAAGCGCAGAGAGCTCAAGGAAGAAATCCCCTAACTTCTTCTCGAAATCAACCTTCACCAAGCGCGATGCGAAACGAATTTAACGACGTACTTGAACCTTGGTGGCCTTGAGGCCGGCGACGGACGCGATTTGTTGAGTAGCAGCAAACATGATGTTTATTGTAGATGTGTGTTTAAAGTCTTAAAGACGTGTGCGAGTATGAGGATTGCGTTTCAATTATTCGAGCTCTTCTGTTTGTTTTTCCCTTTGCTGGAGAAATCCAAAAAAATTTCTTTCTCCTCTTTTTGGTCTCTCGCCCAACCAAAAACCTCCGTTTTGTTCTCTCGAAAGCATCTTTCTCTATCCTCGCCTACATCCAGATTTTTTTTTGTTTTGCCTTTTTTCAAACGAACACAGGGGTGTTTTCGAAGCGTTCGAGAGACGGAGAAAAGTGAAATCGAGAGATACGCTCTCGCGCACTTTCCCAAAGTCGTCATTCACACACACGAATATTCATCTACACTTTAATATAAACAACAATGTTTGCTGCTACTCAACAAATCGCGTCCGTCGCCGGCCTCAAGGCCACCAAGGTTCAAGTACGTGTCTCTTTCTTTCGTTTTCTTTTCGTGATCCGATCCGATCCGATCGCGCGCGCGCGCGCGCGCGAGACTTCGTCCTCCTGAAATCACCTTTTTGCGTATCCAACACTTTATACGATACGGGAAAATAAAATGCAAAACGATACGCTCTCTCTCTCTGAGCGATCAAAACCTTCATCGATTCTGCGCTCGCGATGAACGAAAACGGCCGAAGGCGCGCGAAGATTGTGTTCTTTGCGCGTTGGGATAGTTTTGTTTCTTGATCCGAGTTCCCGCGAAGAAGCGCTCGCGCGCGAGAGAGAGAGAGATCGGAAGAAAAGTTTTGACTTTGGGCCGCCAGAGAGAAAATCTTTCCTTTTTTTTTGATTTGCAATGAGTGGCTCTTGGACTTTTAACTTACTTTTTTTTCTTCTTTCCCTTTTCACTCTCCGCAGTCCAAGTCCGTCTCCAAGGTTGTCAAGGCTGACATCTACCCGGAATTCGGTACGTACCCGGGTGGGGGCGAATCC
>Ga0181578_10004391_pt1 | contig 12559 bp, 4 predicted proteins | sample 071ome_21_FD_148659 | JGI IMG/M metagenome (GOLD analysis project Ga0181578, IMG submission 148659) | Coastal salt marsh microbial communities from the Groves Creek Marsh, Skidaway Island, Georgia - 071401CT metaG (spades assembly) | ecosystem: Environmental > Aquatic > Marine > Intertidal zone... | reverse complement strand
ATACTATATCCAGGAAAACAGTTCAGGATACTATGAGGTGTTCTTTGGAGATGGTGTCACAGGCTTTAAGCCCTCAAATAACAATATCGTCACACTCGACTATGTGATTACAGGTGGTACAGAATCAAACGGTGCAAGTGGATTTACAGTTTCAGATAGTATTGGTGGATTTGGTAATGATCTTGCTACTGCAACAACAGTTACAAATTCTGCTGGTGGTTCAGATCAGGAAACAACAGAAAGTATTCGATTCAATGCACCATTAACATTTACAACACAAAACCGTGCGGTCACCTCAGAAGACTATGCCGCTATTATTAAGAAAGAGTTTTCAAACATCGACTCTATATCCACATGGGGTGGTGAGGACAATGATCCACCAGACTATGGCAGAGTGTATATTGCTATTAAACCACTTCTTTCTGAAACACTTACAACTGCAGAGAAGACAGATATCACAGGCGCTATCCTCAAAGGAAAGAACGTGGTGTCAATTACACCTCAGATCGTGGATCCAAACTTCACATACTTAGAGATTGATGCTGCATTTAAGTACAATCCAAATCTCACAGACAGAAGTTCAGTGGAGCTACAGAGTGTAGTGAGAGATACAATTTCAGACTACAACTTCAATAACCTGAACAAGTTCGATGGTGTGTTTAGGCATTCACAGCTCACCAGAGCAATTGACAACTCTGATCCAGCAATATTGAATACAATTGTGAGACCACGTATGTTTCAATATGTGACACCAACACTTGATTCAAATGGCAATGTAGATCTTCAGAACCATACAAAAACTTTTGTAGCTCCTTTCTATCAGTCAGGACAGTCAACAAAGTTTATTCTCACATCAACTGCATTTGGTCTAGCAACTGATCCAAATACAGAACACTTCTTTGGTGATGAACCAATTGCAGGATCAACAGAAAGAAGAGTTATAGTTTATAAAGTTGTAGGTGGACAAAATGTAACAGTGATTAGTGATGCAGGAACAATATATCCAGCACAAGGAAAGATTGTTCTCCAAAGCTTTAGACCAAACAATACAACAGCAATTAAGATTACAATCTTACCAGACAGTTTAGACCTAGCTCCAAAGCGTGATCAGCTCATAGCAATTGACAACAACTTTGTTGTGATTACTCCAGAGATTGATACAATCGCAGTTGCTGGTTCTTCAGGTTCAATTACATATACAACAACATCGAGATTTAAGTAATGGCTCATAAGACATCTCTATCCCCAGGTGTAGTCGAATTAGAAAATTCAACTCTTCACACCACCAAAGAGGATATCCGTTTAGACCAGCTGATACCAGCTGACATTCTCCAGGATAGAGATAAGCTTAGAGATTTCTTAGAGGCATACTATGCGTTCATGAATATGGACGAGTTTATCTATCAGGAGACTGAAAGCTTTTCTGACGTTGTATTAGATAATCTTGCAAGATTTCGTATACCAGATCCAAACAATGAGAACAATCGATTCTTTACAGATGAAACTGGTGCAGACTCTACACTCGTTCTGACAGCACCAAATGGTACAACAACAAATATAACATTAAATGATGTTAATGTTTCAATTACAAATGGTAATGAACTACCAGGATCTCTTGCAGAATCAACATCAGAAATAGGTAAGACATTTGCTGTTCTCAACTTGAATGGATATAATGGTTATACAGCGACACTCACAACAATTGTAAAATACTGGGTAGGTCCAGGTCCATCGTGGGTCATGAATAACATCGAGAAGGCAATGGACATAGATTCCAATGAGACTAATTATTTAGAACTCATGCAGAAAGAAATTGCTGCAGCTATTCCAAGAGATGTTACTGTAAATAAAAGAAATCTTTATAAGCGTATTATTGACTTCTATAAGCTCAGAGGTTCAGCAGATAGTATTGAGATCTTTTTTAGATTGCTCTTTAATGAACCAGTAGAAGTTGAATTTCCTTACAATGAAACCCTTATCCCATCATCTGGAGATTGGGATCAACCAGCAGAGGTTACATCTGTAGTCAATGGCGCAGTATCAAGTAGTACAACAGTGGTTATTGATACAGCTGATGAGAACATTAGGCTTTCATCTAAATTAGTAGTTGATGGATTATATACTCGTGCAGATGATATTCGTGTATCAGGTATTAGTGGTACAACAATTACACTTTCTGATCCAGTTACACTATCAGACAATCAAACAATTACATTTGTACCAAGAGGAACATATTTAGATAACAAAGGATTCCTATCATACAATATTAAGTTACAAGATAGTTTAAGATATCAAAAATTTAGTTATCTCATTAAGACAGGTAAGAACTTATCTGATTGGGAATATGTTTATGATAAGTTAGTACATCCTGCAGGATTTATCTATTTTGCAGAGATTCTTATTTTCTTAGAATTAGTTGACTCAACATTAACAGCAGCTCTTAACCTAGCTTCAATGCCACAGACACAACCTGGTGTTATAGGACCAGAAGATATTCCACTACTCGTGGAAATGTTTGCTTCAACATTCTTACCAAGTACACAGGCATTCATACACAAGACTGGTACACTTTCACTTGAATTAAAGAATGGTGTTATATCAGGTTCTACAATTACAAATGCAGGAAGTGGTTATATAACATATCCTACATTTGATGGTAGTAGTTCTAGTATAATAAATGTATCAAATAATACAATTCAATTAACAACTGCTCATCAAGAAAGTTTATTAGTAGGTTCAAAAGTCACATATAGTTCAGGTGGAGGAACTGTAATTGGCGGCTTAGTTAATAATACTCAATATTATATTGTATCATCAACTGGTGGAAAAGTAAAACTTTCTGAAACATCAGGTGGTTCTGAAATTGATATTACAAGTGTTGGTAGTGGAACATCACATACAATTACTAAAGAAATAATTACTACAAGCGATTCTGGTACACCGTCAGGATTTACAACAGCGATATTAAGTAATACTTTTACTAATGGTTCTCTTTCAAGTATTACAATTACTGACGGTGGAGAGGATTATAATATTCCAGTGGGTACAGTAGCTGCTCCACCAAGAATACAATTTGATGGAAGTGATGATGAAGTTCTTGGTGTTGGTATTGTTAATATTGCAGATGATACAATTAAATTAACAACTGCTCAAGCTGCAGCATTACCAATCGGTGCAAAAGTTACTTATGATTCAGGAGGAGATCTTGCAATTGGAGGTTTAACAACAGGGAATGAATATTATATTGTATATAATACAAACGATGAGGTCAAACTTTCTTTAACATCAGGTGGTAGTGTAATTGATATTACATCAGTTGGTGGTGGAACAGATCATGGATTTACTGGTGAAACAGCAACAATAACCTTCACTAAAACAGATGGAGAATTAAAATCAGTTACAATTGTAGAACCAGGATTTGGATATGCAAGTGCTCCGTCAATATCATTTAGTGGTATTGAGCAATCTCTTGGAAGTGGAGTGAATCCTTCAGTTACTATAGGAATAGATTCTAATGGTAGATTAGACGTAGATGATATTACAATTAATAGTACTGGTGGAGGTTGGACATCATTGTTCGCAACAGTTGCAGCTAACTCAAACGCTGGAAGTATAGCTTCTATATCTCTAGCAGGATTAGCTGATAAGAATTATACAACTGCACCAACAATTGTATTCCCACAACCAACAGCAAAGGATGCACTAGGTAATCCTTTAAGCTCAAATGTATTAGCAACTGCAGTATTTAATCTTGACTCAAACGGTGAGATAACAGGAACAAGTATTACTAATTCTGGTAGTGGATATGTAAATGATCCTTTGGTTAGGATTGGAAGTGCAGTGCAGAATGAAACAAGAGTAGCAGATCAACAAGAGGTATTAATACTTAGCTTAAACCATGAGATGTATGATCCTTACAATGGATTTAACTATAGTAACTTCCAAACAATAGCAAACAATGATTCATTCCAGAGAAAGGGTACAGAAAACTTCTTCTCTTCAGCAAGGATATATAATACTAATCAAACAATTGAGTTTTTAGGTAGTAATCAAATCCAAACTATCGATTCAACTCTTATAAATAAATATAATACGAGAACATTCGTACACATTGAATAATAAAGGAAAACAATTATGGCAGCAATAGTAACATCAAATTTTAGAGTTCTAAATGCGAATAACTTTAAGGAAGATGTAGCAAACAATGTAGTTTATGTCTCTATTGGTAAATCAGATGTATGGTCATTAACGACATCAGATACAACAGACACAACTCCATTCACACCTAATGATCATTTAGATGATCTAGGAGAAGCAAGATCAAACCTAATGGGATTGAAAAAAGTTGCTTCAAGCGATCTTTCACATGTTGTACCAAGATATACATGGACATCAGGTAATAGTTACGTAGCATGGGATTCAGACGATGCATCAATTTTCGATAAAGCATTTTATATCGTCACATCAGAGTTTAAAGTATATAAGTGTATTAAAGCAGGAGGTGGTGCTTCAAGTATTCAACCTACTCAAACACTTACAGATCCACAAGCAGAATCAGATGGATATACTTGGAAATACTTATATACAATTTCAGTAGCAGATGCTGAGAAGTTCTTAACAAATAGTTATATGCCTGTGAAAACAGTATCATTAAGTGCAGAAGGAGTGGTTGCTGCCACTACATCTTCAAGTACAACAGTGGTTCTAACAGGAGCTAATTTAGATATTACAGTTGGTATGACAGTATCAGGTTCAAATGTTTCTGGTACACCAACAGTATCTGCAAGAACAGGAAACACATTAACACTTTCTGCAGCTCAATCATTAACAGCAAATGATATACTTACATTTGCATTTGCTTCAGATTCAGATGCTGAAACATCATTAACAGAAGCAGATTTTGCACAATATCTAAACCAAAAAGCATCAAGAGATTCTTCAACTGCTGGTGGTATTGAAAGAATTGAAGTGACTGCAGGTGGTACAGGTTATACATTAGCACCAACAGTTACAATTACTGGTGATGGTTCAGGTGCAACAGCTACAGCTACAGTTTCTGCGGGAGCAGTTACAGCAGTAACCATTACAGGTAAAGGAACAAATTATAGAGTTGCAGATATTACTTTCTCAGGCGGCGGTGGATCCGACGCAGGAGCAAGAGCAGTTCTTGCACCTAAAGAAGGACATGGAGTAAGCCCAAGAGATGAGCTTGGTGGATTCTTTATGTCATTAAATGTTTTATTAGACGGTGCTGCAGGTTCTGGTGATATTACAGTAGGTAATGATTTCAGACAAATCATGCTTATGAAAAATCCAAGAGTCTATAATGCAACACCATTAGCAGGTGTGATTGCTTCTGCTGACACATTAAAGGCAACAAGTTATTTAGACTTTGATTCTGCAGTTGATGTAACTGATTATACAGTTGATGAACTTCTTGTTGGTCAAACATCAGGCGCACAAGCATACGTAGTTGAGATTGATTCTGTTAATGGATATATACATTATCATCAAAATGATAAAACTGGTTATACATCATTTACCGATGGTGAAGATGTACAAGGACAAACAAGCACTACAACAGGAGCTCTGGAATCTGCAAGTGCAGTAGGTAATCCTGAAGTTGATAGACAAAGTGGTGAGATACTCTTCTTAGAAAATAGAGATCCAATTAATAGAACAACAACACAGATTGAAGATATTAAAGTTATATTAGAATTCTAATATAGGAAAAATTTATGGCAACAACAGTAGTAAAAAATTATAACGTAGCTCCATACTATGATGATTTTGATGAATCAAAAAATTATCATAGAATTTTATTTAAACCTGGATATTCTGTTCAGGCAAGAGAATTAACACAGTTACAAACCTCACTTCAAGCTCAAATAGATCGATATGGTCAATTTGCTTTTAAAGATGGATCAAGAGTTATTAATGGTAAAGCTACTCTCAATGTTGAATATGATTTTATTAAAATTGAATCAGCATTTACACATTCAACACAAGGTGCCTTAAATACTGATTCATACCTTGATGATTTTGTTGGCACAACAATTACAGGTACTGCAAATACTACAAATCAGGTTACTGCAAAAGTATTAGCAGTAATTGCATCAGAGAGTTCAGATCCTAATACACTGTATATTAAATATGATTCTGCTGGTGGAACAAATCGTACAGTACAAAAATTTGTAGCTGGTGAAGAGTTTGTTTCAGATGCCGGTTCACCTGCCTATGGTATGGTTGGTGGAGGAAGTAACATTGATGGAAGTAATACAGCATCATCAATTACTGATCCAGTAGGTCAGGGTTCTGCAGTAAACATTGAAGAAGGCGTTTACTTTATTGCTGGTTCTTTTGTTTATGTTCCAGCTGGAACTTTAGTTCTTGACAAATATACAAACACTCCAAATTATATTGTTGGTTTAAAAGTTACACAAAATACTATATCATCTGATAATGATACTGATCTTGTTGATAATGCTCAAGGATCCCCAAACTATTCTGCACCAGGTGCCGATCGATATCAAATTACAACAACACTCATCAAGCAGGATCCAGACCTTGCCAATAGAACAGAAGATAGTTATATTACGCTATTAGTTATTGAAGATGGTAAAGCAAGAATAGATAAAACAGATAAAAATAATGATACTGAACTAACAGAAAGACTTGCAAGAAGAACATACGAAGAATCAGGTGACTATTCAGTTAATCCATATCAATTAAATGTCAGACAACATTTAGATGATGGAAGTAATAATGGTTATTTAACTGCCGCCAATGGAGGTGATGGAGATAAACTTGCAATTGGTGTTGAACCAAATGTTGCCTATGTAAAAGGTTTCCGTGTAGAAAATACTACAACAAAATATGTTGAATTAGATAAACCTCGTGGAAACGATGCAACAAGAGATGTAAACCAAGAGCAATTAACTCTCAGTGTTGGTAACTACATTAAACTCGAAGATGCAAATCTAGCTGGTATTCCTGATATTAACACCTTTGATACCATTGACTTACATAGCTCAGCTAATGGTGGTGGATCAGTAATAGGTACGGCAAGGGTAAGAGGATTTCAAAGATTTGGGGTTGATGACAATAGACTTTGGATTTTTGATATTAGTATGTCGGGATCAAATACATTTAGTTCAGTCGCAAGTGTTGTATGGGTTGATGGTTCAACCATTAAGTTTATAGGTAATTTAGAAACCACAACAATTTTTAATGGTGGTAATAGTAGTTTAGTATATGCATTGCCTTATAGTGCTACAAAAACATTATACGATCCATCAAATCCACTACAAGTAAATACAAGTTATACTGTAAAACAAAATCTAATTACAAATGCAGGAACAGCAACATTTCAGCTAGGTCAAGGAGATTTTACAAATGCATCTGCCGTAATAGCCGCAATAGTACCAACATCGGGTTCATGGGGAAGTGCAACTGCAGGCGTAGCATCGGTATCAATAAGCGGAGATACAATTACCTTTACTGAAGTTGCTGGTAGGGTTTTAAGTTCGAATCCATTAACAGGTTCAGAGCAAATTGCATTTGTTGCTGATGTTGCAAAAGCTGGTTTAACACAAAAACAAAAAAATAAAACAACAGGAGCTACAGCAAGTGGTACACTAACTAATAATGAACTTTCATTAGGTAAAGCAGACATTATTAAAGTTACCTCAATTGTTGCTGGAAGTACAGATGTTACAGATAGATTTACATTAGATAATGGTCAAAGAGATAATTATTATGATGTTGGTAAAGTAATTTTAAAAGGTGGTCAATCAAATCCAGGTTCAATTACCGTTACATTTGATTATTATACTCATCAGGCTGGTGATTACTTTACAGTTGACTCATATCCAACAGCTGATTATGAATCAATTCCATCATTCAATGGCATTAATGGAACAATACAATTAAGAGATGCAGTAGACTTCAGACCAAGAAAAGATGATGCTGGTGCAAACTTTACTTCAACAGGTGCTTCTGTAACAGATATACCTGCTGATAGTTCATTATTCAGATCAGACATTACACATTACTTACCAAGAATTGATAAGTTATTTGTATCACGTAAAGGTGAGTTTAAAATTGCAGTGGGAGTACCATCAGAAACTCCTAAAGCTCCAGAAGTACCAGATGATGCTATGGCATTATATGATCTTCGTTTATCTCCTTATGTTTTTACTCTTGATGGTATTAAACCAAAAATAGTAGATAATAAACGATATACAATGCGTGATATTGGATCACTTGATAAAAGAATTAAAAACCTAGAATACTATACATCACTTTCCTTATTAGAACAAAGTGCAGCAGATTCTGAATTATTTGATGGTAGTGGATTCTCAAGATTAAAGAATGGATTTATTGTTGATGGATTTACAAATCACAATGTTGGTGATGTATCAAATCCAGACTATAAAGTTTCAATTGATAGAAAAGCAGGTATCTTAAGACCTAAATTTGATGAACGAAGTGTTAATCTAATTAGAAAAGCAGGTGATACTGGAACAGCAGTTAAAAATGGTTCTATTGTTTCAATGCCACATACTGAAACAAATTATATCAATCAACCATATGCATCTACATTCTCAAATGTTAATCCATATAATGTATTTAGCTGGGCAGGTACAATTGAACTTTCTCCAGAATCAGATGAGTGGAAAGAAGTAGATAATAGACCAGCAATTATAGTAGATGATTCATCACAATATGAACAATTTAAAAGAATGGCTGAAGAAGCTGGAATTCTTGGTACAGTATGGAATGAATGGGAAACAAACTGGATGGGAGTTGATGTATCTGAACAAACATCAACAACTGGTGGTGGAAGAAGACCTGGAAGATTCTTTGATGAAGATTTCTGGTGGCAACCAGAGAATCAGTTCGATATTAGAACTGGTGGAGGTGGATTCACTTCAACAACTACTACTACAACTACTACAACCACAAATCAATCCCGTTCAGGTATTCATACTGATTTATCTTATGATACAGTATTAAGATCAGATGGTCGAAGAGTTGTTGAAGTCAACTTTGTACCATTTATCAGATCAAGAGAAGTATTCTTTAAAGCTCAATTAATGAAACCTAATACACAGGTATATGCTTTCTTTGATGGTGCAAATATTGCAGATTATATAAGAGGCCATGATAGTATATCAAATAATCCTTATGTTGAATTCTCAGATCGAACAGGAGTTGATACTTTTGAAGGAGATACAGAACATCCAGTCGGACCATACAAATTAGTAACAAACTCTGCTGGTGTAGTTGAAGGATCATTTATTATACCTAAAAACGATGCTCTTAAATTTGCAACAGGAACCAGGGAATTTAGATTATCAGATAGTTCAACTAATGACAGAAATACAGAAATTACATTTGCTGAAGCTTCATACCATGCACAAGGATTACTTGAGGTTACAGAAGAAAGAATATTCTCAACAAAAGTACCTAAATTAGTACAATCCGAGGTTAGAGAAGATAGAACACTAGTAGAAACTACAGTATCGGAAACAACTGAATATATTGATCCAGTAGCTGAAACATTCTTAGTAGATAAAGCTGGTGGTATCTTTGTTAAATCTGTAGATTTATTCTTTAGAAGAAAAGATCCTTCTATTCCAGTAAGGGTCACAATCCGAACAACATTAAATGGATTCCCAACACAAAGAATCGTACCAGGTGCTGATAAGATTCTATATCCAGGTTCTGTTAATTTACCAACAGATTCAAATGCAAATAATGGATTCGGTAATGCTGATGTAGCAACAAATTTTGAATTTGATTACCCAGTATATCTTTCACAGGATACAGAATATGCAATAGTAATTACCTCACAATGTGATAATTATGAAGTGTATGTTGCTGATATGGGCGGATTGGATCTAACAGATAGTTCACAAAGAATTACAAAACAACCATACAATGGTGTGTTCTTTAGTTCAGCCAATGCTTCAACTTGGACCCCAGAACAATCTAAAGATTTAAAATTCAAATTAAATAGAGCTTCATTTTCTGGTTCATCCGCAGAAATTACACTTGTTAATGATTCACTACCAAAAAGAAAATTAGTAGCAAATCCATTTTATTTTACAAGTGGAACAACTAATGTTATTGTATCCCATAGAAATCATGGCATGTATAACACATCAGCTGAAGTTACAATCTCAGGAGTAAGTGGAACACATCAAGGTATTACTGCAGCAACATTAAATGGTACACATACAATCACAGCATTTACACATGATACATATACAATAGATGTTGGAGGATCGAATGCCTCAGGAACAGGATATGCTGGTGGTACTGGTGTAAAGGCAACGGAAAATAGACATGTTGATGTAATGTGGCCAAGTATACAAAATATGGCCGTTCCAGGAACATCAATTCAATTCTTTGCAACAATATATAGTGGTAAAAGTGTTGATGGAACCGAAACACCATATCAGGCTTCAAGTGAATTTGAAGTTCTTGCAAACAGAAACTATAGATTTATTACACCTAAATTAATTGGTTCAGCAATTGAAGAAGCCCAAAATATGAGTTCTAATAAATCATTCCAGTTAAGATGTGTACTTTCTACTACAGATGAAGCGCTTTCACCTATTATTGATATGAACAGAGCTTCTGTAAATACAGTACAAAACATTATTACATCAAATAATGGATCTGAAACTGATGCATCTGGTGGATCGGAATTTGCTAGGTATATAACTAAGAAAGTTGAATTAAATGAACAAGCAGATGTTGCTACTGTCTTTTTAAATGCAATAAGATCTGGTGCTGGTGATATTGATTTATATTATCGTGTGACACAAAATGATGAGGATATTACTGCAGTAGATTGGACTGAAGCAACTCCTGTAAATTCAATACCTGTCAATCCGGTAGAATTCCAGGAAGTTAGATATGATATTGATCCATTGGGTGCTGGTGTAAGTTTTAGTGCTATTCAATTTAAAATAGTATTAAAATCAACAATTAGCTCACTACCTCCATTAATTAAGGACTTTAGAGCGATTTGTGCTACATAGGATAAAAAATGGCTAGAAAGAAAAAGATACAAGAAAATCCTGATTTCATAAAGGATACATCATCTCAGGCAGTTATAAATACTAATAGTATGGCATTTGCTCAACGCAGAGAACAAATGGCCAAATTACTACAAAAGGATAATCGAATTGAGCAACTCGAAGCTGATGTTGCTGAATTAAAAAAATTAATTAAAGGTTTAAGTAAATAATGGCAGCTAATAACGAAACAAGAATCTATAAAAATAATACCATTGAAGAACTTCGTCAAAAGGCAAATGAGGTTTCATTACATTTAGGTGATAATAAATTATTAGATACTTTAATTGCTGATAAAACTGTAGAGTTTACTGCAACTGCAGGACAAACCCTTTTTACTTCAAGTTCAGTTAGATTCGAAATTAAGCCTGATGAATCAATTGATGATGTTTCAAATGGTGAAGCATTAAATGTTGGTGTTGTTAAAGTATATAAAGATGGTACTGAATTAGATCAAGGTTTAGGTTCAGATGAATTTAAAGTACCTTTATATTCTTTAGAGGTAACATTACAAAATAGCCCAACCATACCTGCAGAGTTTGTAGAAGATGCAGTACTTACTCAATCTGGTGGATTCTCAGGAACATTACTTTATGCCGATTCAGATGTATTAAGATTTAAATCATCAACAGGAACATTCTCAACATCACAGAATTTAGGTATACCTCACACTGATCCAGCAAAGAGAATAGATTCAGCTGACATATTAACCCAAGCAAGTGCACCTAACACACACGGAGTACTCATAGAGTTAAACACTGGTGCTAGTGCAGGTGAAGTTATTAAAATTGTATCAACAAATCTTATTGATGCTGTTAATGAAGTACAAGATGATATAGGTGATATATCAACTATTAATAGTGGTATACCAGGAACAAGAGAAGATCTAGTTACATCATTAAACTCATTTAAAGGTGAAGTAGGAAATGCCGTCGACTTAACCACATCAGCATCTGTAGTTGTAGGAGCAATTAATGAACATGAAAGTGATATTGGTGATATGTCACTTACAACAACTGCGACTGATCTTACAGATGCTATAAATGAACATGATTCAGAATTAGGAACTATTTCATCTGCAGCATTTGGAACAACAGCTTCTACAGTATCTACTGCAATTGCAGAATTACATACTGATGTAGATGCAAGACTTAAATTAAGTTCAGGTACAGAACAAACACTTGATTCAGATATTCAATTTACAAGTGGGAATACTTTAGAGTTTCCAGCAGGTACAACATTAGATATCAGAAATGGTTTATTACAAACAGGTGCTGGTGGATTTCAAATTACAACAGGGTTTATAGATTTTAATGCTGATATAGCAGAAAGAGGTTTATCGTTTGAAAGAAGTAATTTTGGTAATGGTGCTGATGTTAAACTCTATTGGGATGAAACATATGCAGCAACTCAACCAGATCGTGGATTTAGAATCGATGGTTTAAATACAGGTTCAACAACTGAAACTG
>Ga0181578_10004389_pt1 | contig 12563 bp, 16 predicted proteins | sample 071ome_21_FD_148659 | JGI IMG/M metagenome (GOLD analysis project Ga0181578, IMG submission 148659) | Coastal salt marsh microbial communities from the Groves Creek Marsh, Skidaway Island, Georgia - 071401CT metaG (spades assembly) | ecosystem: Environmental > Aquatic > Marine > Intertidal zone... | reverse complement strand
TTGGGTGGTGCGCTTTGGTGCATGTGAGCAAATTCTTTTTGATGCCGTGAAATAAATTGACTTCCATGTGTTTCGGGTCTATTCCGATAGTAGAACATGGAGTGTTGATGATGAAAAGCCAATTTCTGGATGAAGTGCGGGCTGACATGCGGCTGCGGGGATACAGCATTCGCACTGAACATACCTACCTTACCTGGATAAAACGCTATATCAATTTCACCGGGCAGAAGCATCCCCGGGAGACAGGACCCGAGGAAATGCGGGCGTTTTTGACCCGCATGGCTGTCAAGTGGGAAGTGTCGGTCAATACGCAGAAGGTCGCGTTGAATGCCCTGGCATTCCTGTATAACAAGCATCCTGGTATTGAACTCGGTGACCCTGCATACCTTCAGGCATTCGTTCGCCACCCACATGTTGCAGCGGGGCGCGGACATCAGGACAGTTCAGGAGCTGCTGGGCCACAGTGATGTGAAAACCACACAGATCTATACCCATGTCCTGGGTATGCATTATTCCGGAACGATGAGTCCGCTGGATAACCTGTAGCGGGTCAGTCAGTCACACAGCCTTCACTGGCGCTTTTCACCAGCGTGGCATATTTCTTCAACATGCCCTTGGTGGCAGGCAATGGTGGCTGCTTCCATTCGGCGCGGCGCTTCTCGATTTCGGCATCATCAATATCAGCCACCAGGGAATTGGTTTCTGCATCAATGGTGATGATGTCGCCGTCTTTCAACAGGCCGATAAGTCCGCCGATCTGGGCTTCCGGGGTGATATGACCGACCACGAAACCGTGGGTGCCGCCGGAGAAACGACCGTCAGTGATCAGGGCAACAGTCTTGCCCAGGCCCTGGCCCATGATGGCGCTGGTAGGCTTGAGCATTTCCGGCATGCCGGGGCCGCCCTTGGGACCGCAATAGCGAATCACCACCACATCGCCGTCCTTGATTTGCTTTTCCGAGATCGCGGCATTGGCTTCAACTTCACTGTCGAAGACCTTGGCCGGTCCGGAAAATTTTAGACCTTCCTTGCCGGTAATCTTGGCAACGGAACCTTCCTCGGCCAGGTTGCCGTAAAGAATGCGGATATGGCCGGTGGCCTTGATCGGATCGCTGACCGGATGAATGACCTGCTGGCCTTCGGTAAGGTCGGGCACATCGGCCAGGTTTTCGGCAATGGTCTTGCCGGTCACGGTCATGCAGTCGCCGTGCAGGTAGCCTTCGCGCAGCAGCATTTTCATGACGCCCGGCACGCCGCCAACATTGCACAGATCTTCCATGACGAACTGGCCGCTGGGTTTCAGGTCGGCCAGGAATGGAGTCTTGTCGGCAATGCGCTGAAAGTCGTCGATAGCCAGTTCAATACCGGCAGACTTGGCCATGGCAATCAGGTGCAGTACCGCGTTGGTGGAACCACCAAGGACAGTGACCAGGGTAATGGCGTTTTCAAAGGACTCCTTGCTCAGGATATCCGAGGGCTTGAGATCCTTTTCCAGCAGGTTGCGCAGGACGGCACCCACGCGCAGGCAGTCGGCTTTCTTGTCTTCGGACACGGCCACGGAACTGGAGTTGTAGGGCAGGGACATGCCCAGGGCTTCGATGGCCGAGGCCATGGTGTTGGCGGTGTACATGCCGCCGCAGGCACCGGGGCCGGGAATGGCGTGTTCTACAACATCCTGCAGTTCGACCGCTTCGATGCGCCCGGCGGTATATTCACCCAGGGCTTCAAAGGCAGAGACGATATCCAGTTTACGATCACCCAGCTTGCCGGGTTTGATGGAGCCGCCATAGACCACGATGGACGGGCGGTTCAGGCGTGCCAGCGCCATGAAGGCACCGGGCATGTTCTTGTCACAGCCGACCACGGTGGCTACACCGTCATACCACTGGGCGCTGACAACCGCTTCGATGCTGTCGGCAATCAAATCGCGGCTGGGCAGGGAGCTGCGCATGCCGTCAGTACCCATGCTGATGCCATCGCTGACCCCGATAGTATGGAAAATCAGACCCACCAGGTCCTCATCCTGCACGCCCTGCTTGACGATTTTCGCCAGGTCATTCAGGTGCATGTTGCAGGGGTTGCCTTCCCAGCCGGTGCTGGCAATGCCGATCTGCGCCTTTTTCAGGTCTTCGCGGGTCAGGCCGATGCCATGCAGCATGGCCTGGGCGGCCGGCAGGCCGGGATCCTGAGTGATGGTGCGGCTGTACTTGTTGAGGTCTTTCATGGGTAATTCTCTGGTGTTGTGGCGATAGTTATGGCGATAAAGGGGGCGATTTTAGACCGTGGCGAGGCAGATGTGTACTATTGAAAATTCAGGGAATATTACTTTCCTGTTCCCTGAGTATCGCATTGATATCGCGGATGAATCCGGGATTCAAATAGCGCTGATCGCCCCAGAGGTTTCGATAGAATTCCGAATTAATCAAATTACTGACAAAAATCCCCATATAGGACTGGTATGCCGCTTCATCCAGTAATCCTTGCTGATATTGTTCCCAGTAGTGTTCACGTGACCGGATCATGGTGTTGAACCAGATGAAAGCCACGCCTCTCTGGTTTTCCGGCAAATCGTCCATACGCGTAACGACTTCCGGCATAATCAGAGCTGATTGCAGAATCCCAATATCGGTTTCCAACATGGCCTGACGTACCTGACTGCGAAGCGCTTCCGTGTTATCCGCAGTTTCCTCGGCGCCCTGTTGAACCTGAAGGCCGACAAAAATAAGTGACAACACGATGCACAAGGCGGAGATGATTTCCGCGATCAGGGCGTATTCCTGCAGTTTTTCTTTCATGGGCTGGTTTCTTGTAATTGTTATGCGGCGTAAAGTTTCCTGACTTTGATCGCTCTGCTTTTTTGGTTGGCGACCCATAAATCGTATTGCAATTGCTGGTTCAGCCAGCTTTCCGCCGACGTGTTGAATGCCTTGCCCAGGCGAATGGCCATCTCGGCGCTGATGCCGGCACGTCCGTTGATGATCGCGGACAGGGTCTTGCGGCTGACGCCGAGCCCTTCCGCGGCCTCTGTGATGCTCAGGCCAAGGGGCTCCAGGCAGAGTTCCCGAATGACTTCTCCCGGGTGCGGCGGGTTATGCATGGTCTTTGCCATGTCAGTGGTAATCCTCGTAATCGACATCGATAACGTCTTTGTCATCGAACGCAAAAGTTATACGCCAGTTACCGCTGATCCGGACCGACCAGCGTTGTTTGTCATTTCCCTTCAGGCGGTGCAGGTACAACCCCGGCAACGCCATGTCTTCAGGTGTCGTTGCGGCATGCAACCGTGCCAGTACCATACTGATTCGCCTGACCTGGGTCGATGCTATACGGGCTTTATCTCCATGGGTGAAAAACCTGGCCAGTCCCTTGTGCCTGAAATTTTTGATCACGCCCAGTGTAACCTATGAGGTTACAGCGGACAATACGTCCGCTGTGTCATGACATTCAGTATAGGAGTGGTAAGCGGCTACTGCCTGGAGAAGGCAATACTAGAGCTTTTTGGTGAAGATCTTTGACTTGCGCTGATAGTTGTACAACGACTTTTTCTTTTCCGGCAGGGCGTTGATATCACTTTCGGCAAAGCCCTTTTCAATAAACCAGTGGGGAGTTTTCGTGGTCAGTACAAACAGGGATGTCAGACCAGCTTTCTTGGCCTGCTTCTGGATTTTTTCAAGCACGTCCTGGCCCCGGCCGGTGTCCCGGTAATCAGGATGTGTAGCAAGACACGCCAGCTCGCCGCTGCCGTCATCCTGGGGATACAGCGCGCCGCAGGCGACAATCATGCCTTCCCGGTCAATGACCGTGAACTGCTCGATTTCAGTTTCCAGCAATTCCCTGGAGCGCTCAACCAGTACACCGGCAGCTTCCAGCGGTTCGATGAGCTCGATAATGCCGCCCACATCATCAATGGTGGCCGAGCGCAGTTGTTCGTAATTTTCCTGGGTAATCAGGGTGCCGCTGCCATCCCGGGTAAACAGTTCGGAAAGCAGGGCGCCGTCAGCGGTATAGGAAATCACCTGGGCCCGTTTCACGCCGGCCTTGCAGGCCTTGGTGGCCAGTTCCAGGTTGAGCAGTTGCATGTCCAGGTTATCGCCGGCACCGATCTTTTGCCGGATCAGGTCATCGGCCTCGATGGCGGTGAGCTGGCTGATGGGCTCACCCTCGTCATCGAGAATGCCGGTATCACCGGAATAGATCAGCAGTTTGTCGGCCTGCAGGGCAATGGCGATAGCGCTGGCCACTTCTTCCACGGTCAGGTTGAACACTTCACCGGTGGGGGAGTAGCCCAGGTTGGATTGCATGACAATGTTGCCGGCGTCCAGTTGCCTGTTGATGGCGTCGCTGTCGACCTTGCGCACTTCGCCGGTGTAGCCGTAATCCACGCCGTTATGTACACCATAGGGCTTGGCTACCACGAAGTTGCCGCTGGCGGTATTGATGTCTGCACCATGCATGGGTGAGTTTGGCAGGCCCATGGAAAACACCGCTTCCATATCGATGCGCAGGCTGCCGACCACCTTGCGGATTTCGGCCAGGCTGGCCGCGTCGGTAATGCGCAGGTCGATATGGAGCTGGCCCTGGATATCGTCGTGCTTTTCGTCCTTGAGACCGGCGGCTTTCAGGGCGGCATCAATCTGCGGCCGCGCGCCGTGCACCAGTACAAGCTTCACCCCCAGGCTGTTGAGCAGGGTGAGGTCGTGGGCAATGTTATAGAAATTGTCGTGGGCGAGGGCTTCACCGGGCAACAGAACGACGAACACCTTCCCGCGGTAGGCGTTGATATAAGGTGAAGCCTGCCGAAACCACTTCACGTATTGAGTATTGTCGTCGGCCATCGTCGTTCACTTGGATGTTCTGCTGTCTGTCCGGTGAAAAGGGCGGGTATTGTAACGGAAGTGACTGAATAATCAAAAGATTTTTATCCTTCCTTCGGAAGTATAGTAACAAGGAGCAAGGGACAAGGAACAAGGAACGACACGTCGGGCTCCAGCGAAATATCGTAGGCCGGAAGAGGCCCGAAGGGCCGTCATCCGGCAAGGTGCCCGCAGGGCACCCGAAAATAGTTATAAATTTCACCCAAATCAGGCAACGCTGATGCCGGAACAGGCCGTAGGTCGGGATAGGCGCGGAGCGCCGTTTCCCGACGTTGATTGTAAAGAGGTGGTGGGGGCATGTCGGCAAACGCCCCTGCGGGGCTATGCCGACCTACGAATAAACGTCAATGTTCGGGAAAACGATTGATCTAAAAATTCAAAAAATCATCCTTCCTTGCTCCTTGCTCCTTGCTCCTTGCTCCTAGAGACAATACTGTTTGATCAGACTCTGCAATATATCCACGCAGGGCTTCACCTGTTCCATGGCCATGAACTCGTTGGGCTGGTGGGCCTGGTCGATGCTGCCGGGGCCCAGGATGATGGTGTCCATGCCCAGTTGTTGCAGGAAGGGGCCTTCGGTACCGAATGCCACGCTTTCCGATGAATGTCCTGTGAGCACTTCGGCAAGGCGGGCCAACTCACTGTCCTTGTTGTCAAAAGCTTCCACCCCCGGCATAAGGCGGGTCAGTTTGATATCGACCTGGTGCTTGCTGGCGATGGGGGCAATAATTGCATCGATCTTTTCACGAATGGCATCGCTGGCCATCCCGGGCAGCAGGCGAATATCAAATTCCAGTTCGCAGTGACCGCAGATGCGGTTGGGATTATCGCCACCGTGAATCACGCCCAGGTTGAGCGTCGGGACATCGATGATGAAATGCGGGTTCTGGTATTCCATCTGCAATTGCTGGCGAAAACGCAGCAGGGCGCTCATGACATCATGCATGGCTTCCAGGGCATTGCGACCCAGGGCGGGATTGGAGGAATGACCGCTCTGGCCCTGCACGCGAATGCCTTCCATCATGATGCCCTTGTGCATGTGAATGGGCCGCAGGCTGGTGGGCTCGCCGATAACCGCGGCACGTGCTTTAGGGCGGCCCTGCAGGGCCAGGGTACGGGCACCTTCCATGGAGCTTTCCTCATCGGCGGTGGCCAGGATGATGAGCGGTTGTTGCAGGTCGGCTTCCAGGAAGTCCTGGACAGCTTCATGGACCACGGCAAAAAAACCTTTCATGTCGGTGGCACCCAGCCCGTAGAAACGGTTGTCCTTTTCGGTCATGGCCAGGGGGTTGGTATTCCATAGCTCTTCGTCAAAAGGCACGGTGTCGGTATGGCCACTGAGCACCAGGCCGCCGGATCCGGTACCCAGGGTGGCTATCAGGTTGGCTTTTTTATGCTGGCCCGGTACGTCCACCAGTTCACAGACAAACCCCAGGTCCTGGAAGGTATCTGCCAGCAGGTTGATGACCCCCATATTGCTCTGGTCAATGGCAGGGTTTGAAGAGCTGACCGAATGCTCGGCCAGTAACCTGTTGAACAGGTCATTGAATTGCATGCTCATGGGCTGTCCTGCTGCTGATGGTTTCTGTTGTTGGGCTGCTCCGGTGCCAGTTACTGGCATAACAATAGCAACGGGAAGAAACTCAATGTGTTAAGTATTGCATACTTGAGCACATTGGACAGCGCATCACAATTTCCTTGCCTCTTGCCTCTTGCCTCTTGCCTCTTGCCTCTTGCCTCTTGCCCCGGTCCCCGTCAGGGCGCCGAGATCAGCATGGCTGCACGGTTGCAGCGTGCCGCCATGATGAAGTCATTGCGCTGCAGGCCGCCGGTGACATGGGTCCACCAGGTGACGGTCAGTTTGCCCCACTGGATATGCATTTCCGGATGGTGGTTTTCCTGCTCGGCAATACAACCGATTTTATGGCACAGGTCGATCAGCATCAGGTAGTCACGGAATTCGAATTCCCGCTCCAGTTTCTCGGAGCCATCGTCCTGAATAATCTTCCAACCGGGAACCTTGTCCAGCATGGCTTGTACGTCTGCCGGGTCCATGGCGGGGTCGCCCTTTTTGCTCAGGACAATTTTTTCGTCAGCAAGATTGCTCATGGTTACTCCTTATCCTTCAAGACGGCAGCGGTCAGGCGTGAGACGCAGACCAGTTTGTTTTCGGCATCCACGATGTTGATTTCCACCACCACGGTTGTGCGGCCCACGTGCACGGGGCGGGCGGTGCCGGTCACCATGGGCGGTTTGCCGGGCCTGACATGGTTGGCATTGATATCCAGCCCGACGATATGAAAGCCGGGTTCGGTGCACAAGTTGGCTGCCACGCTGCCCAGGGTTTCTGCCAGGACCACCGAGGCACCACCATGAATGATGCCCATATGCTGTTGCGTACGATGGTCCACCGGCAAGGTGCCGGTCAGGGTATCTTCACCCAGCTCGGTGATCTCCAGACCGATGTGTTCACACAGGGTGTTTCGGGTCAGCTCCATGATCTGTTCAACCGTGGCCGTTTTTTTCCAGAGTGACAATGCGTGCTCCTTTTATTTCTTATTTCTTAATTGCAGCCCGATGGAAAAAGGGCTGATGTTTTACCGGTTATCCTGTAGACCACCAGGCCTACCCACTCCCGGAACCGGGTATTGAGGCCTGAGAGATTTCCTGCAATATCCAGGCTGATGCGCATCTGGCTGCCGGGAGCGGTTTCATGATCCACCGGAAAGGGAATGACCGGCCAGTCCTGTGCACAGAATACGCCAACCGAGCGCGGCATGTGGGCAGCCGATGTCACCAGTATCCAGTTTTCACCGGGTTGCGGTTTCACCAGGGCCTTGCTGTTCACGGCGTTTTCCCAGGTGTTGCGTGAATCTCTTTCCAGCTCCAGGCGACGGCGGTCTATGCCCAGTGACTCTAACAGGTAAAGTGCGATATCGGCTTCCCGGTATTCCTGGTCGAGCAATGCTCCGGAACCACCTGTGAAAAGCAATTGTGCGCGGGGATACTGTTGAGCCAGTGTGGCAAACTGCAGGTAGCGTTCGCCGGCAGCGCCGATTTCAGTCTGGTCCCAGATATACGAGCGCAACGGATCCACAGCCCCGCCCAGCACGATGATGCCGTCAATGTCTGCCGGCAACTCGGGGTTGGTGGCAAAGCGGGTTTCAAGTGGCGTGCCGAGCCAGTTGCCAATGGGAAGAAAAGCGATGAGGGTCAGCAGCGCGACACCTGTGCCCAGCAACAGCCGCGCCAGACGTATCCGGTTCAGGAACAGCAGCACCGTGCCGGCCAGTACCATGACAAACAGCAGGTTGGCCGGGGACAACAGAGCCCAGACAATTTTCGACAGGTAAAAAAACAGGGTATTGAGCATAGATGGCCAGGCCGCCGGTATCAGGATTTACAGCGGCAGCCGGGGATTATCGGGCAAGCGGAAGATTATCTCAAACGCGGGTCAGTCGATGCTCTTGATCAGTTCGTCCAGGGACCTGCCGGTCTGTTCAGAACACAGGGTGTGCAGGTCAAGATCATAGACACCGAAGAGCTGATGCAGGGCATTGAGTGTAATGCCCAGTTTCAGCAAGCGCATGATATCCAGGTCGGTGACGGCATGAATCTGCTCCAGAGAGAGCTCGTATTCCCGGCAATAGCCTTCAGGAAAGGCGCGGAAACGTTGCTGGTTTTTTTCACTGAACAGCGAGGTGCAGAACTTGTTGAGCCTGTTGCGCCGGGACAGGGAAGCCTCGCACAGCTGATACAGCGAAATATTGTCCTGATCCGCTTCTTCTCTTGCCTGTGATAGTGATATGACTTTACCCATGGCGGGTATTGTTCAATGAAAGAAACACGGCAGGCAATGCCGTTTCATGCCGTGGTTGATTCAGGTCAACCTGAACGGCAGATTAGTTGGCAGGCAAGGTTATTTGGCGGCGTGGCAGATGGCTTGCAGGCTGTTGTGATCGTTAATATGGATTTCCCGGCCATCCACGTCGATCACGCCTTCTTTTTGCAAGCGGCTGAAGGTACGGCTGACCGTCTCGATGGTCAGGCCCAGGAAATTGCCGATGTCCATGCGTGACATGGGCAGGCGCAGGGAGTTCGGTGACAGGTTGCGGCGACCGTAGCGCCTGGACAGGCTCAGCAGCAAGGTTGCTACGCGGCCCTCGGCGTTCTTCTTGCTCAGTGTCATCATCATCTGGTGATCAGATTCTATCTGCTGGCTCATGAGCTGGAAGAAATGGTGTTGCAACTGGGGAATTTGCAGGGACAACTCCTCGACACGCTCGAAAGGAATTTCGCACACGGTGGAGGTTTCCATGGCCAGCACGTTACAGCCATGCCTGTCGGTCCCGATACCATCGAAACCGAGAATTTCGCCGGGGAGGTAAAACCCGGTGACCTGTTCTATGCCATCGTCGTCGAGCAGGTAGGTTTTGATGGAGCCCGAGCGCACCGCAAAGATGGAGGTAAAGTCATCACCGCTGCGGTAAAGGTGCTCGCCGGCATGAATGGGACGACTGCGGCGGATGATCTCATTGACGCGGTCTATGTCCTTGATATCCATGGCAATAGGCAGGCACAGGCCTTTCAGGTTGCAGTCTGAACAGGAGGACTGGATAAAGCCGTGATCGCAGGCAATGTTATAGGGGTCAGATGACATCAAATTTCTCCACTTCAAGCGCGATTCTTCTGCCATAACGGTCCAAGCGAAACCCATATCGACCCGGCTGCGCCGGGAGGGACAAGGGGCAAGGGACAAGGGACAAGGGACGACACATTGGGCTTTCACGAATGCCCGGGACATTGTAGGTCGGGATAGACGCGAAGCGTCGTTTCCCGACATGGATATTCACCTGAAGTGAAATATTCTTCGTCGGCAAACGCTTCGCTAATGCCGACCTACAAAACTACAAAACTACGAAATAACGGTAATGTTTGGGAAAAAAATTTGACATAAGATATTGAGAAATAATCCTTTTTTAGTCCCTTGTCCCCTAAAGCGAAATCACCCCCCGACTAAACAACACCGCCTGTCCGCTCATGGCGACCCGTTCCCCGGCGTAACGGCAGCGCAGGTCGCCGCCACGGGCCGAGACCTGCCTGGCGGTAAATTCTGGCTTGCCGGTAATGCGATGCCAGTAGGGAATCAGGCTGCAATAGATCGAGCCGGTGACCGGGTCCTCGTTAATGCCCACCCGGGGTGCAAAAAAGCGCGAAACAAAGTCACAGTCAGCTCCCCTGGCAGTCACGATCAGGCCCTTGAAATCCAGGGTCATGACCCTGGCCGGCTCAGGGGTGATGGACCTGACAATGGCTTCGTTTTCAAGCTCTGCCAGGCAATTGCCGGCGGAGGTGGCCAGGTTGACTGGCCGCGCGCCACAGATATCGGCCACTTTTGACACCAGGGCATCGGTGTTATCCGGGGTTTCGAGGGGTCTTGCGGGGAAGTCCAGTGTAAACCAGTCCCTTTCCTGGGTGACCGTCAGTTCCCCACTGTTGGTCTGGAAGTGGTAGGTTCCGGCAGCCGTATCCGGGTCCAGGGACAGGACAAAAGCGGTTGCCAGTGTGGCGTGACCGCACAGGTCGACTTCCACTTTGGGGGTGAACCAGCGCAGGGCATAGCCCTTGCCGGTTTTCACGAAAAACGCGGTTTCAGAAAGGTTGTTTTCCGCGGCAATGGTCTACATGAGGTCATCGTCCAGCCACTTTTCCAGGGGGCAGATGGCCGCCGGGTTGCCTCCAAAAAGGCGGTCAGTAAAAGCGTCTACGAGGAACAGTGGCAGGTCCATGAAAACCTCGCGCGTCAGTGATCAGGTCTCTGAGTGTAACGGAATGTGGTCCGGCTTTGGATTGGTCCCGGCAAGAAATTGACCCAGCACGTCATTGAGAAAACGATAACCGGTGTCCGTGGTGGCCAGCCGGTCTGTTCTCAGCAATCCTTTGCTACGCAAGTGAGCAAGCGAGTCTTCAATGCTTTCCAGGGACAGGCCGGTGCGCGGGGCAAACAGGGAATCCTGGACACCGTCACGCAGGCGCAGGGCGTTCATGAAAAACTCCAGCGGCAGGTCGTCGACCGCGATGGGGGCGGATTCCGCCGTCAGGTTTTTACCGTCTGCCAGGTATCCTGAAGGCTGCCTTATTTTGCGGGTACGCGTAATGCTGCCTGTTTCGGGCAAGGTGATCTTGCCGTGGGCACCGGCACCAATACCCAGGTAATCGCCAAACTCCCAGTAGTTCAGGTTGTGCCGGGATGGTCTGCCTGGCCGGGCATAGGCAGAGACCTCGTATCGTACGAGGTCATGGTCGGCCAGCAGGGCAATCCCTTCATCCTGCATGGTGGCAATGGCATCATCAGCCGGCAGCTCGGGCGGGCGCCGGTAAAATACCGTGTTGGGTTCGATGGTGAGCTGGTACCAGGACAGGTGGGCCGGCTCCAGGGACAAGGCTGTTTGCAGGTCCGCCATGGCCTGTTGGGGTGACTGGTGGGGCAGGGCGAACATCAGGTCCAGGTTGAAGTTGTCGAATCCGGCTTCCCGGGCCTTGCCGGCGGCGGCCAGGGCCTCGTTATCGTCATGGACGCGTCCGAGTCGCTGCAGGAAGGGCTGCTGGAAACTCTGGATGCCCAGGGACAAGCGGTTGATGCCGGCTGCGCGAAACTGCCTGAATTTCCGGGTTTCAAACGTACCCGGATTGGCTTCCAGTGTGATCTCGATATTCGAAGCAAATGGTATGCGGCCGGCAGTTTCGTCGAGCAGCCTGGCCAGTGAACCAGGGGAAAACAGGCTGGGCGTGCCGCCACCGATAAAGATTGATGCCAGCTCACGACCCTGGACGAAATCCCTGTCGCTGTCCAGGTCAGCCAACAATTGATTGATATAGTCGTGTTCCGGCAAATCGCCCTGGTAGGTGTGGGAATTGAAATCGCAGTAGGGGCACTTTTTCAGGCACCAGGGAATGTGGATATACAGGGAAAGCGGCGGCAGGGTCAGCCTGTTCATGCCGGGAAAGTGTCAGCAAGCTGCCTGAGCGCCTGGGCGCGATGACTGATCTGGTTCTTGACCGCCGGGTCCAGTTCGGCAGAAGCACAATCGTGGTCCGGCACGTGAAAAAGCGGATCGTAGCCGAAACCGTTCACCCCGCTCTCCTCAAACAGGATCACACCTTCCCAGCTACCCTGGCAGATCAGCGGCATCGGGTCATCGGGATAGCGCACCAGGGCCAGGCAGCATTGAAAGCGTGCCGTGCGCTGATCAAAGGGCACCTGTTCCAGGTTTTCCAGCAACAGGGCATTGTTGGCCGCATCCACGACTTCCCGTTCACCTTCCAGCCCGCTGTAGCGCGCTGAATAAATACCCGGCTCGCCATTGAGTGCATCCACTACCAGGCCGGAATCATCTGCCAGGGCCGGCAGTCCGGAAAGCTTGCTGGCATGGCGTGCCTTGATGATGGCGTTTTCCACGAAACTGAGCCCGTCTTCTACGGCATCGGGAATATCGAATTCAGATTGCGGGACCAGGGTGACCTGTTTCTCGGCCAGGATCGCCTGCAACTCTTTCAGTTTGCCGGAGTTGCTGCTGGCGAGAACGATTTTGTTCATAGTGGTCATAGTAATTTCTGGCAGGTACCTGGAAGCCGATTAGTATTTTCCCTTTTTCCCTTTTTCCCTTTTTCAATAACTTGTCGGCAAAC
>Ga0181578_10004381_pt1 | contig 12571 bp, 10 predicted proteins | sample 071ome_21_FD_148659 | JGI IMG/M metagenome (GOLD analysis project Ga0181578, IMG submission 148659) | Coastal salt marsh microbial communities from the Groves Creek Marsh, Skidaway Island, Georgia - 071401CT metaG (spades assembly) | ecosystem: Environmental > Aquatic > Marine > Intertidal zone... | reverse complement strand
GGGGCGGGTCATCCCTCCCACGCGAACGGCAGCGCGTCCGCGATCTCGGCCAGGCGCGGTGCCGCGCGATCGCGGTCGCTCACCACCGGCGGGATGTCGGCCCAGTCGATGCTGAGGTCCGGGTCGTCGAACGCGATGGAACGCTCGTCGTCGGGCGCGTAGTAGTCGGAGCACCGGTACACCACATCCGCCGTGTCCGACAGCACCTGGAAGCCATGTGCGAAGCCCACGGGGCAGTACAGCTGCAGCCCGCGCTTGTCATCCAGCGTCCATGCCTCCCACTGCCCGAAGGTGGGCGACCCCCTGCGCAGGTCCACCGTCACGTCGAGGATCGATCCCCGCGCGCAGCGGATCAGCTTGGCCTGCGGGTGATCCCCCACCTGGAAGTGCATTCCCCGGATGACCCCCCGCGACGACCGGCTGTGGTTGTCCTGCACGAACCGATCGGTGATGCCCATGGCCGCCAGGTCCGACTCGCGGTAGGTCTCGATGAAGAACCCGCGGGAATCACCGTGCACCACCGGCTCGATGACCACGACGCCCGGCAGGGCGGAGGGGACGCGCTTCATGCTGCCATGGTACGGCCGAGTGCCTGCCATGCGGCCTCGCCCATCGCACGGTCGGTGAACGCGGCTGCCTGCGCCACGCCCGCCGCGCGCAGGCGCTCGCCGGTCGCGGGCTCCATGGCCTCGCGGATGGCCACGGCCAGCGCGTTGGGCGTGGGGTCGGTGATGAGCGCGCCATCGCCTGCCACCTCGGGCATGGCCCCGCGGTTGCTGGCCACTACCGGCGCGCCGCTGGCCATGGCCTCGAGGATCGGCAGCCCGAAGCCCTCGTACAGCGAGGGCACTGCAACCACGGCCGCCACCCGGTACAGGTCGGCCAGGTGCGGGTCGTCCACGTGGCCCAGCCAATGGGCGCGTGCGCCACGCACGATCTGCTCGCCGCCCAGGGCGGGCCGCCCCACCAGCGCCAGCTCCAGGTCGGGGTCGCCCATCAGCGCCATGGCCCGGGCCAGCGCACCGATGTTCTTGCGCGGGTGGATGTCGCCGACCGCCAGCACGTAGCGCTTCAGCCCGAATCGCGCGAATACCCGGTCGGCGGCTGCTCCGGTGGGGTCGGGGGTGAAGACGGGCGCGGGGTAGGTGCGCACCACATGCACCTTGGCGGGGTCGATCCGGAAGATCTCGGTGATCTCGGCGGCCTCGGCGTGGCTGACGCCGATCACGATGTCTGCGCGCCGGATGGCCTGAGGCACCAGCCGCCCCAGCATGAGGCGGTCGCGCCTGCTGAACCACTCCGGGTTCGTCACGAAGGCGGCATCGTGCACCACCACCGCGGCGGGAGTGCGGCCGCGGAAGGGCGCCACGTAGTTGAACACCCCCACGTCGGCGCGCGCACGGCGCATGGCGTGGGGCGCACCACGCAGCAGGCGTGGCGCGTTGCGGTCGGTCACCTCCAGCAGCGGCACAGCGGGGTCGATGCGCTCGCGTGCCTGGTCGTGGGCGATCATGGCCACCACGTCATCCCGCGGCCCCGCGGTGGTCACCAGCGCGTGGATGAGGTTCTCGATCCACCGTGCATTTCCCGCGTCGCCCGGCGTGGGCTGCGCCACGGCGTGGGCGTCCACTGCCACCCTCAACCGGAAAGCCCCAGCACCTCACGCCAGGCGTCGGTGGTTCCGCGGGCCGTGGCGGCCCATGACAGCTCGGCGGCGCGGGCACGTGCAGCCGCGCCGCGCCGCTCCAATTCGTTGCGGTCGGCCAGGACCTCCTCCAGCCGCGCGGCGATTCCCTCCGGCGAGGAGTCGTGGATGAGGAACGCCCCCGGCCCGGCCACCTCGGCCTGTGATGAGTTGTCCGCCACCAGCACAGGACACCCATGCGCCATGGCCTCGATGATGGGCAGCCCGAATCCCTCGTACGCCGACAGGCTCACGAACAGCGTGGCCCGGCGGTACAGCTCGTGCAGTTCGGTGTCGTCGATGAAGCCCAGCAGGTCGCAGCCCACGCCGCGGCGCTCCGCGGCCTGCTGCTCCTGGCTCCCCCCGGCGCCGGCGATGACCAGTCGGCAGATGGGCGGGTAGGTGGGCGCGGTGGCGAAGTAGCGGTCGTGCCCGCGCATGAGGTCGATCACGCGCTTGCGCGGCTCGAACTCGCCAACCGCGAGGATGAACGGCTCGCGGGGCGGCGCGAAGTCCTGCGCGTCGGGCGCCGTCCCCAGGTGCACCACGCGGATGCGCTCGCGCGGAACGCCGTAGACCTCCTCAATATCGCGTGCGCCGGCCTCGGTCGTGGCCATCACCAGCTTCGCGCGACGCGCACTGCGGCGGCCCACCAGCGACGCCCACAGGCGGAAGCCCGTGGGGTAGGCGTCGGGCATGCGCTCGAACGCGAGATCCTGGATCATCACCGTGGTGGGCGTGCGCCCGCGCAGGGGCCCCCAGTTCATGGGCACGTGAATGAGCGATGCACCCCGCTTTCGCGCCCGGCGGGGCAGCAGCACCCCCAGCCACAGCATGTCGATCAGCAGGTTCCCCAGGCTGGTCAGCGCGTTGCGGCGGGGCAGCCCGCGCGGTCCGTTCACCCACACCACGTCCATGTCGGCGGGCGGGTCGGCTGCCATGGCCTCGCGCGTCTGGGTGATGACCCGCGCGATTCCCGTGCGGCGCCGGCGGGCCAGGCGCTGGTCCACCATCACCAGCGGGCGCGCGCGGTGGGGTGAGCGCCTCATCCCGTGAGGGCGTCGTCGTATGCCCGCAGGATCAGCTCGGTGGTGCGATCCCACGAGAACTGCTTGGCGCGCGACGGGCCGCCGATGGACGCCGCCTTGCGGATCTCAGGCTCCTGCCAGGCCTCCGCGATGGCGTCGGCCCACGCGGTGGGTTCGAAGGGGTCCTCGTAGCGGGCGGCATCCCCGCCCACCTCGCGCAGCGCAGGGGTGTCGCTGGCCACCACCGGAACGCCGGCCTGCATGGCCTCCAGCACCGGCAGGCCGAAGCCCTCCTTCAGGCTGGGCACCACCACGGCCACGGCGCCCTCGCGAAGTGCGGCCAGGCGGGAGGCGGGAACATGCCCCAGCAGGTCGATGCGGTCGAGCACCCCGGCGCGGTTGGCGTAGTCGCGCAGCAGCCGCACGCGGCGGCCTCCCCAGGGGCCGGTCATCACCAGACGCAGGGGGTCGGGCAGTAGGGCAAGGGCGCTGATGACCGGCCACGGGTTCTTGTGCGGCTCCAGCCCGCCGCTCATGAGGATGTAGGGGTCGGCGGGCACCTCCCCCGCGGGGATGGCGGCGGGTGGCGCGGCCAGCGGAATCACCCGCACGCGCTCCGGGTCGGCACCGGCCAGCGCCACGGCATCGTCGGCGGTCTCCTGCGAGATGCACAGCAGCAGGCGTGCGTCGGGCAGCCGCGACATCCAGCGGCGGTAGGCCCGCGCCTCCGCCGCCCGGCTGCCGCCGCGCAGGAACAACTTGGGAAAGGCCGCGGGGATCAGGTCGTACAGCGTCACCACGGATGGCACGTCATCGGGCAGCAGGTCGGCCTGGGTGGCGTGGAACAGCCGGGGTGCGAGCGAGCGGATGCGCCGGCGCACGGTGGCGAGCGGCCAGGGGTCGGGGATACGGGGGGATCGCCAGTCGGGCCAGCGCACCGTGTAGCGCTCGGGCGTGAGCGGGGCGTTCTCGCCGTCACCCGCCACCAGGAAGGCCGGACGCCGGTCCGGCGGCAGGGCGGCGAGCCCCTCAGCCATCCCCCGCACGGCCGCACCGATGCCACGCACCGCGTGATCACGGTCGAGGGGAGTGGCATCGAAGAGGACGTCGGCATTCATTGGTGACCAGCGTACCCGGCGGAGTCCGTTCGCTGTTCGTGACGGCAGTGTTCAGATTCGGTATGAACTCGACCCCGGTGCCGGGTGGCCGCGGTGCACCGCTGGGAACGTGGCCTCGTGCGTCGTGGCTTCCCACCCCTTGTCGTCGCCGTGGCCGCCGCAACGGCGGTGAACTCAGGCATGGCAGCGCCGTTGCGGATCGGCAGTCCGAAGGTGGCATGCACCGGGACGACGATCGCCATGCGCGTGGGCGTTGCGGGGATGTCGCCGGGCGCGACGATGACCGTCATCGCGAGGCGCTCGGGTCATCGGCGGATCGCGGGGCGCGCATCACGGCGCGTGGACCGTCAGCGTGCCATGGGTGTTCGCGTGCGCATCCGACGCGTGGTCGGCGCGTCGTGCGAGGTAATGCGTTCCGGCTCCGTTGTCGTTCGGGTGGTCGAGCGCTCCGCCACGGGCCGTCGTCGCACGGTTGCCCGGCGCGTGCCCGCGGCCCGTGTGGTGCGCCGTGCGCCTCGGGCCAGTCGGGCGCCCGAAGGCCAACCACAGCCGACAGTTCCTGCCCGGACGGGCACGCCGCCCGCGACTGCGCTCCCCGGGACCGCGCCTTCCTCTCCTGCGCCATCGCCCCCTGCGCCTCCCGTGACGGCCGTCCTGCCCGGGGCCACGCGTGTGGTACTCGGCGTTGCGCCGGCTCCCGTGCTGGAGGCATCGGGGCTTGCATGGAGCCGGTCCGATGCCGACCTGGCCTGGACCCATAACGACAGCGGAGACAGCGCGCGCCTCATCGGTCTCGGCTGGGATGGCGCCGTGCGGGCGGTCCAGCCGCTCTCTGGTATCGGCGCCGTGGATTTCGAGGACATCGCCCTCGGTCCTGATCCATCTGGTGGGGACGCCGTGTTCGTCGGTGACATCGGGGACAACGCCGCGGTGCGGTCCGACATCCGGATACATCGCATCCCGGAACCGGATCTCGCCGGAGTAGCGACGGGATCGACCCTGCCCGGAGTAAGCCCCGTGACCAGTCGGCTCGTCTATCCCGACGGGCCGCGCGATGCTGAGGCCCTGGTGGTGGACCGCGCGACTGGAGACGTCCTGATCATCACCAAGCGCGAGGCGCGGTCGCGGGTCTATCGCGCCACCGCGGCCCAGTTGGCCGCGGGCGAAGCCATGATGTCCTTCGTGGGGGAGATGCAGTACGGGGGTGCAGTGGCTGCCGATGCCTGTGACAACGGGCGCACCGTGGTCGTCAAGACGTACTCGGCCATCCGGGTGCACCGGTCGGACGGTGGCCTGGGGCCGGCATTGCTCGGCAGCGGTGAACCCCGCCCCTACGTGGTTGAGCCCCAGGGCGAGGCCGTCGCGGTGAATGGCGCGTGCGATGCCTACGCAACGCTGTCCGAAGGCCGGGGACAGCCTCTCGTGAGGTATGGACCGTGAGGGTGGTGCGCACGCTGCTGATTGTGGCGCTCGTCGCGATCAGCGCCAGCGCGACTGCCGCGGCGTCAACCCGGGTCGCCATGATCGGCGACTCCGGCACTGACAGCGCAGATCAGTCCGCAGTGGCATCGCTTGCATCCGGATGGTCTGCGGATGGCCTAGTGCTGCTCGGTGACAACTACTACTCATCCGTGGGGCTTCCCTCGGGCACGGGCCGATACGACCGCACGGTTGGCAAGTACTACTGCGGCTTCCTCTCCGGAGCGGCATCGGGGCCGGAGTGCGCAGGCGGCACCTCCCCCTCAAACCGCCTCTGGCCGGCACTGGGCAATCACGACTACTCCGATGCGGGTATTGCCAACTACCTGGCGTACTTCGCGTTGCCGGGGAATGAGCGCTACTACGGCACCCGCATCGGTGACGTGCACGTGTTCATCCTCGACAGCGACGAGGCGCTGCGCTCCTCCACCGACATGGATGCCCAGCGGGCGTGGCTGCAGTCCGCGCTCGCGGCCTCCACCGCCCCCTTCCGGGTGGTCGTGCTGCACCACCCGCCGTACACGTCCAGCAGTCGCGGTCCCTACACCGCGCTCCGCTGGCCGTTTGCCGCATGGGGCGCCCATCTGGTGGTGACCGGGCATGACCACTTCTATGAGCGTCTCGAGTTTGATGGCATTCCGTACCTGGTGAACGGCGCAGGCGGTCAGGCGCTCACGGCGTTCCCATCGTCGCCCGCCCCGGAGAGCCGCGTCGGGTACAGCGGATCCCATGGTGCCCTCCGCGTATCGACAGGCGAGGGCACGATGACCGCGGAGTTCGTATCGGTCGACGGCGTCGTGCGTGATGCCGTGACCATCGGGGGCTCCGCCTCGGGTGCCCCACTCCCGGCCGCGCCGCTTCCTGCCGCCACCGTATCGGCCGCGCCGCCCGTATCTGCGCCATGTACGCAGACCGTGTGCCAGCAGGGTGCGCGAAAGGTGTCGTACGACCGCTCGCGGCGGGCGTACCGGGTGGTGTCCCGCCTGCGCGTGATGGAAGACCCGCAGCCGTGGTGCCGTACGTCGCTCACCGTTATCTATCGCAATGCCCGCACGAAGGTGCGCGCCACCCAGGCCCTGGGATCGACGCTGGGCTACCGCACTCTGTCCGGCCGGGACTTCTCTGCCCCGGTCATCGCGTGGCCGACCTCCAAGGAGATGCGGTTCACCTCAGGGGACCCGTCCGGGGCGGGCAGGCGCAATGCGCGCCTCGTGCTGGTGAGCTACGTGAAGAAGACCGCTGCGATGCCCGCACTTGCTGAGCTGGAGCTCGCGGTGGTGCGTCGGATTCCCGGTGACGCGTCGGCCTCCGCCTCTGCCACCAACCCATTGCGGGCGCAGGTGATGCGCCTTGGGCGGCACGTGGGGTGGGCTGGCGTCACGTAGTCCGGCTGCTTACCGCACCCGCACGCGCACCACCTTCGACACCCCCGGCTCGATCAGCCATCCGCGCTCGCGCGGCACGCGTACGCGGAAGGGCACGGTGAGGCCGCTGCCCTGGAAGCGCCAGCGGATGGCGAACGATCCATCCGCCTTTGCGCGGGCGTTCACCACCGGGCGCCATGTCTTCCGGAAGGGGTCCAGCCACTCCAGCACGATCGCCTTGCGGCCCCCCTCGGCCCCGGGCGCTGGGCTCATCCTGCCGCGGAACACCACCGGCTTCCCGCGCGGGCTCGCCTGCGTGCTGGAAGCCATCAGCGTCCCCGTAGCTTCGGGCGCACTGCCACCCCGGGGCTGGCGATCCTCCAGTCATGGCATGTCCCGTGCAACGGATCGTGAACCCGGAGGTTCCGGCAGCACCTGTTGCCTCAACATTCTGAAGCTCCGCGTGCTCCCCTCTGCCGACGGTTACGTGCTTGGCGCCGGGGCTCCGGCTCGCTTGTAGCGGCAAAAGGGTGCGTAGGCTGGCGTGCGTGGACCCCGCACGACCGCACATCCGCCGCGAGACGCGCCGCATCGTGATGGCCGAGGTGGACGTGAGCCAGATCCACTTCACGGCCATGTACCAGTGGATGGACCGCGGTCTGAGCGAATGGCTGGCCGATGTGGGATGGTCGTTCACCCTCCTGCTGCGCGAGGGCGTGGGCATCCCCATCGTCGACAGCCGCTGCCGGTTCGACCGGCGCATCCTGCTCGACGACATCATCACCATCGAGACGTCGGTGGGTGGCATCGGCACCACGTCGTTCCGCAGTCGTCACCGGTTCCTTCGCGGTGAGGAGCTCTGCGCCGAGGGAGAGCTGGTCCACGTGTGCATCGAGCGGGGGAACCGCAGCCCGGTTCCCGTGCCCGAGTGGATCAGGGCGGTGGCAACCCCGGAGTGACCCGGGGCCCATCGTGGTCAGTCATCGATCTTGGCGTCCACCACGGTGCCGTTGGGCACCGACTCGACATCCCGGATGAACGCGGCGGCCGGGCGCACCTTGACCTCCCAAGCCAAGTCGGCCTCCTCGCGCTGGATCTCGATCAGCGTGCTTCCCGCACCCACGTGAGCCAGTGCGATCGCAACGGCCTCATCCGGACGGATTGCGTGAGACGGGGTCGGCGCTCATCGCCCGTAAGCCGGGTGTGGTACGCGTGCGCTGCGACCGGGTGAGCGAGTGGCTCGCGGCTATCGACGTCGCGCTTCGGCTGCGTATGGGTCTGGCAGAGGACATGGATGCCGCCCTGCTGCGGGCCGCGGCGGATGGGATACCCGTGGGCGATCTGGCCCGCGGCCTTCTCGGTCGCGGTGGCCGCGTGCTGCCCGCGGCATGAGTGGACTGCCGCGCCAGCGAAACGTCGCGGGGCATGGGCGGCAGCAGGCTCCGTCCGTCCATGGGTCCGCCGCCGCCATACGCTGTCGGGGACGGCGTACGCGTATGCTCGATCCCATGCCCGGCGGATGTCCGCTTACCTGACGGATCGCATCTAGCAATGGCATCCGTTCTGCACCGGATGGCGCGGTGGGTCGCGCATCACCCCATCAAGGGGCTGGTGCTGTGGGCGGTGATCGTCGTGGGCCTCACGGTGACGGTATCGCTGGTAGGGGCGCGCACCACAAACGACACGAGCCTGCCGGGCACGCAGAGCCAGGACGCCACGAACGTCCTGGCCGCCGACTTCCCGCCCACCCAGAACGGCACGAGCCCCATCGTGTTCAAGGTGGCGTCGGGCACGGTGAACAGCACGACCAACAAGAACGCGATCACGGCGTCGGTGAACGCCATCGCAAAGGTGCCGCACGTCACCCAGGCCACCAGCCCGTACGGCAACGCGGCGCCGTACCTGCAGAGCTCATCGCAGACCATCGCCTACGTGCCGGTGCTGATGAACGTGAGCTCGGCGTCTATCACCGAGAAACAGGCGCAGGCGGTGCTCGATGCTGCCGACCCCGCGCGCGCGGCGGGAATGCAGGTGGCGGCAGGCGGCACGGTAGGCGCCACGCTCTCAGCCCCGAGCACCGACCTCAGCACCGTGATCGGACTGATCGCGGCCGTGATCATCCTCGCGGTCTCGTTCGGGAGCCTCATCGCGATGTTGATCCCGATCATCAGCGCGGTGGTGGGGCTGGTGTTGGGCCTATCCGTGATCGGCCTGCTCGGGCACATCGTGTCGGTGCCGAGCATCGCGCCCACGCTCGCCACCATGATCGGCCTCGGCGTGGGCATCGACTACGCGCTGTTCGTGGTGTCACGGCATCGCGAGAACATGGCGCAGGGCATGGACCCTCGGGAGTCCGTGGCGCTGGCTGTGGGCACCGCCGGCACGGCGGTGGTGTTCGCGGGTGGCACCTTGGTCCTCGCGCTGCTGGCGCTGGCCGTGGCCGGGATCCCCCTCATCTCATCGCTCGGCTACGGCTCGGCGCTCGCGGTGGTGTCGGCGGTGCTGGCAGCCACTCTCCTCCTGCCCGCCGTGCTCTCGCTGCTGGGCCAGAGGCTGAACTCCCTGCCGATCTTCCGCCGGTGGAGGGCAGCCGGCGCGACGACGGTTGCCGCCGCTTCCACCGGCGCGGCTGCCGGCAGTGGCGGGACATGGGGGCGGTGGGGCAGGTTCGTTGCGCGCCACCCGTGGTGGATGCTCATTGTGGGCCTCCTGATCCTCGTGCCGATGGCCGTCCCGGTTGCATGGATGAACTTGGGGCAGGAGGACGTCGGGGTCTCATCCCTCAAGACCACCCAGCGACAGGCCTACGACCTGATGACGGAGGGCTTCGGCGTGGGCTACAACGGTCCGCTGCTGGTCGCGGTCCAGCTCAACCCACCGGCCGAGGAGGATCCGACCGTTGCCGCGCAGGAGAACGAGGCGGAGGCGCTCAAGGCCCAGTTGGAGCAGGAGCAGGCCGAGGGCCAGGCGAAGCAGGCGCGCCTTGAGGCGGATGCCCGGCGGGTGAAGGCCCAGGCAGCGGCGGCGACCACCCGACGCCAGGACCTCGACGCCCAGGCGGCGGCACTGGCCGCCTCGCGCCGGACGCTCGTTGCGCAGGTGCAAGCGCTTCGCCGTGAGGCCCGCGGCGACATCGATGACCGGGCATCGGCGCTCATCACGCAGGCGAAGGCTGAGGCGGCAAAGGCACAGGCGGCAGCGGCGCGCATTCGCGCCATCACCGCACAGGTGCGCGCGCTGCAGGCCGAGATCGCGGTGGTGGAGGCGGAGATCGCGTCCACTATCGACCCCGCCGTGCTTAAGCGGCTCCAGGCGCGCAAGGCGGATCTCGATGCGCAGGTGGCGGCGCTACTCGTGCAGGCCGATGCGCAGCAGAAGGTCATCGCGGCCGCCCAGGCGGCGGAGGCGCAGTTGCGCGCGGAGGCCGCGTCACTCCTCGCGCAGCCGCTTACCCCGGAGCAGCAGGCGTTGATCGCCCAGGCGGAGTCGATCGCGGACGAGGCCCGCGCGCTTGCGGATGAACGCAGTGCGCTGATCCGCACGCGCGAGGCGCTCGTACGTGAGGAGGCGCGCCTGCTCGCGCAGGTGGCCTCGCTCGGGGCCCAGGCGGCCGAGCTGCTCGCGCTGCAGGCCGAGGCCAATCGGCAACTTGCCGAGGCCAACCAGCTCAAGGATGAGGTGACCGCCGCGCTCACCGCGGCCGGGGGCAACCCCCTGGGCACCGATCCCCGGTTGGTCACGCTCCAGAATGCCCTTACCGCGACGTCCGGGGTCAAGAGGGTCTCGGTGCCGTCTGTGAACACGAGTGGCACGGCCGCCTACTACACCGCCGTACCCACAACAGCACCGGCCGCGGAGCAGACGGTGGACCTTGTGAAGCGCGTGCGCGACACGGTGGTGCCGGAGGTCGAAAAGGAGACCACGGGGCTCACGGCCTACGTGGGTGGCACAACGGCGGCCAACATCGACCTGGCCAGCGAGATCACCGACACCCTTGCGCTGGTGATCATGACGGTGGCGCTGCTGAACATGCTGGTGCTCCTCGTCGCGTTCCGCTCGATCCTCATCCCCATCCAGGCGGCGGCGGTGATCACGCTAATCGCGCTCGCCACGTTCGGGCTTCTCACCGTGCTGTTCCAGATGGGCTTTGGCTTCTCGCTCGTCGGGCTTGATCCCTCGAACGTCTGCTGCACGCTCGACGGGCGGCCCACCGACCCCATCGCCTCGTATGTGCCGCTCATGATGTACGCGGCCATCTTCGGCCTGGCCAACGACTACCAGGTGTTCCTGCTCTCGCGGGTGGGCGCCGATGGCGTGGCCGCCGCGCCCGCCGTCGCGGTGGCCGACGGAGTGCGCACGGCCGGCCGCGTCATCGCCACGGCTGCGCTCATCATGCTGTCGGTGTTCGCGGCGTTCATCATCAATGGCGACCCGGTCATCAAGCAGTTCGGCGTGGGCCTGTCGGTCGGGGTGCTGATGGCGGGTGCCTTCACGCTGTTCATGGTTCCCGCGATCCTGCGCCTGTTCGGGCGCGGCATGCACTGGCTGCCCCGCTGGGTCGACCGGATCCTCCCCCACGTGGATATCGAGGGGGAGAGGCTCATCGATGCGGAGCGCACCCGGGAGGGCGCCGGAGCGCCTCCCACAGGCCCATCCGGAGGGGCCACATGACCCCGGCGAGCAGGGGAAAACGGCTCAAAGCCGTAAGGATCTCGTGAGAAGCGGTTCTCCGGGCACCGCTTCCCCTTGCCGGTCCCGGTGATGCCCACCTAGCGTGCGGGCCGCTCCGGGGCTGTGCGCCCATGTCTCAACGTGCGCGAGGGCTTCGACAACCTGATGATCCGTTCCCCATTGGAGGCTCTCCGCCGCATGCGACGCACGCGTACTCAGGTCGTGATCACCCGCAGCGCGGTCGCTGTGCTTGTCGTCGGCGCGCTCGCCGGGTGCGGCGGCGTCTCCGCGCAGCCCAGCGCCGTCAAGGGAACGGTGTCGGGAGTCCCGAACACCTCGCCTCTCGCGGGGATCCAGGACGATCGCGTGTACCAGGTGCCTGCCGCTGAGGCGGAGGACCGGGTGGAGACCATGGCGCGCATGGGGTCGCGCATCATCCGCGTGGACACGCGGTGGGACCTCATCGCCACCCGCCGGCCGAAGAACCCCAAGGATCAGAACGACCCGGCGTACGACTGGACCGCCTACGACACCATCGTGGACACCGCGGCAAAGCGGGGTGTGCGCGTGCTGATGACGGTGTGGGGCACGCCCGCCTGGGCTGCGGACCGCTCGGTGGCCCGCTCCAAGCGGTATCCCGACTTCGCGCGGCGCCCGCGGCGCGCCGGCGACTACGGGAACTTCGCCTACGCCCTCGCCTCACGGTACGCCCCGCGCGGCGTGCGTGACTGGGAGATGTGGAACGAGCCCAACATCCCGCTGTTCCTGCGTCCGCAGTACAAGAAGCAGCGCGGCAAGTGGGTGAACGTCTCCACCGGGACGTACAGCAACCTGGCCAAGAGCTTCTACAAGAACGTGAAGAAGGTGGACAAGCGCAGCCGCATCGCCGGCGTCGTTACCTCACCCGCGGGCGACCAGTGCCCGTCGTCGTGCCCGAAGAGCGCGAATGCCCGCACCAGTCCGTCCAACTTCCTGAAGGGGCTGAACCAGAAGGGCCGGCGTCCCCCGATGAACGTGGTGAGCCATCACCCGTACCCCATCACGCGACCCCGCACCAGCAACTTCCCGGGGTCGTCGTACATCGACCTCTACAACATCAATCGCTTCCAGAGCGAGGTGGATCGCACCTACCTGCGGCGGAAGAAGCTGTGGCTCACGGAGTTCGGCTTCTCCACCAAGAAGGTGGGCGAGTACTCGATGTACGTGAGCGAGGCCCAGCAGGCGCAG
>Ga0181578_10004354_pt1 | contig 12617 bp, 6 predicted proteins | sample 071ome_21_FD_148659 | JGI IMG/M metagenome (GOLD analysis project Ga0181578, IMG submission 148659) | Coastal salt marsh microbial communities from the Groves Creek Marsh, Skidaway Island, Georgia - 071401CT metaG (spades assembly) | ecosystem: Environmental > Aquatic > Marine > Intertidal zone... | reverse complement strand
CAGAAGTCGGCGCCCAGGTCGCTCCAAATTTCCAGGTCGTGGCATCACCCAGCGTTGAGTAATTTGCAACACGAGCCGCGCCGTCGATGGTCAATTCCTCTGCAAGCGCCCGGCCACGGAGAATGGGTAATCTGACTTCAAGGAAGGCATCAGTCACATCATACTCACCCATGGTGTTGTATTGCTGCGAGTTATCGTAGTCAATTACAGTGAAAAGCCAGGGGCTGACTTCACTAACTTTCTGCCCGGCAGTGAAAGGTGTGCCCGGAGGCAGTATGCCCAAATCGAGCGGGTCAAGCATGTTGAGGCTAGACTCTTCTCGATACTCGATGCCGGTTGCGTAACCAATCGGACCATCCAACAGCCTGCCGGCGAACTCAAACTGACCCACCACGGTCGCATTCACCACAGTCTGATCGAGCTCGAGACTCCGCTGAACCGGCATGGTGATGAAGTTTTGCGCCTCAGCGCTCACCGAGTAAACACCAAATGGATTCAACGGCTTACACTGACCATCACCCGGGGTGAAGGTGTAGTAGGTATTACTGTAGTAGTCACCGTCGGCGTAGCCGTTAGAGCCAGCGAAGTAGTCGATCTCGTAGTATGCGTTGGGATCGATGTCAGACCGGCACACGATATTCCCGCTGCTGTCTTTGACTGCGTCGAAAGCGGCAAACGTTCTATCTAGCACGGTTGTGGTCGCATTCGTTGTGTTAGTGAACTGGCCGTGGTTGACCGATACTTCCAAGGCGTGATCAGGTGACATTTCCCACTCAAACCCGCCAACAAAACGCATGGTCTCTCGGGTATAAGTAGATGGGTTGTTGTCGCTGAAATCCCATGGGTCCTGGGTCAGGAGCAAGTAACCGGTTTGGTCAGCCACAGGCTGAAGCTGCGCTGGAATGTAGGGATTATCAGGCTTGATCCACAGCGTGTCGTAAAAGCCGTCACCTTCAGAAAATGACTCAGACTCTGCTTCTACGTACTTACCTTCAAAGAATACGTTGAAGGTGTCGGTAAGGTCATAGTTGGCATTTACGTTCAAGACAGCTCGATCGGTCACTGGGTATAGTGTTCCTCGGTTACCGTTCCCGTTGGCAAATCCTCCATCACCGCCCTGGCTCCACAGGGTACCGAGTACAGTGCCATCCTGATTAACTCGAACAGAGCCGTCAGGATTAGTGATCCAGCAACCGGCAAGATAACCCACTCGACCGCCTTCAGATTCCTGACAGTCGGCGATGCCGTTGTTGTTGATATCCACATAAGTTGTAGACCTCCCACCAAAACTTGGAGCGATCGACCCAGCTTGAGAGGTCAACCAGAAAGTCGGGTTTTCAACAACAGCTCTCGGCGGTGCATTGGGGTCTGTGGAGGGATTAGCCCGCGGCCCGACGGAAGCGATGCCATTGTCCTTAGCCCATTCACGCTCGCCGAACAGAATACCAGTGTCCGATTCTAGGCTGAGCGAAACCGCTACGTTGCCGCGATCGTCGTTAAAGTTCATGCCCCAAGTGGCATCAACCACAGTGGTTCGGCCGTTACCGCGCTCAGGAAGGCCCTGTTGGACATCAACTTGAAAGCCCTCAAAATCGTCCCTCAAAATGAAGTTAACCACGCCGGTTACGGCGTCTGCACCGTACACCGCCGAAGCTCCTCCAGTTGTCACCTCTACGCTTTGGACAAGCGCGCGAGGGATTGTCCCCGTATCGACTGACTGCGAGCCACGAAACCCAGCAACGTGTCGCCGACCGTTAACCAGTACAAGCGTTCGTTCGCTCCCAAGCCCCCGGAGGTTTAGGCTGTTGGATCCTGTGTTTTGGCCATCGCCTAAGCTGTTCTCTGCCGTGGTAGAAGAAACCAACGCAGGAATGTCAGCCACAATGTCGGCAATGTTTATTTCACCCGAGTTACGAATATCTTCCGCATTCAGTGACTGCACAGGCACAGAGGACACTAGGTTAGGGTCTGCGGGTATTCGCGAACCAGTGACGACGATTTCGTCAATATCGCCCGATTGCGCTAATGAGGTTGAAGGCAGCAAAAAGGAGCCAGAAATCGCCAGACAAACGGCAGCCGAGAGCACCTTAGGCGCAAAGATCTCAAGCTTTTCGTGAGTAGATCCAAGATTCGTATGTTTCATTTGGGTTTCCTGCTGATAGTCAGAAAAATTCATATCGAGGCTTATTTAGCCCATTAAACTCAGATATTTACGGTCAAATAGTAAACCATTATATAACAAAGATTGAGGTTGATGTCATATTTTGTTCACAAAGCGTGCAACTATCGCCTTATCTTGGTGCAAACCACCGCTTATATGCGCCGTATAATGGCCGAAGTAGACCTATCGGCTGTAAACAATGTTTTAAAGCAATCCTAGTGCCAACATCTATTTACGTGATTAACTCGTTATCATCACCAGAACTTCGCAATTCTCCAGATTTGGACGACTGGCAATCAGGCCAATGGCACGGAAGTTGCTGCCACATGGTCGCTATTGGGTGCTCTTTTCGGATTTTGCAAAACCAGCATAGCGGTTACTTCACAGCTCTTGCGTCGAGGGATTCGTCTTAACGCGCTGGAACAATACGCTCGTTAGGATATTTATCCAGTTTAGAACCCGCTTAGAACCCACAGAAATCGACGATTGCCCAGGTTAGTAAATATGGACCCTAAAATATTTGTGATTCACGAAAACAATGATTGGACCGTACACCTGCAAGAACGGCTAGAAAAACTGAATTTTCCATTCGAACTTTGGCATCTAGATGAGGGATTGCTAGATCTCTCTAGCTCACCGCCGATAGGCGTGTTCTACAACAGGATGAGCGCATCATCTCATACGCGAAACCATCGCTACGCACCCGAGTTAGCTGGTGGCGTATTGGCCTGGCTAGAGCATCATGGTCGTACTGTTGTCAATGGAAGCAGAGCTTTGAGCCTAGAGATCAGCAAGATAAGTCAATATCTCTCGCTCCATGAGGCTGGAATCAAGACGCCAAGAACTATCGCAGCTGTTGGAAAAAACCAAATCGTAGAAGCAGCAATTGAAATCGGAGTTGAAAACTTCATCACAAAACACAACAGAGCGGGAAAGGGACAGGGAGTTCAGCTCTTTAGATCTGTTGAAGCGTTACAAGATTACCTGCACGGCCCAAATTACGAAGAACCGATAGATGGTATCACCCTGATACAAGAATACATTCAAGCACCCACCCCTCACATTATCAGGCACGAATTTATCGGTGGTAAGTTTTTCTATGCGGTAAGAGTGGATACGACAGAGGGGTTCGAGCTATGCCCTGCCGATGCCTGTTCGATCGAAGACGCCTTCTGCCCCGCAGACGAAGCAGAAACTGGAATCAAGCCAAAGTTCGAAATCTTGACAGATTATCATTGCCCCGAAATCGATCGTTATGAAGCGTTCCTGAACAAGAATAATATACAGGTAGCAGGTATAGAGTCGATTCGGGACGCATCCGGCAACACCTACACGTACGACGTAAATACGAATACCAACTACAACAGCGAAGCCGAGGCGGCTGCAGGGAAATACGGCATGTTAGAACTGGCACATTACCTACACCGAATCCTGCAGCAGGACTGAGATTGGGTCATTGTGAATTGCCATCGTCCACACTCGCTTAGGCAATACCGCCGCGTTAATTCCACCGAATCAATGAGAGTTGAAAAACGTCACATAGAGCGTTAACACCAGCGCACACAGCCCTGCGCCGGCCGCCCGGGCCAGCGGCCAAGGAGTCATGTCAACGGCAGCAGTTTCAGTATATCTCCAAGGCTGCGCGCGCGGCGCGATTCTTTGGATCATGAGCATCACGGCGATCAGCATGAGAAAAACTAAACCTAGAAAATGATACTCATGCACTTCAACCAGCATCGATCTGACAGGCGCAATGAAATAGCCACTGGCAACCAGCAGGGGGCCAACGATCAACCCGGTCTTAGCGGCAAGTGACGGCATCCTCGGCGAAAGCATAGCGCAAAGCACCACGGCTAGTATTGGCACAAAGTAGATGCCATTCATCTGCTGCAGGTAACCAAATATACTTTCCTGCCCCATTAACAGCGGCGCAGCAGCCATGGAAAATGCCGCGATCGACCAGCCGAACAATTTCCCGGCAACCACCGCCTGACGCTCCGAGGCGTGCGGCGCCAGCATTCCTTGATACAGACCCAGGCTGAATAGCGTGCAGGTGCTGTTGAGCGCCGAGTTATAGCTCGAGAGGATCGCGCCCAGCATCGCCGCGGCAAAAAATCCCACCAGCCCGACAGGCAGCACCGCATTCACTAATTTCCCATACGCCTGATCAGCATGCGCTGCGCCAAGTTCAGGAAACATGACCCAGGCGATCAGCCCCGGAAGCACCAGAAACAGTGGGCCAAACAACTTCAACAGACCTGTCGTCAGCACCCCTTTCTGACCTTCAGCAAGCGACGCGGCCCCGAAGGTTCGCTGGATAATCTGCTGATTGCAGGTCCAGTAAAAAAAATGAAGAAGCAGGACGCCGCTGAACAGCGTGGAAAACGGCACCGAGCTTTCTGGCCCGCCATTGGAGCGGAGCCTGCCGGGATTGCCTTCCACAACCGCGCTCAATCCGGCCGCCACGCTGCCCTCGCCCAGTGCTGATAATCCGAACCAGCTGACCATGAGCCCGCCGCTGAGCAGTCCGATACTGTTGAGCGTGTCAGAGACTGCAACGCTTTTTAACCCCCCGAACAGGGCATAACTGGTTCCAATCAGCCCTACCGACCACACCACAACCCACATCGTCACTGCCCTAGATTCGATACCGAGCATCGTCTGGATATCCAGTATGCCGATCAGGCCTGTGGCACCGGTATATAGGATAATAGGCAGGAGAATCAGCGCATAGGCGCTCAGGAAAATCAGCGTACAGATTGACTGCGTCTGATGATCGAAACGCTTGGCAAGATATTCGGGTACTGTGGTGACGCCACAGCGCAGAAACCGCGGAAGCAGAAACAGAGCCATGACAACCAGTGCCAGAACCGCCACAATCTCCCAGGCCATCACTGCCAGGCCGTCAGTGTAAGCGGATCCATTGAGACCCACCATCTGCTCGGTGGAGAGATTCGTAAGCAGCAATGAGCCCGCGATGAACGGCCAGGTCAGTGAACGCCCCGCCAGAAAATAGCCTTCGCTGCTGTCTGTCTGGCTTGTACGACCCAGCTTCCAAGTCAGAGTGGCGACAAGCCCTGTGAAAAACAGAAAAGACATTATGGTCATAGCGCGTCCAGCTCCTGGTCTGTCTGCTGTAATTGTTCAACTCGGTCAAGGAACGTACCTCGAACCTCTAAGCTGTGCCGGGGCATGAATTCCTCTGCATTTTGGCTATACTCTCAACACTGAGAAATACTGCTTGAATTCACGGGGACTGTCGATGCAAAAACAAAAACTCAAGGTGCTTGGCACTACATTCCTATTAATGGCGGCTATTAGCCACGCAACCGCCGAGGTGACGCTGGTGCGATTCGGTCCGGAGGGAGAAGAAAAACCCGGCATCATCGACTCCGAGGGTCAACTTCGCGATCTCTCGAGCTATGTCAACGAAATCACGCCGGAAACCCTGTCACCTGCTTCACTCCAAGCCATTGCCGAGCTGACTCTGGAGGACTTACCCGCCGTTGCCGGCGAACCCCGACTCGGCGTGCCGCTTACAGGCATCGGCAAAATTATTGCGATCGGATTTAATTACATTAACCATGCAGCCGAGATGGAAGTGCAGTTACCAGACGAACCTTTGACGTTTATGAAGGCCACTTCTGCTCTGACCGGCCCGTTCGACCAGATCATTCAGCCCCGCAATGGACAAAAGCTGGATTATGAAGCGGAACTGGTGGTGGTCATAGGAAGACGGGCACAGTACATATCGGAAGAAGACGTTTTCGACTATATCGCTGGCTACACGGTCGGACATGATGTTTCGGAACGGGCATTCCAAAGAGAACGTGGCGGGCAGTTTACTAAAGGGAAATCCGCAGACACCTTCGCGCCTGTGGGTCCTTATTTGGTCTCCACAGATCAAGTCGAAGACATTCAGGCATTGTCAATCTGGTCTGAGGTCAACGGCGAAATGCGACAGCAGGGAAGCACCGCAGATATGGTGTTCGGCGTCAGGGAAATTGTCAGTCATCTGAGCCAGTTCATGACGCTTTATCCGGGCGACATTATTTTTACCGGTACTCCCGCTGGCGTCGGTGACGGTATGGATCCACCACAGTATCTTAAGCCGGGCGATATTGTTCGCATTGGAGTGGAAGGACTCGGTGAACAACGTCAGATTATTGCTCCGCCAAGATGAGCGATTTAACCTGTAATCAGATTTACACACTATCGGGTCACTGACCTAATAAAACCGATCGAATTGACCCTACAGGAGAGTCAACCATGAAATTTACCAGACACAGCCTGATCACCTTAATGCTATTCATACTGAGCGCATCGGGGTTTGCTCAGGATCTGCCCGTTCCCGGTGTAAGCCCCAGCAGGGACGTTCCCAATGCTCACCTCTCTCCGGATCCCACCACCGAATACAAGGTAGTGTTCGACTTCGTAATGAATGACGACAATCTGGATGACCCTTATCCCATGCTTCCCCTGGTCGCACGCTATGTGAATACCCTAGCCGACATGGGTGTACCCGAAGAAAACCGCAAAATTTCAATAGTTATGCACAGAGGTTCAGGTTTGATCGGTCTCAACAACGACGAGTTCAGAGCCCGACATGATGGGAAGGACAACCCCAACATTGAATTAATCAATCAGCTTCATGCCGCAGGCGTGACTTTTCACCTATGTGGTCAAGGCATGATTTCTAGGGGCCTGGAAAAAAGCGATCTCCTAGATGCCATTCAGGTGGACTACTGGGCACTAACGACTCTTATAGAGCTCGGACGCCAAGGTTATGTCAAAATCGGAGGATAGCCCACTGTCTCGCCGGTTCGGGCAAAGCACTAGCGCTGTGCCCGGACCAAAGCGTCTTGCGGTTCACATCCCTGCTTGTGCCGCCGGATCTGGACCCTACCGTAATTCTAAGGCCTGACTTGGCCGTGTCAGATCGCAGCGGTCTGCCTAAGCGTCTTGCCGGTCGCCACCTCCTGCTTCTTTTTAAGAACTTGATGGCAGCAGCACTATTGTCAAGTCACTTTCTTTCCTCTACCGCTCAAGACTTAGGCCCATTGGAGACGCCGTTTTCACTTGACGTCAAGCAAGCCTGGTTGGAACAAGTATTGCCAATCGCTGAAAGTTTCGGCGACCAACAGGGCGACCCCCCAGTCTGGCCCGGATATCGACGCAATTCCCTTACCCGGGTCCGGGAACTGGCAGGCTATGCATTTCTAAGCAGAGACGTGCCGCCAGAAGAGCCAGGCTACAGCGCACCGATAGATATGCTCATCGGCGTGGACACCGAGCACAACATTACTGGTCTCAAAATCCTAAACTACGAGGAGACCTACCTCCGGATTAAAGGAGATTTTCTGGCTGATCGCGCAATACTGAGCCAGTTCAATGACAAACCCCTGAGCGATGAGTTTCGCATAGGCCGAGATTTTGATGGCCTTGCTGGTTCAACCGTCAGTGTGTTCGCTATTGCCCGGGGAGCGCGCGAAGCGGCCAGACGCGTCGCCAGTGCTTATCTTGACTACAGCCCTGTTGATCCGATCCAAGCTGCCCGCGCGCAGCGGGTTACAGAGATTATGCAAAGGCATAAGTTAAGCGAAATGCTGGAAAACCGTCTGGTCCAGCAACTTGACGTCACCTTGCCGGATCAAAAAACGCTGCAGTTAGCATTCACCTATATGACCGATCCTGCCCTTGGTCAATACTGGGTTGGAGAAGACAATTTCCGGGCGGCCGAACGGGCAGCCAGCATCAATCCGGTGGGCAATGAGTTGTTGTTGGTGGCCGTGGCAGGCACTGGGGCCGAACAATTTCAGTATTATCAACTCCAGGTTCGGCAAGCCGAGGCAAACTCTCTCAGCTTTTTCCGCAGATTCAATGCTGACAGTTACTTACCTCTAAACGTAACTACTAGCGCGACGCCATTCAACGCACAGCAGTGGGGCGCCATCGTAATCCCAGCAAACATCGACGTGACCAGGCCTTTTACGCTGGCCTATCGACCTTTGGGTGTGCCTGAACGCTCAACACTCGATTTCCAGCTCTCGGGTTTGCCGCTAGATCTGGCGAGCGGCGAGAGTCTGCTGAGTCCAACAGAAATTGAGAGTATCTTAAATGCGGAGAATGGCTGGCTTAAGAAATTTTTTGCTGACCCGCCATGGGGGGAGACTCCGTGGCAGAAACTGGGTTTGCTACTGTTTATTCTTACTGGATGTATGACCGCTTTTTTCACCAAAAGGGCAAGCATACGATGGCTCACCTTGCTACTGACTTTCAGCTATCTGGGCTTCATCGACGGTGGCTTTGTTTCCGTATCACACCTTGTCAACATCATTAAACTCGGTCCAGCCTTTTTGCTAAGCAATTTGCCATTGCTGTTAATATTTAGTTTCACCGTGGTGACCACGCTGCTCTGGGGACGCCTGTTCTGCTCCTCCCTATGCCCGTTCGGGGCGCTGCAGGATTTCATCACACGATTTGGCCCGCGTCGCTGGCGGCGCCGTGTTCCTCAGGGTATTCACGACAATGCTATCTACCTCAAGTACCTAATCCTGGGCTTGATTCTGACAGGGGCCGTCGTCGCTGAACAGGTCTCACTGTTTCAATATTTTGAACCATTTGGCACCCTGTTTTTCATGGATGGCACCCTCGCTCTGTTCTCAATACTGATAGCTTTCCTTGCCGCCTGTTTCGTCGTGCCCAGATTCTACTGCCGGTATGCATGCCCGCTTGGGGCGGCGCTCGGGGTTGTCGCGATGGTCAGCCCCTGGCGCATTCAACGCGTTCCGCAGTGCGAATTCTGCATTGTGTGCGAGCAGGCCTGTCCGACCGGCGCAATCCGGCGGCAAAACATTGACTTTAAGGAATGCGTACGCTGTGACATCTGCGATGTGAAACTGATCAAGCAGACAGGCACCTGTCGGCATGATATGACGCACGTCATCGCCTCGACGAAAAATGTTTCTCTCAACGACAGAGGGATCGGTTCTGCGTGAGTTGATCTCAGTACCGCGTAACGACAAGACTTTAGGAGAGGCCTGGCATCAGCCACAAAGCGAACATGCAACTTTTGCTAAGATACAAGCACGTTACGAAGCGTCTTGCTCGTTGCACTTGCCCACGATTGCAAGAGCACCCAGACCATAATCCGTATAAACCACAACGAAGCTGGTGCGATTGGGGTGGATCGACAGGGTCGCCTCACCGAATGCAATGTTTTCAGTCCGGCAAACCACATAACCATTTTCAATCTTGCAGGAGCCCCGATAGGGCGAAAATTCATCACGGTGCCAGCCCTGATCGGTATCGACCAGCCATCTGCGCTGGGCGTTGTCTTCGTCAATTACCGAGCTTTTATGAGGGTCAATGCTGACTGCTCCAGTCTCCTGACAGGAGTACAGATCTGCCCATGTGCTCTGGACGACTGACGTACTCCAAATCATGCAGATAAGGCGAAACAGCTGGCGCTTGCTCAAATTAATCGTTGCGGCTCCCCCAAACAAGTTAAAGTCTCTAACTCCACCTGACACAAATCTTTCTATACGGCCGCCAGCACCTTTGGATTGCTTAACTGTCTGATTCAATAACTAACAGATTTAGCAAGGCTCAGCATGGCCTTTCCTATTCGAAATAATCAATAAGATTGTATAGCGATGATTAAGGGACAATTCGAAGCTTATCGCGACCCAAATCGAAGCAGAATGTTACTTAAATTCTCACATGTTGTTTCAGCTGATTTGCGCGTTGCACGGCCTAAAACATGGCTCTATACTCAGTGAATCGGCTTTTTATGCGGGGTATTTATCACTTTTCCCCTCAATAGATCGCGGAAAAACAATAGCAGTATAAATAATCAAGGGAGTTAGACATGCGCAGAAATTTCCCGTGCAAAAAGCAGGGCCTCGCCCTTGCAGTCATGATAGCCAGTGCCGGAACCTCATTCCAAACCATGGCCCAGCAAGATGATGGCGTCGAAGAAATCGTAGTCACAGGCTCGTTCATCAGAGGAACGCCTGAGGACGCCCCCTCGCCGGTCACCGTGATCGACCGGGACTCAATTCAGGAACAGGGCGCCTCGCAGATCTGGGACCTGATTCGGAACCTCGAGGTGAATCAGGGATCGGATACCAGTGTTGCCGGATCTAATGACGCCAGCCAGCTGCAAGGAACTGCGTCGGTCAACCTGCGAAATCTGGGCGGTAACTCCACCCTGACTCTCATCAACGGCAAGCGTTTCACCCCGGCAGCGGTTGTGACCAGCTCCGGACAAGAATTCGTTGACCTGAACACCATTCCATTGGTCATGACTGATCGAGTTGAGGTGCTTACTGACGGTGGCTCCGCACTCTACGGCTCAGACGCGGTCGCGGGCGTAGTCAACGTCATCATGCGCACCGACTTTGAAGGCCTAGAACTCTTCGCTGATACGCAGGGTGTCCAGGAGTCTGGTGGCACCTATGAGCAGACCTTCAGCGGAATTTGGGGCACAAGCTTCAATGATGGTGATACGCGATTAGTAATCTCTGCTGAGCAGTTCGAGCGTGATCCGGTTCCATTGGCTGATGCACAATACTTTGACCCCAACAGAATTGTAAGTAATGGTGATGTAGGTGCGTTCCGAGTAACCAGCCCGCTTGGTGGTGGTTTCAACATGGCCTATGTCAATCCGGCACTTTCTCAGCAGCAAACCATCGAGAGAATAGGATTAGGTGAATCAGTCTCGGGCACACGAGGGCTAGTGTTCTCCGACCCATTGTGTTCAACGCTGTCAGGAGATCTGGGCCCTTTCTATACGGATAACCGTTTCACCGGCATTGGGCGTCGCAACGGTCGATGTTACGAAGACAACACTGACAACCAGTTCATCGCCATCGGTCAGGAACGAACCAGTGCTGCGATGAGCTTTGAGCACACTTTCAGCGAAAGCGCCGAGTTCTATTCTTTCTTCACATACTCCGATTTAGAAACTACTCGGGAATGGGACGGTATCTCCTTCTCACGAACGGCACACTTGTGGCATGCGCCAACGACCCTTGGTGCTCTGTCAACTTATGTTGGCAATCCTTACGTCGCAGCGCCGGCGGCAAATAATCCCAACCTGGCATCGAATGGTGGTTTTGGTCAGGGCTGGTATGGCGGGGGCGTAGCAACTGGATGGCCTCGATCGACTGAAGACATCCTCACAACCAACACCACATCTGGCGCACAGATGGGCCTTCGCGGTGAGCTCGAGGGAATGGGTTTTAACGACACGGCGTTGAGCTATGACGTTAGCCTTGCATGGAGCGATTCAAGCATAGAACAGAACTATGCAACGCTAATAAGAGATCGCACCGAGATGGCAATCAACGGCCTGGGTGGGCCTAACTGTACTCCCAACGGAACACCAAACCTCCACTTTGAGGCGATACCAGCATTTGGTGCGCTCAGCGGATTGTTTGCAACTGTCTTCCCTGGATATGTCTTGAACACGCGCGAGGCCGCATCTTATGCACTGACCTCTACCAACCATGGACAAGACGGTTGCATGTTCTTCAATCCGTTCCTGACGGCACTCACTAATCCTGAGCTTGCTAACCCGCAGGAATTAACAGATTGGATGGTAGGCAGGATTAATCGAGCGGATAAGCGAAATCAACTGCTTGTTTTCGATGCCGTCGTATCTGGCGAAATGTTTGAAATGACTGGCGGTACCGCGCAATTTGCAGCGGGTGTCCAGCGGCGGGAGCGAGACGCCTCCGGCATCGCGCCAGAGATCAACCTGCCCGGTCTGACCGTAATCAAGGGCTATGAGCCAGGTCTCTTTGGAGCACCAAACCTCTTTGAAAGCGAGATAACCAATAATCTGGAATGTGCGCAGTGCATCTTCAACTTTGACGACTCACGCTCCGTCAATGCAGCATTCTTGGAATTATCGCTACCGTTCGCTGAGAATGTTGAGACCCAGGTTGCGCTACGTTATGAAGACTACGGGGGCAATATCGGTGGTGACTTATCACCTAAGGTGGCGCTCAGCTGGAGGCCAACTGAGGACTGGCTGCTTCGCGGTTCGTATTCGCAATCGTTCCGCGCGCCCAATATCGGTGTGGTGAACCAGGCGTTTGAGGCATTCGGCACTAGCGTGCAAGATCCATTGCGTAATCAGAGAGTAAGAGCAGGGCTTCTGCCAGCTACTGATTCGAATGCGATCCAGAACTCTTCATACACGACCGGAGCACCAAACCCCAATCTGGGGAATGAGACCGCTGACACCTATAACGTAGGCTTCCAGTGGACGCCCAGTGGCTCTCTTGAAGGCGTAAGTGTTGGAGCAGACGTTTGGAGATTTGAGGTGAGCGATCGCGTGCTGCCGCTGATTCCGCGAGCGGCGCTCAACCCCGAAATCGACAAGTTCAATTCAGTTGTGGGTGACACATCGAACTACATTCTGAATGACTCCCAGCCTCTCGATGCG
>Ga0181578_10004353_pt1 | contig 12620 bp, 17 predicted proteins | sample 071ome_21_FD_148659 | JGI IMG/M metagenome (GOLD analysis project Ga0181578, IMG submission 148659) | Coastal salt marsh microbial communities from the Groves Creek Marsh, Skidaway Island, Georgia - 071401CT metaG (spades assembly) | ecosystem: Environmental > Aquatic > Marine > Intertidal zone... | reverse complement strand
CTGACGACATTTCCTACAAGTCTAGGAGAAATTATACCCTTAATCACTTAATCGAAAGAATCAAAGTTTATAACGAAGAAAACTTTAATTATGATATTGTAAACATTCCACTTAAAAACTAATGGGGATTATCAGATATATTAAAAATTTATTTACAAAAAAAGAAAAAGAATTAGAAGAAGAAAATTCTCTTAATGATGAGTTCTATTCTATTATTAAAATGAACTCTGGTGAAGAAGTATTATCACTTACTATGATTGATGAGAATGATGGAGAACCAGTTTTAGTTCTTCAGAATCCAATTACTATGAAAGTGATTACTTCTGCTCGTGGTATTCATATCAAAGTCAAATCATGGATTGAGATGTCTTCGGATGATATCTTTATTGTAAAACTTGATAAGATTATTACTATGACCGAAACAAAGGATGAAAGATTAATTGATATTTACAACAGTTATCTTGAGGATGAAGAAGAAGACTCCATCGATACATATCAATCGTCAAAGTCTAATCAAATCAAACCATCAAAGAAGATGGGATATATCTCATCAGTAGAAGATGCTCGTAAATCCCTAGAAAACTCATTTAATATTGAGTATCCTAAAGAAAGCTAGTATTCATCTTTAACCGGGACAAAGGTAGTCTACACACATTTTCTAATGTTGTCAAGCCCACAAAGTATGGTATAATAATAACAACTTATGTTATAAGAGACCAATGTTATGCCTAAAAAGAAGACAGAGCACTATGTAAACAACAAAGAGTTGTTAGAAGCGATGATTGTTTATCGCACAAAAGTAGAAAAATCTTACTTAAAGGCTTTCAATAAAGATCTCACCGAGCAACCAAAACAAGAGAGAGGAAAACATTGGGAGGGAAAACCACCAATTCCAAATTATCTTGGTGAATGTTTTTTAAAGATTGCCACACACCTTTCATATAAACCAAACTTTGTCAATTACATGTTCAGAGAAGATATGATCTCTGATGGTATTGAGAACTGTGTTCAGTACATTCATAATTTTGACCCAGAGAAGTCCAAGAATCCTTTTGCTTACTTTACTCAAATTATTCATTATGCCTTCTTGAGACGCATTCAGAAGGAGAAGAAGCAACTGGATATTAAAACAAAAATCATCGAACGCACTGGTTTTGATGAGGTTATGATGGTTGATGACAGCTTGCTTTCTGGTAGTAGTTCGGACTATAATACGATCAAGGATAATATCACGTATAAGAACCGATGAAGGTCGCAATCATCACGGACACGCACTACGGTGCCCGCAAAGGATCCAAACATCTTCATGACTATTTTGAGTTGTTCTACAAGAATGTATTTTTCCCTGCTTTAGAGGAGCACGGAGTAGAGGCAGTAATTCATATGGGAGATGCCTTTGATAGTCGAAAATCGATTGATTATCAAAGTCTAGAATGGGCAAAGAGGGTTGTGTTTGACCCTCTTAAAAAGTATGATGTTCATATGATTATCGGAAATCACGACACATATTACAAGAACACAAATGAAGTAAACTCTCCAGAACTCTTACTTCAGACTTACTCTAATATTAAAGCATACAGTCAACCAACAGAAGTTAATGTTGGTGGATTGGATATTTTATTTTTGCCATGGATTAATCAAGGAAATGAAGAATTATCTCTCAACACTATTAAAAAGACTGTTTGCAGGTGTGCGATGGGGCACTTGGAACTACAAGGATTTAGAGTTAATCGACAAATCATCATGGAGCATGGTTTGGAGAGCACATTATTTGAGAAGTTCGAAAAGGTCTTCTCGGGACACTATCACACTCGATCGTCTGATGGAAGAATCTCATATCTAGGAAATCCTTATGAGATGTATTGGACGGATGTGAATGATACTCGTGGTTTTCATATCTTTGATACGGAAACCCTCACCCATACTCCAATCAATAATCCTTATAAATTATTTTATAATATCTATTATGAGGATACCAACTACAAACTCTTTAATACCACCGAGTATGAAAGTAAAATCGTTAAGGTGATTGTTCGCAAAAAGAGCAATCCAAAAGACTTTGAGAAATTCATTAATAAACTACATACGGCAGGTGTTCAGGAACTCAAAATTGTAGAAAACTTTGATATTCATGAGAATGAAAATTTTGAAGTTGATGAAGAAGAGAATACCATCTCTATTCTAAATCGTTACATTGATGAATCTGAATTTGAGTTTGATAAAAATGTAATCAAGGGTATCTTCCAGGATTTGTATAGACAAGCTTGCGAAGTAGAGTAATGTTTCTCCTCACTCTTAAAGACAATAAAGAAGATGGTGCATATGCGGTCCAAGACCAGTATGGCAATAAAGTTTTATTTCTTTTTGAGGAGGAGGATGATGCAGATCGTTATGCTATGATGCTCGAAGACCAAGAAGATACTGTAATGGATGTAGTGGAAGTTGATGATGAGCTTGCCATAAAGACCTGCAAGCATTATAATTACAAATATGCTGTAATCACTCCAGACGACATTGTTATTCCCCCTAAATTGAATGATAACCTTCAAGAAGATTCGATATAAAAACTTTCTCTCATCTGGAAACCAGTTCACGGAGATTGATTTTCAGGAACATCATACTAATCTAGTCATTGGGACAAATGGTGCTGGAAAATCCACAATGTTGGATGCACTTACATTTGTCTTGTTTAATAAACCATTTCGAAAAATTAATAAACCTCAATTGGTTAATACTACCAATGAGAGAGATTGTTTGGTTGAGATTGAGTTTTCAGTAAATAGTCGTGATTATCTTGTTCGTCGTGGTATCAAACCGAATGTGTTTGATATTGAGGTGAATGGAACTCCCCTTCATAAGGAAGCAGATGATCGTGCCAATCAGCGCATCCTAGAAGAGAGTATTCTGAAAGTAAATTATAAGTCATTTACTCAGATTGTGATTCTGGGTAGTAGCACTTTTGTTCCTTTCATGCAACTGACGACTTCTAATCGTCGTGAGGTGATTGAGGATCTATTGGATATTCGTATCTTCTCTGCGATGAATGCTCTCATCAAAGACAAGATTCGTGAGAAGAAGGATCAAATCAAATCTCTTGATCTTAAGAAGGATACTCTTAAGGATAAGATGAAGATGCAACAAGACTTCATCGATGAGTTGGAGAATCGTGGTCATGCCAACATTGATGCTAATAAGGTAAAAATTGATAAACTTTTGGATGAAGAGAATGGGTACATTCTGAATAACGAAAATCTCAATTGCCAGATGGAGACACTCCAAGAACAAATGGAGGAGGTCACCGGTGCTGGTGATAAGTTAGTAAAACTCAATAATCTCCGAGGTAAGATCTCTCAAAAAGTATCTGCCATTACCAAAGAACATAAGTTCTTTACCGAAAATACGGTATGCCCTACCTGTACTCAGAGTATTGAGGAAGAGTTTCGGTTAAATAGAATTAGCGATGCTCAAAATAAGGCAAAGGAACTTAAAGATGGTTATGAAGAACTTGAAAAAACTATTGAGTTCGAACAAGAGAGGGAGCGTCAATTCAATGCACTTTCCAAGGAGATTACAAAGTTAACGCATGGCATTTCTCAAAACAATACTCGGATTAGCCTCAACCAGAGACAAATCAGAGATCTTGAGCATGAAATTCAAATTCTTACCGAGAACCTTGCAAACCGAAATACTGAACATGAGAAGCTAGAAGAATTTAAGGAAAATCTCCACAAGACAATAGAAGACCTCTCTACTAAAAAACAGGAAATCGTTCATTACGATTTTGCTTACTCCCTTCTTAGGGACGATGGCGTAAAAACGAAGATAATCAAGAAGTATCTTCCGTTCATAAATCAGCAGGTAAATCGTTATCTTCAACTGATGGATTTTTATATTAACTTCCATCTTAACGAAGAGTTTAGTGAAACTGTAAAGTCACCCATTCACGAAGACTTCTCTTATAGTTCTTTTAGTGAAGGTGAGAAAATGAGAATTGACCTCGCACTCCTCTTTACTTGGAGGGAAGTTGCCAGACTCAAAAACTCAGTAAATACAAACCTGCTGATTATGGATGAGGTATTTGATTCTTCTCTTGATGGATTCGGCACCGATGAGTTCCTTAAAATTATTAGATATGTGATTAAGGATGCTAATATCTTTGTCATCTCTCATAAGTCAGACTTACATGACAAATTTGAAAGTGTCATCAAGTTCGACAAAGTAAAGGGTTTTTCACGTATGATGTCCTGATACATCAAAGAACAATGCAAGTCCCAAACTGGAAGCATCATTCCAAGAAAGAACAAAAGCGTAAACTCAAACCGCAAGCACTCCGACAAGCAAAAGCACGACTGAGCCACTTTAAAAAGCGGCACATGACCTCGCCTAAAAAGCGAGGTTCTTTTGTATAATAGGTCCATACGCAAAAGACCGATGACCGTCCGCCACGAAATCAAGTCCCAACTTGCTAAACTCCTTGCCACTGAGGACCTGGTGGTGGAGCACAAGAAGGTTGAGACTGCCTGCTTCAATGTCCACACCCGTGTGCTGACTCTTCCGATGTGGGAGAAGGCAAGCAGCACCGTCTACGACCTTCTGGTTGGTCATGAGGTGGGTCATGCTCTCTATACTCCTGATGAGAACTGGTTAGAAACCTGTAAAGTTCCTCCTCAGTTTGTGAATGTGGTTGAGGATGTTCGCATCGAGAAACTGATGAAGCGTCGGTATGCTGGTCTCTCCAAGACTTTTTACGGGGGTTATGCAGAGCTTGCCGAACAAGATTTCTTCCAAATTGGTGATGATGACATTTCCACCTACAATCTTGCCGATAAAGTCAATCTGTATTACAAGATTGGTAATTTTGTAGACATTCCTTTTGCCGAATTTGATGAGATGCCAATCGTTAATATGATTGGTGCCTGCGAAACTTTCTCCGATGTTCTTATTGCTGCAGAATTTCTTTACAAGTTCTGTAAGAAAAAGCAGGAAGAAGAAATGAAGACTCCTATGGATTCTTTGGAATCTCAACAGGGTGGTAGTAACCAACCTGCCTCTGACTTTTCCGATCAACCTGAGGGTGAGAATGAGAATGGCCAGGAGCAACCTGGTGAAACTGAGTCCTTCGGTGGCACTGCCGAAGGGGAGCAGCAACCTACTTCTTCTGGTGGCGAAACCAATGAAGAACCTGAAGTTAAGACCATGGAGTCTCTTGAGGAAGCACTAAAGCAGTTGGTTGAGAATGGTGGTCCTGAGAATGTCTATCTTGAGTTGCCTAAACTTGACCTGAATAAAATTATTGTCCCTAACTCTGAAATTCATGATAAGTGTAAAGAATACTGGGGTTCTTGGATTGAAGAACAAGAATACTCAACCGAAGATATCTTTGGTGAAGTTGATAAGAAGTTCTTGGAGTTCAAGCGTTCTGCTCAGAAAGAAGTAAATTATCTGGTCAAAGAGTTTGAGTGTCGTAAGGCAGCAGACTCCTATGCCCGTGCTACTACTGCTCGCACTGGTGTTCTGGACTGCACCAAACTTCACACCTACAAGTACAACGAAGACCTCTTTAAGAAAGTCACCACCCTTGCTGACGGCAAGAATCATGGTCTTGTGTTTATCCTTGACTGGTCTGGTTCTATGGCAGATGTGATGTTGGATACCGTCAAGCAACTCTTTAACCTTGTGTGGTTCTGTAAGAAAGTTGCTATTCCTTTTGAGGTATATGCATTCACCAGTGATTATCCTCTGGTGAAATATGATGGGGATAATAAGGCAACTATCCGTGAACTTGCCTATGCCAAGAAAGATGGTTTGGTTCAGGTTGGTGAATGGTTTTCTTTGATGAATTTGCTTACTAGCAAGACTAATGGTAAAACTCTGGAAGATCAGATGAAGAATATTTTTCGCCTTGCTACTGCTTTTCGTTACAATTGCTATACCCACTATAATATTCCATATGGTCTGAGTCTCTCTGGTACTCCTCTCAATGAGACCATGGTTGCCCTTCACCAAATTCTTCCCAAGTTCCAGAGGGAGAATAAACTTCAGAAGGTTCAGTGTGTAATTTTGACAGATGGTGAGGCAGCAATGCCTAAGTATCACCGTGAGGTTCAGCGTCGTTGGGAAGATGAACCTTTTATGGGAACCGCTTACATTGGACCCAACTCCTTTCTCCGTGATCGTAAGACTGGTATGACCTACTCTCTTGATTGCGAGTGGTATGAATTTACTGATATTCTTCTCAATAACCTCCGTGACAAGTTTAAGGATATCAACTTCATTGGTATCCGAGTGCTTGAGTCTCGTGATGCTGGAAGTTTCATTCGTCGTTATTGTGGATATTATGGATCCGAATATGAAAAGACTATGAGTATCTGGAGAAAGCAAAAGGCATTTACTATTAAGAAGTCTGGATATCACTCCTACTTCGGACTTTCTGCCAATGCCCTTTCTATGGATTCTAACTTTGAGGTCTCTGAGGATGCTACTAAGACACAAATCAAATCTGCTTTTGTTAAGAGTCTTAAGTCAAAGAAGATGAATAAAAAGATTCTTGGGGAATTTGTAGAATTGATTGCCTGATAAATAATTTTATAGTATAGGTATTAAAAATGTCTAGATTTGGAGATTTATTGGGGGCTAAAAAGGAAGCACTAAAAACAGTTTCTGCACCTGCTCCAGAACCAGTAGTAGAACTTGCCGCTGAACCAGTAGTAGAACTTGCCGCTGAACCAGTAGTAGAACCCGTTGTTGAAGAAGTGGTCACGGAAAAAAGTCATGAAGATATCAATTTTGATGCTATGGGTAAGAAACAACTTGAGGCTTATGGTAGACAACATGGTATTGAACTGGATAGAAGACATAGTAGGTCTAGATTGGTTGTGGAATTGAAAAATCATTTATCCAATTCTTGAACTGTCACACTGGGGGTCTTCGGACCCCCTTTTTAGTACTATAATAACTTCAGTTAAAACAAACCACTCAATGACCATCTCTGCCGATTACATCCGCACTTCTCTCCAAGCAGTGTACGGCGAGTCTGTGACTTCTGCTGATATCCGTGCCTGGTGTGCCATGAATGGTTCTAACTACCAGACCGTTACCAACAAACTGAATCCATTCAAAACTGGTCGTGGTAAGTGGAACCTGACCATCCAAGAGGCACGAGAGCAACTGGAGCAAACTGTGAATGCTCCTGCTGCTATTCCTGCTGTTGAGCAAAACCTTATCCCCGCAAAAGATGATACCTTCGTCAAGTTTGGTAACTTTGGTGATATTCGCAAGATTATTGAGTCCCGTCTTTTCTATCCTACTTTCATTACGGGACTCTCTGGTAACGGCAAAACTTTCTCTGTTGAGCAAGCATGTGCTCAACTGAAGCGTGAGTTGATTCGTGTAAACATTACTATTGAGACTGATGAAGATGACCTTATCGGTGGTTTTAGGCTTGTTGATGGGAACACTGCATGGCATAATGGTCCCGTCATCGAAGCACTGGAGCGCGGAGCAGTCCTTCTCCTTGACGAGATCGACCTGGCTTCCAATAAAATCCTCTGCCTTCAGTCCATTCTAGAAGGCAAGGGTGTCTTCCTCAAGAAAATTGGTAAGTGGGTCAAACCTGCTGCTGGTTTCAACGTCATCGCTACTGCTAACACCAAAGGCAAGGGTTCTGATGACGGTCGCTTCATCGGCACCAATGTTCTGAATGAGGCATTCCTTGAGCGTTTCCCTGTTACCTTTGAGCAGGAGTATCCGACTCCTAAGACCGAGCAAAAGATTCTTGAGGGTGTTGCACTGGATCTTCAGGTAGAAGATCGTGACTTCTGCAAGCGTCTGACTGACTGGGCAGATATCATCCGCAAGACCTTTTACGATGGTGGTATTGAGGAAATCATCAGCACCCGTCGTCTTGTCCATATCATCCGTGCCTACAGCATCTTTAACGACAAGGCAAAGGCAATCCAAGTGTGTGTCAACCGCTTTGATGATGAAACCAAGCAAGCATTCCTTGAACTTTATGACAAGGTGGATGCTGACTTCCAACTCCCTCAGGAACTTGACCCTCCCAACACTTTCTGATATAATTGGGGGAGGTAAAAATCTGCCTCCCCTTATGAGTGATTCAAATTTTACTTTTAATATGACTAACATGATTCCAAGTTCTCCTGCAACTCCTTGGAAGTACAACGAAGAAGAAATTGTTAAAGAACTTCTTGAGTACATCCGTGGAACTTACAATCAGCATTATTCTGCTGGAGACCAACAGATTCAAACGCTTGACCTGATTGAAGCGTGTGGAGATGGTGAGGCATTCTGTCGCAGCAATATCCTCAAGTATGCCTCTCGTTATGATAAGAAAGGCACCGCCCGTCGTGACATTATGAAGATTCTGCATTATGCTGTTCTTCTAATGAACTACAACGATAAAAATGCCGTCCGTGAAACTTACAACCAATGAGCAACATGAAACTGTCTGATAATACTCTGACCATCCTGAAGAACTTTGCAGGTATCAACAACTCTATCCTTGTGAAAGAGGGTAACCGCCTTCGAACCATCTCTGTTGCCAAGAACATTCTGGCAGAAGCAAGCATCACCGAAGAGTTTCCTCGTGACTTTGCTATCTATGATCTCAACCAGTTTCTGAACGGTCTGAGTCTTCACCAAGATCCCGATCTTGACTTTAAGGAAGATTCTTATCTCAGTATCAAAGAAGGTAAGCGTCGTGTGAAGTATTTCTTTGCCGATCCTAATGTCATCATTGCTCCTCCTGAAAAGGAAATCAACCTTCCTTCACAAGACGTTTGCTTCCAGTTGGATAGTGCATCTCTAGAGAAACTGGTGAAGGCAGCAGCAGTGTATCAACTGCCTGATCTATCTGCTATTGGTGAAGCAGGTGTTGTGAAACTGGTTGTCCGTGATAAGAAGAACGATACTTCTAATGAGTATGCTATTGTTGTCGGTGAAACCGATCAAGAATTTACTTTCAACTTCAAGGTAGAAAATATCAAGATCATTCCTGGTGCTTATGATGTTGTAGTATCTTCTAAACTCCTTTCTCAATTCACTAACACTCGATACAACCTCACCTACTATATCGCTCTGGAACCTGATTCCACTTTTGGTTGATGAGACACATTCTTTTTACATTAAAAGGTTGTAGTGCTGTTCTTCTTGATGATGAATCGTACATTAGAGATGTTCTCTATCACGCATCTGTTCAGTGTAATTCCACCTTGCTAGCATTAAATTCACACAAGTTTCAACCCCAAGGGGTTACTTGTGTGGCAATGCTTGCTGAATCCCATATCAGTATTCACACTTGGCCAGAGAAAGGTATGGCAGTTTGTGATGTATTTACCTGTGGAGATCACACTGAACCACAAAAAGCAGTGAGTTATATGGAGATGGTTCTTCATGCAACGGACATTATTTCTAACGAATTTGTGAGACCTCTGGAATGAAAAACTGGGACACTATTTTCAATAACCTTTCCGATAGTGAGAAGGACAAAGTTGCTGTCCTTCGTGTAATGGAATGTGCTAATGGTGTTATGCAACATGCTTATAGGGAAAAGCAAATCTTTGCCTATTCTACCTACGAGACTCGCAAAGCAATGAAGTTTAGTATGTCCTGTATGAAGAGAATGCAGATTCCTTTGAAGGAAGAAACTATTGCATTTGAACCAGAGACAGAGAAACTTTTGAGGGAAGTTAGAGACCTCTACATTAGTGGTTTTAAAAACGGAAACGAAGAAGACTTTAAGGAGTTTATGGTTGTTTCTGGTTCTTGTATTCGTGCCCTTGGAAAAGAGAGAATTGTTAAGGCAAAAGACATTCTGGCACAAAACACTTCCGATATCCCACTTCAGGCATTAGACTGGGGTGTAAGATACATCAACCAGTTCTTCCAGTGAATATCTTTGTCACCGATCCGTTCCCTGCCGAGAGTGCTATCTGTCTTCCTGACAAACACATTGTCAAGATGCCGCTTGAGTGCTGCCAAATGCTTAGCATTATTGCTTCTCCCTGGTATCATGATTATGGGACTCTTCCCAAACAAGACGGCACTGCCTACAAGACAGAAAAGGGAGCATTCCGAAACCACCCATGCACCAAATGGGCGGCGGAGACGGTGGATAATGCCTACTGGCTCATCAAGTGGGGACTGAACTTGTGTCAAGAGTATAGTTTGCGCTATAATAAAACTCACTCCTGTGAAGGGACACTGACTCATGCTTACTATCTTTTTCCCAAGGGAAAACTTACTAACGTGACTCCTTTCGCAAGGGCAATGCCTGAGGAATACAAGTTTGATACTAGTATTTCCACCTTTGACGCATACAAGATGTATATCTCATCTAAACCTTGGGTGAAGGATAACTATCTTCGTATGCCCCAACGTAAACCAGATTGGATTTGATTATGAGTAACTTTATTTGGGTGGAGAAATATCGCCCAAAGACTATTGATGATTGTATTCTCCCAGACTCTGCGAAGCAGATGTTCAAGGAGTTTCTAAATAAGGGCGAGATCCCTAATATGCTTCTTGCTGGTCCGCCAGGTATTGGTAAGACCACGGTTGCTAAGGCTCTCTGTAATGAACTTGGAGCAGACGTTTATGTCATCAACGGATCCGACGAAGGTCGATTCCTGGATACTGTCCGAAACAATGCGAAAAACTTCGCTTCGACCGTATCACTTACGGCAGATGCTAAACACAAAGTCATCATCATTGATGAGGCAGATAACACGTCCAACGATGTACAACTCCTCCTACGGGCGTTTATTGAGGAGTTTGCTGGTAACTGCCGCTTCATCTTCACCTGTAACTACAAGAACAAAATCCTCGAACCCCTCCACAGTCGATGTGCCGTCGTTGACTTCTCCATCAAAGGAAAGGAGCGACAAGGTATCGCAGCACAGTTCTTCAAGCGTCTCCAAGAAATCCTGGGTGCAGAAGGTGTTGAATATGATAACAAGGTCCTGGTAGAACTTGTAAATAAGCACTTCCCCGACTGGCGGCGAGTGCTGAATGAATGTCAGCGTTACTCTGTAAGTGGAAAGATTGACTCTGGCATCCTTGCTACTTTCTCTGATGTTGCCGTAAATGAACTCGTTAAAAACCTTAAAGAAAAGAATTTCCCAGAAGTTCGGAAGTGGGTGGTTTCTAACATGGACAATGATACTACTGTCCTTATGCGTCGTATTTACGATGCTTGTTATACATCCCTTGAAAACAATAGTGTTCCTGCTGCTGTGCTTGTTATTGCTAAGTATCAGTATCAGTCGGCATTTGTAGCAGACCAGGAAATCAATATGCTTGCTTGTCTAACTGAATTAATGGTGGAGTGTCAATTCAAATGAATGTGAAACTGATTCGTATGTGGTCTGGCGAAGATGTCATCGTAGACTTGATTGAAGAAAAGGAAGATAGTGTTGTCTTCTCTAATCCTATTGTTGCTGTTCCTGCTGGAAATGGGCAGATGGGTTTTGCTCCCTGGTCTCCTCTTCTTAAAGGTAAGAATGAAGAGCTGGAAGTGACTAAGAAGTATGTTGTGTATATTGCTGATACGCAAGAACAAATCATTGAACAATATGAGAGTATGTTCTCTGTGATTCAGACTCCTAGCAAAAAGTTGGTGCTCTGATTATGAAAAACAAAAGTCATCAAGTTAAATCCAGAATGTATTATTACTTCTGGGGAGTTTGTACAATTACTGTAGTTGCTGGTCAACTTTATGTTGGTACTGGATATCGTGTTATGGCGGAGAGTGTAAATCTTCTTGCTCATACTTTGGTTGGAGAACTTGTAGAGGGAGGACCTAATAATGGGACTATTGAATATCGATAAAACCAAACTGGTTGAACCAAAAGTGAAGACCACTCCTGAGAATGTGCAGGAAGCAAATGAGGCACTATTTCGTGCTAAAATGACTATACCTGCTGCCGCAAAACATTGTGGTATGACTGAGAAGGAAATGAAACTTACCTTCCATGAATATTTGAAGTATCACCCTAAAGATTATGAAGTCACTCAAGACACCCCTTAGATATCCTGGCGGCAAGTCCCGTGCTTGCACCAAGATGGATCAATACTTCCCTGACCTGAGGGAGTATGGTGAGTTCCGTGAACCATTTCTTGGTGGTGGTAGTGTCGCTATTCACGTCACCAAAAAGTATCCAGATGTGAAAATCTGGGTTAATGACTTGTATGAACCTCTGGTCAACTTCTGGCAGCAACTCCAGATGTTTGGTCGTGAGATGAGAGATGAACTGCTGCAACTGAAATATCGTCATGTCGAACCCACAAGCGCCAAAAACTTATTCCTTGACGCCAAAGCATATCTTGCTAGACCTTTGGACGACAGTGAAAGTTTCCACCGTGCTGTTTCCTTCTATATTGTTAATAAGTGCTCTTTCTCAGGTCTTACTGAAGCCAGCTCCTTCTCTGACCAAGCAAGCGACAAAAATTTCTCCATCAAAGGTATTGATAAACTGCCAGATTATTCAGAAATAATCAAGAAATGGCGTATAACTAATTACTCCTATGATTACCTACTTGGCGCTGAAGGTAATGCTTTTGTATATCTTGATCCTCCTTATGATATTAAGGATAACCTCTAT
>Ga0181578_10004342_pt1 | contig 12636 bp, 12 predicted proteins | sample 071ome_21_FD_148659 | JGI IMG/M metagenome (GOLD analysis project Ga0181578, IMG submission 148659) | Coastal salt marsh microbial communities from the Groves Creek Marsh, Skidaway Island, Georgia - 071401CT metaG (spades assembly) | ecosystem: Environmental > Aquatic > Marine > Intertidal zone... | reverse complement strand
AGGTAAAAAATGTTGGAGGGGGGAATCAATCCCCAAATTAAAAAGGATTAAAGTGGAGTTTTGACTGCCGCTGTGATCTCATCGGTAATAATGGAGGAAACCAATGACCGTATTTAAGTATTCACGCCGAGCGGCACTTGCTCTTACTGCAGCTGCGGGTCTCGCTGCACCTGCCATGGCAGACGTTGATTTATCTGGCAAGACGATTGAGTGGGTGATCCCATTCTCTGAAACAGGTGGATCCGCGAAATGGGCGAACTTCTTTGCTCCTCTATTGTCAGAAGAATTGCCTGGAAACCCAACGGTTGTTGTTAAATTCATGCCAGGTGCAGGGTCGACAAAAGGCGCGAATTGGTTTCAGGAACAAACCAACGGCGACGGTACCTTGATGTTCGGTTCATCTGGTTCGACCCAGTTCCCATTCCTGCTTGATGATCCACGCGTGATGTACGAATACGCGGATTGGAAAGCGGTTATGGCCACAGGCACCGGCGGCGTTGCATATTTGAACGCCGAGGATGGCGCTTTGTTTGATGGCTCTGCCAACAAATTAAAAGACATTCCATTTATTTTCGGATCGCAAGGCGCAACCGGTTTGGATCTTGTGCCACTTTTGGCGTGGGAAATGCTGGGTATGAATGTTGAGCCAGTGTTTGGCATCAAGGGACGCGGAGACGGTCGTTTGATGTTTGAACGTGGCGAGGCAACCATCGATTATCAAACGTCATCAGGCTACATTGGTGGATCCATGGACCTAGTGAATGCAGGTACTGCAGTTCCTATGATGAGCTGGGGCGCGCTTGACGAAAACGGTGTAATCGTTCGTGATCCAACTTTCCCTGATCTGCCAAGCTTCAAAGAAGTCTGTGAAGCAACAGATGGCTGCCAAACATCTGGCCCTGCATGGGACGCGTGGAAAGCGTTCTTTATCGCAGGCTATCCATCGCAAAAAATTGCGTTTCTTCCTGCAGGCACATCACAGGATGTGATTGATACATTTACCAAAGCATTTGAGGCTGTTCGCAATCGCCCCGATTTCAAGACGATCGCAGCAAAACGAGTGGGTGAATACCCGATGTTTGTTGGTGCTGGTGCACAAAACGCAACTAACGAGGCCACGACTGTTTCAGAAGACGCAAAACAATTCGTGCTTTCATGGCTTAAGACAGCTTATGGCGTCGAACTGAACTAAGCCGGTTCAGTGCGCCCACTCGAGGTTGAGTGGGCGCAACAACAGCAAAAATCAAAATTAATAGAAAGCGAATCTGATGGAGATTTTCGCCAACGCACTTCCTGCGCTCGGTGACGCATGGGCATTGATATTGCAGCCAATTGTGCTGGGGTATTTGATCCTTGGCGTATCGATGGGCCTTGCTGTTGGGGTGTTCCCCGGCCTTGGCGGTATCGCTGGTCTATCCTTACTTCTACCCTTTATGTTCGGTATGGAACCCGTTTACGGTTTGGCCCTGATGATCGGGATGGTGGCGGTGGTGCCAACATCTGATACCTTTGCCTCTGTTTTGATGGGAATCCCAGGATCGTCAGCGTCCCAAGCCACTGTTTTAGATGGCTTTCCCATGGCGAAAAAAGGCGAAGCAGCGCGTGCGCTGTCGGCGGCCTTTGCCTCTTCTCTGTTTGGGGGGCTTGTCGGGGCGTTTTTCCTAACCGCCTTTATTCTGGTCGCGCGCCCCATCGTTTTGGCATTCGGATTGCCCGAAATGCTGATGATCACCATTCTTGGCCTGTCTATGGTGGCCGTCCTTGCAGGGCGTGTTGCGTTGAAGGGTTTGGCGGCTGCGGGTCTTGGCATGATGGTGGGAACCATCGGTATCGCGGATGCAGGCGGTTCGCTGCGGATGGCAACCTATGATATCCCATATCTGACCGACGGCCTGCAATTGGTCATTGTTGGGCTTGGCATTTTTGCCATCCCCGAGATTGTGTCCCTATTGCGCCAAGATCGATCCATTTCTGAAAACAGCAGCTTGGGTGCAGGTTGGCTTGTGGGTGTCAAAGACTGGTTTGACAATATCTGGCTGTCTGTGCGCTGTTCGTTGATTGGTGTTTTGGTCGGCATTATTCCGGGCCTCGGAGGTTCGGTCGTCGACTGGATTGCCTATGGGCATACGGTACAAACGACCAAAGACAAATCCGGGTTTGGAAAAGGCAATGTCCGCGGCGTGATCGGGCCTGAAAGCTCCAACAACGCCAAAGAGGGTGGGGGACTGGTTCCAACCTTGTTGTTTGGCATTCCCGGATCTGGGTCGATGGCGATCTTTATCGGGGCGATTGCACTGCTTGGGTCGGGTGAGATCGAAGTTGGGCCAAAGATGCTCAAGGATAATCTTGATATCACCTATTCGATCGTGTGGTTGCTCGCGCTGGCCAATGTGTTTGGAACGCTGATGTGTATCGCGCTTTCAGGGGGGATTTCCCGTCTGACGACAATACGGTTCACCTATCTTGCGCCATTCTTGTTCATGCTGATCAGCTTTGCGGCTTTCCAATCGGGTCAGAACTTTGAAGATCTGCTGGCCCTGTTTGGTGTCGGTTTAATCGGTATTTTCTTGCGCCGCTTTGATTGGTCGCGACCTGCCTTTTTGATCGGTTTCGTGCTGTCAAACCCGGTCGAGAAATTTTCCAACCAAGCCTTTCAAATTGCGAGCTTTAAGTTCCGTCGCGGATTTGAAACAGGAATGGATTATTTGTTCAGCCCGATTGTGATCGTTCTGATTATCGTAACTGTGATTTCGGTTGTGTTTGGTATTCGTCAGGCAAAATCAATCATGGCCGAAGGGGATATCCAGTCTGGCAGCAAACGCGCACCAATCACGTTTTTGCTGGTCATCACCGCGTATTTGATCGTTGCCGTTTTGAACGCAAATGCGATCCCTGACTTTAACATGACCGATAAAATCGTGCCGCTTGTTGTGGGTGGAATCTCGCTGGCCTGTTGTTTGATCGTCTTGGTGCAAATGATGCGCAGCCCCGAAGGCCACGTTGTTTTTGCCGATAAAGAAGTGGCGGGCGAAGACGCGGATGCCCCCTATGGCCTGTGGTCCACCTTGGCGTGGTTTGCAGGGCTCATCGCGGCAACATGGGTTGTCGGATTTATCATCGCTTTGGCTGGTTTTCTTATCACCTTCTTGCGCGTTCGTGCTCAGGCGGGTTGGGTCAAAACCCTTTTCTTAACTGTGTGCGGCATTGGATTTATTTGTCTCATGGCCGGCGCGCTTAATCGTGACTTCCCTCCGGGGCTCTTGCAGGGAGCGGCAGATTTGCCGTGGCCGTTAAAATGACACAACATCCAATTCCATATATCTTTATGCGTGGTGGCACATCGCGTGGCCCCTATTTCAACCGCGCAGATCTGCCAGAAGATCTGGATCACTTGGCCAAGGTTTTGTTGGCGGTGATCGGGTCTGGGCATAAACTTAACATCGACGGGATCGGCGGCGGTGCGGCGGTCACAACCAAGGTTGCGATGCTCAGCCGTTCAAATGATGACTGGGCGGACATCGATTATTTCTTTGCTCAGGTTTCGGTCGAAGAACGCCTGGTTGACTTTAAACCAACCTGCGGGAACATCCTGTCAGGTGTTGGACCTGCAGCCCTTGAAATGGGGTTGATTGCGCCAACCGGTGATGTGACCGATATCAAAATTCATGCCGTAAACACGGGTGCGCGCGTGGTCGCGCAAGTCCAAACACCCGGCGGTAAGTTGGAATATGCGGGGTCCGCAGAAATCGCAGGTGTGCCGGGCTCAGCTGCGCCCATTGCCTTGAATTTCATGGGGGTTGTGGGATCATCGACGGGGGCGCTTTTGCCGACCGGCAACGTGCGGGATACCTTCGGCGGGATCGAAGTCACCTGTATGGATGTTGCCATGCCTCTTGTAATTGCGAAGGCGGCAGATTTCGGTCTAAGCGGATATGAAAAGGCCGAAGAGCTTGATAACAATCGCGATTTCTTTGCCAAAATGGAAGCGATCCGCATCGAAGCAGGGGCTGCCATGGGAATGGGTGACGTCACGAAATCGGTGACGCCAAAATTTGGATTGCTCGCGCCCGCCAAAAACGGCGGGACGATTGCGACACGCTATTTTATGCCGTGGAACACACATCCAACGATGGCCGTGACAGGGGCACAATGCCTTGCTTCGTGTGCGCTGACACCGGGAACGGTGTCGGATGGGTTGTTGGATCGTCCAACGACCGGTCCCGCAGAAGTGATCCTTGAACACGCATCTGGCAATATCGATGTTTTGGTCGATTTTTCGACTGAGGATGGGTTCACTCTCAAATCAGCGGGTCTTATTCGGACGGCGCGAAAACTTGCGGATGGGAATGTATACGTTCCTTCTGATGTTTGGATGAAATAGGGGCACGACATGCCAATTCGGAATATTTTGGTCGCCTTCAACGGGTCCGATGCCGCTGTGGCCGCGTTAAAATATGCGGCGACAATCGCGCAAAAGGATGGGGCTTACATCACCGCGATTCTGGCCCACACCAGACATGAGGTGATTGATTCAAGACACCGTTGGATCCCCGCCGAAGCACAAGCATTGATTTCAAATGCAAATGACGAAATCATCCAAAAAATCGAGGCGAAGTTTTTGGGGCTTTCCCAAGAATTGGATTTGGGGGATCGATTGCTGTTTCGCCGCAGCACGGGGCGCGTTGACGATCTTTTGGCGACCACAGCACGCGCGTTTGATTTGTTGATTGTTGGCCAGCATTTAGATGGTGATGATGAACATATCACGCTTCATCCTGATCGGATCGCGTTGATCAGTGGCCGACCCGTGATCGTTGTTCCCGCCAATTTTGTCTTGCCCGACAAACACAGCCACGTTGCTGTCGCTTGGGATGGTGGGCGGGCCGCGGCGCGTGCGGTGTCAGACAGTCTTCGGATCCTTGAAGACGAAAGACGGGTTAGCCTGCTGACCGTCCGTGGAACCAACAATCCACCCGTCGATGATGTGCTTGAGCATCTCAAGCGACATGGAACAGACGCTATTTATCACGATTTGCCAAGGGTGACGTCCATCGGCGAGGCGCTGCTTAAGTTCTGTAAACGACAAGATGCAACATTGTTGGTGATGGGGGCGTATGAGCATTCAAAATTCAGAGAAGATTTTTTGGGCGGCGTGACAGCGACCGTGCTTCGTGAAATCGAAATCCCTGTCTTGCTTTCTCATTGAACCGCGCTAGGGTGTCCAAAAATAACGGATGACCGCGCCTGCAACAGTATAAGTGATAGAAAAACCTATGAAAATCCACATTCTTGACGACTGGTTCAACACGCTTACGGCATTGCCCTGTTTTGCAAAACTGGCAGGACATGAGGTCACGGTTTGGACGGATAACGTCAAAGAGGTTGATGGGTTGGTTGATCGCCTGTCCGATGCCGATGGTGTGGTTTTATTTCGCGAACGGACCAAAGTGACGCGCGAATTGATTGAACGTCTGCCAAACCTAAATCTTATCAGCCAACGCGGTGTCTATCCCCATATAGATGTCCAAGCCTGCACAGATAACGGCGTTTTGGTCTGTTCAAAAACAAGTGGCGAGGCCCCCGCGCATGCGGCGGCGGAACTGACCTTTGCGCTTATTTTGTCTGCTTTGCGGCAGCTTCCTTTTCAAATGGCATCAGCCAAGGCAGGCAATTGGCAAATGGGTGTTGGTAAAACGCTGCATGGGCGCACGCTTGGCCTTTATGGATACGGGCGGATTGCAAAGGCGGTCGCAGGCTATGCCAAGGCATTTGGCGTGAATGTCATATGGTGGGGATCTGAAGAGGGGCGCCGCCGCGCCGCTGCCGATGGCGAATGCGTCCCCCATGGACCGAAAGAATTCTTTGCCGCCTGTGATATTGTTTCGGTCCATGTCAGAATGCTGCCGGCGACCAAGGGGTTGATTACGGCGGATGATTTTGCCGCCATGCGTCCAGGGTCGGTGTTCGTGAATACATCCCGCGCAGGACTGATCGAAGCAGGCGCATTATTGGCCGCGCTAAATCGTGGTCGGCCCGAATTGGCCGCGATTGATGTTTTCGATGTTGAACCGTTACTTGATCCGACTGATCCGCTTCTGAGCCATCCAAATCTGATTGCGACGCCGCATATCGGCTTTGTCACAGAAGACGAATTCGATTTTCAGTTTTCCGATATTTTTGACCAAGTGAACGCATTCGCAGCAGGTGCGCCCATTCACATGATCAATCCCGAAGTTTGGACCGCCTGAGGAGCCCGGCAACTATCGGTGCACCGGTGATGACAAGAATGATCCGAACCAGATGGTGCGTGACGACAAATCCCAAATCGGCCCCCGCCACAATGGCCAGAACGGTCATTTCCGCCTGACCGCCGGGGGCAAAGGCCAAGAACGCCTCAACTTTGCCACCTAATCCAAGGAAATAGATCACTTGGCTAAAGATTTCGGCAAGCACAGCCAATAGGACAACATAAGCGACACCTGCCGCGACAAAGCGTTTAAGTTCTTTTAATGTCACACTAACAAAGTGAACTCCGATCCCCACACCAATAAAAAATTGCGCAAAAAGGATTGCTTCTTGCGGTGGGCGGACATGAATAAAATCCCCCAGTGATAGCGCCGCGGTGACAATCATTGGTCCGAGGATGGATGCCCCAAAAAGACCGACGCACACGCCTAATCGCCATCCGCCAATGGCGGCAACGGCCATTAAGCAGACCTCTAACAGGGTGACATCGGCGACTGGGACACCAATTGGGTTATTGAGCGATGCGCCATAAACCGTGGTCAGAACAAAAGGCGCAAGCGTCACGATAATCAGAACCCGCGTTGCGTGGATCAAAGACAGCGCCCGTGGATCACCGCCTGCCTCGGTTCCGAAAATGACCATGTCTTGCAAGCCGCCGGGCATGGCGGCGTAATATGACGTTGCTGGGTCCAGCTTCCAAACCCGACTGAAAAACGGCACTCCGATCGCGCCGATGGCAAGGATATACACTGGGATCATCGCAATGGACACCAACATGCTGGGCAGTTGGTGGAACAAGGCGGGCGTAATGCTTGCGCCCACGGCGACGCCCAAAATTGTTCTTGCGCCAACAGAGATAACACCAAATCCCTTGAGGGGCAGACCAATCAACGCCGCAAAGAGGCACGCAAACATAGGCCCAAACAGGAATGGAAGCGGCAGATGAAGCGCCCAAAACCCTAACGTCCCGACCAGACCGAGAGCGAATGTAAGGGTTCGTTTGCCAAGAGGCGAATTGATAAGACGGGACATTTGGTGAACTACTGATTGACTTGCATTGTATCTAATTGTATACACTTGGATGCAATAATCAAGGTGATTGTTATGGCACAACCAGACGACAGCATTTCCGCCGATGGTCCACAGGGAAATCAGGCGTATCTGCAACTTTTGTCCGACATCCGCGATGGTCGTCTTGTTGCGGGGGATCGTTTGCGTGAAATCGATCTGGCCGAACGTTTTGGTATCAGTCGCACGCCGATCCGCGAAGCAATCCGGCTTTTGGAAGCGGATGGATTAATCTTCCATCAACCGCGCCATGGGGCAACGATCCGCCGTCTGGATTACGCCGAGGTGATGGAGCTGTATGAGATGCGTTCCGTTTTGGAAGGGACCGCCGCGCGTCTGGCGGCGCGTTCGGCCTCTGATATCGAGATTGAGGAACTGATAGCCCAGAATGATGACCTTGCTGCGGCGGGCAACTCAGAGACGGCCTCGATGCTCAATCGACAGTTTCATCAGGCGCTTTTGCATTCAACAAAGAACAGGTTTTTGGCAAAATCAATGGACAGCCTTCAAAAATCTTTGATGATTTTGGGGCCAACGACTTTGACACATCCGGACCGCGCCGCGCGCGCGATTGAAGAACACAAAGACATTCTTGTGGCCATTCGAGCGCGCGACGGTGACGCGGCAGAACGGGCAATGCGCGCGCATATAGAAGCGGCGCAAAGGGTGCGTATTCGCACCCTTCGGCAGTTACCGGTGGGTGAGGAATAAAGGTGTATCTGGCGCCATCCCTCTAACAAGTGATGAACCTGCCAATCTGATATGCGGTGTAGAAAAGTAGAACAAAGATGAATGAACAGCAAATAGTGACACAGACCGAATGGGATGTCGTGGTTATTGGTGGCGGAAACGCCGCCCTGTGTGCAGCAATGACCGCAGCAGAAGAGGGCGCGCAGGTCTTGATCCTTGAGGCCGCGCCAAAGGCCTATCGCGGTGGGAATTCACGGCACACCCGCAATTTCAGATGTATGCACCGCGGCCCCTTGGGCCCCTTGGTGGATAGCTATTCAGAAGACGAGTATTTTAACGATTTGATGAAAGTGACGGGTGGCAAAACCCACGAAGGTCTGGCGCGAATGGCGATCCGCGCATCCGAGGGCTGTCTTCTTTGGATGCAAGAGCACGGTGTGCGGTTTCAACCGCCGTTGTCGGGGACTTTGTCGCTTGCCCGAACCAATGCGTTTTTCTTGGGCGGCGGCAAAAGCCTTGTGAATGCCTATTACAGAACTGCAGAAAATCTGGGCGTTACAGTGAAATACGACGCCTCGGTCACCCATATCGAATTGGATGATGATCGGGTGGCCTATCTTGATTTCACCCTATCCGATCAAATCCACCGCGTCGTTCCAAAGTCGGTCGTGGTGGCATCTGGTGGATTTCAGGCTGATACAGATTGGCTTGCGCGGGCATGGGGACCCGCAGCCAAGAATTTTCTCATCCGCGGCACACCCTACAATAGGGGTGTCGTGCTTGCCGACCTTTTGGATCAGGGTGTCGAACAGGTTGGTGACCCAACGCAATGCCATGCGGTTGCAATTGATGGCCGCGCCCCAAAATTTGACGGTGGTATTGTCACAAGATTGGACTGCGTTCCCTTTTCCATCGTTGTAAACAAGAATGCAGAACGGTTTTACGACGAAGGCGAAGATGTATGGCCCAAACGCTATGCGATCTGGGGGCGGTTGGTTGCGGAACAACCTGATCAAATCGGCTATGTCGTGATTGATTCAAAATCGTTGAATTTATTCATGCCCTCGGTGTTTCCGCCAATCAAAGCGGACAGCATCGAAGAATTGGCAGATCTCATGGGTTTGCCGCCGGAAAGTTTGAAAAACACCGTGGACGATTTTAATCGGGCCTGTGGTGATACATCAAATTTCCGTCCAACCGAACTTGATGGCGTGTGTACGCAAAACTTAAACCCCCCTAAAACCAATTGGGCGCGCCCGATCACCGATCCGCCCTTTTACGGGTATAGTTTGAAAACTGGTGTGACGTTTACCTATCTTGGGCTCAAGGTTGATGAAAATGCACAATGTTCGATTGGAAACCGCCCGATCACCAACCTGTGGGCTGCGGGTGAAACCATGGCTGGATCCATCCTTGGACAAGGTTATCTGGCGGGTTTCGGGATGACGATTGGGACGGTTTTTGGGCGTATCGCAGGCAAGGAGGCCGCAGCCAATGCAAAATGATTTTCTTCACGAAGCGCGTCGACAGGCAGAGATCTGTAACGCCTGCCGGTATTGCGAAGGCTATTGTTCCGTGTTCCCCTCCCTTCATGCGGAAAGGGCATTTGCGGATGGACATTTGATGCAGCTTGCAAACTTATGTCATAATTGCAGGGGGTGTTATTATGCCTGCCAATACACGGCTCCACATGAATTTGATTTGAACCTGCCTCAGGCACTTGCCAATGTGCGCCAGCAAAGTTGGGAAGAGTTTGCATTTCCTAAATCCGCAGGACAGGCATTCCATAAAAATGGTCTGTTCATTGCGATTGCGATCGTTCTTGGGTTTGCGTTCTTTTTTTGGTTAATCAACCAGGTCCAGAGTGCAGGTGGTGACGGGTTCTACGCCGTTTTATCACATACAATTATGGTTGCGATTTTCGTGCCCGCGTTTTTGTTTCCGTTGATCAGTATCGCGATCAGTTTGCGACGCTATTGGCGTTCCGTTGATGGGGGGGTAATTACATTTGCCCATATTCGACATGCAGTTTTTGCGGCGGCAACATTGAAAAATTTGGCGGGGGGACATGGTGACGGATGCAATTTCGAAGAGACCGACAGGTTTTCCCATCATCGCAGATACGCCCATCATGCTGTAATGTATGGATTTTTGCTGTGCTTTGCATCGACGAGTTTTGCGACGGTCCTGCATTACGGCTTTGACATGCCTGCACCCTATCCACTGTGGTCTCTGCCCAAGATTGCCGGTATATCCGGTGGGGTGCTCTTGGCCCTTGGTTGCGTTGAAATGATCCGCTTGAAACTGAAATCAGACTCATCACTTGGCGCGCAAAATGCCTTTGGCGGTGAGGTCGGGTTCATCGGCCTATTGGGCTTTGTCGCTTTTAGCGGATTGATCCTTTATTTTCTTGGGGATACCGTTTTGATGTCAACGCTCCTTGTTATGCATCTTGGCGCTGTTTTAGCGTTTTTTGTGCTGACGCCCTTTACCAAAATGGCGCATGGGTTTTACAGAATGGCAGCACTTGTTCGGGATGCGCAAAGAAAAAGTTAAGATTGGAGACTGCAGTATGCAGGCCTCTATCAAAATATTCGCCTTTTCTGATTGCGCTCCGAAAATTAGCTATGCTCACTCTTGTATGCCGTCGCTATTTCAAAACGAGTTCCGAGATCATCCAACTTGACGTTATGCTGTACGTGAGGTTTCCACTTTCACTGAGGAATGTGGAAGATCTTCTGCACGAACGAGGCATTGAGATCAGCCACGAAACAGTTCGGTTTTGGTGGAATAGATTTGGTCCGATGTTTGCTGCTGAGATACGAAGAAACCGGGTCAGTAGGATGCGATCTTATTCGAACTGGCAATGGCACTTGGACGAGGTCTTCGTAAAGATAAATGGAGAGACACATTATCTCTGGCGAGCCGTTGATCACGAAGGTGAGGTACTTGAAAGTTATGTTACCAAGCGCCGAGACCGCAAAGCGGCATTGAAATTTCTCAGAAAAGCAATGAAGCGCTACGGCGGGCCAGAAGTAGTTGTGACGGACAAACTACGTTCCTACGGCGCTGCAATGAAAGTTGTTGGCAACGCGGATCGGCAGGAAACGGGTCGCTGGGTAAACAATAGGGCGGAGAATTCCCACTTGCCGTTTCGACGACGAGAACGCGCTATGCTCCGTTTTCGACAAATGCGATGTCTGCAGAAGTTCGCTGCAGTCCACTCTTCAGTCCACAACCATTTCAATCAGGAGCGCCACTTCTACTCACGAGACAATTTCAAGATCAATCGAACCGCCGCTCTTACTGAGTGGCGCCAACTATTGAGCGCATAGATTAAAGCTGCGCAAGCAATCCGATGCGAGTTCTCATTCGTCTGACAGCACCTGGCCCTTGCCCCTCAACTGGCCCTATGGCTGCCGGGAACGCTTAGATGAGTACGCTCTACGCACAGGTCTGCGACAACATTCTGAGCCAGATCAAATCTGGTGCCCTGAAGATAGGTGATCGTCTGCCGCCCGAGGCAGACTATGCAGCAGAGCTGGGTGTCAGCCGTTCCACGCTTCGTCTGGCATTTTCTGAACTCGAAGCAGCAGGTGTTCTCAAGCGGCGACAACGGGCTGGAACGGAAATCATCTCCAACGCACCCAAGCAGCACTTTTCAATGGCCACAAATGACCTGCATGAGCTGCTTAGCCTTGGCCGGGACACAGAGTTCAAAATCGAGACGACCCGTAGTGTCAAAACGGATGATGTTCCCTTGTTGAAAGGCCTGAAGAGTGAAACAGGCTATTGGCTGGAAGTTTCTGGCACGCGGACAATGAGCGGTGAAATGTCACCATTTAGCGTCAACCAGGTTTATGTGCCAGCACGTTTTGCCGCGATTGAAACTCTGATCTGTTCTGAAAAAAGGGCCGTGTTTCAAATCATTGAAGAAGCCTTCAATGTAACCGTGGGCCGCGTGAACCAATCGCTGCGTGCGATTGATTGCCCTAAGCCCGAAGCTGATCTTCTTGGACTAAGTGTTGGTGCGTCCGCCCTGCTAATTGAGGCAAAGCTTTATCTAACTGATGGCCAGTTGATGGAAGTGTCACGGGCGACATTTCATCCAGAGCGTTTTCAGGTGAACAACGATGTCCAAATCACCTGAGCCTCTCAAGACAAGTGTGACTGGCGGCATCGGCGCCATTGGAAGTGCAGTCGTTGAGATTTTTTCACGGAGTGTCGATGCCATTGTTAATCTGGATCGAAAGGCAAGCGCTCAAAGGGCTCTGCCGGAATAAACTATGTTGCCCGACCGCGTAATGGATATTAGCGTCTAAGCCATGCTCAATCCTGTGTCCTTCCGCTATTTCAAAACCAGTCCTGAGATCATCCAACTCGCAGTTATCCTTCCTGTAAGGTTTCCACACGCTGCTGATGACTAAGCTGGCGGGACTGCGAGCACCCTTTTAAGGGCTTAAGGCTAAGGTAGTTTAAATCCGTTGTAAGTGGAAATCTGCATTGTAAAAATCCGCACTAATATGTGCGTTCATAAATTGCACAGATGGCTGCGTCATCCAGATCTTTGACATGATCCATCTCTGACTTTTTATGTGCCGTATAAATATCAATAAATGAATTTGAAAACCA
>Ga0181578_10004332_pt1 | contig 12655 bp, 10 predicted proteins | sample 071ome_21_FD_148659 | JGI IMG/M metagenome (GOLD analysis project Ga0181578, IMG submission 148659) | Coastal salt marsh microbial communities from the Groves Creek Marsh, Skidaway Island, Georgia - 071401CT metaG (spades assembly) | ecosystem: Environmental > Aquatic > Marine > Intertidal zone... | reverse complement strand
ATAACGTCCACAGGATAAGCGCGGCAACATGAGCCCGGTGCCTGAATTCAGGCGGAATGATCATGGAAACATTGAAGAAAAAATTCTGTTTAATGACGATCGGTCGCGCTGGCTCCACGACACTCATGAATGAAATCGTTGAGCGCACGGGCGCGCTGACGCCTGCGACACTGTTCTCCACCTGCAAGGATCATGAGCTTGTGCATCCAGCTGCATGGCGCGGGTACGCCCGTGCTCTGGGACGACATACCGGGCACTGGCCGGATCAACCCGAACAATTGGTGCGGTTGTTCTATCGACTGAGCTCGCCGTCGGGACTGATTGGTTTCAAGAGCATGCCCAACAGGCATAGGGGCCTGGACAAGCTTGCTCTTCGTAAGGACATCCAGTTTATTTCGCTGACACGTGCCGATCTCCCCTCCACGGTGGCAAGCTTCATGATTGCTCGCAAGAAGGATACCTGGCGCAGACAGGGTGGCGAGCAGGAGAGCCTCTGGACTTTCAGGCCATCTGATGAAAAAAGTGTGCAGAGCAATCTGAACTACATACTCGAAGGTGAACGCCGCCTTGGTTTGATCAGTAATTGCATTAGATTGCGTTATGAAGAATTGTGCGAACCTGCCTTTCAAAACGCCCAACTTGATGAGTTTTTCGGCACCCGTATTGCACTCAAAAACCCCAGGCCACCTACCACCGCAGCCAGCTATGTCACGAACTGGAGTGCTTTTGAGGCGTTCACTCGAGCATACGTTCGAACCTGGGAGGGTGCGAGGGGCGAGTCGTCAGTGATTAAGTAGCAACTCATCAGTTGAAGACCAGGCCTGCACGACCTGAGCCCGTTTCAGCTACACGCCATCAGAATTTGCGCAGTCCCAGTGGGGGCATATTGCCATAGAGGACCTGCCGATCGTATTGTTTCTGGGTATTGATGGCGCGCCGTCATTTGGGGCAGCGGTTCCGGCGTGTTATTTTGACCACTCTCCACGGCTGCCCGAGACGGCATTGTCCCTGACTTCCGAGATTGACCTCTGCCTGCTCAGCGCCACGCGGCTTTCCGATGCGATCCGCCATGGCGAGCTCAGCTGTGTCGAGGTGATGCGCTCGTACCTGGACAGGATTTCGCGGCTGAATCCGGCACTCAACGCCATCATCAGCCTCAGGCCCGAGAAAGCCTGTCTGGCCGAGGCCGCCGCCGCCGACCAGGCGCTGGCCGATGGGGATTATCAAGGCTGGCTGCATGGCATGCCTTTTGCGGTCAAAGACCTCTCCAATGTCGCCGGCATGCCGACCACCTATGGCTCCCGGCTGTTCCCCGACCATATCGCCGGTAAGGATGACCCCCACATCGCCGCCATCCGGGGGGGCGGTGCCATCTTTATCGGCAAGACCAACACGCCGGAGTGGGGCCTGGGGGGGCAAACCTACAACGCGCTGTTTGGCACTACCCGAAACGCGCTGAACCCGGGCTGGACGGCCGGGGGCAGCAGCGGCGGCGCGGCTGCTGCCGTGGCCGGCGGGCTGTTGCCCGTGGCTGACGGCAGCGACATGATGGGCTCGCTCCGGACGCCCGCGGCCTTCAATGGCATCTTCGGGTTTCGCCCGAGCCATGGTCGCGTTCCCGGCGTTCACGCCGATGACGATTTGTCGGTGCTTGGGCCGATGGCCCGCAGCGTTGACGATCTCATCCGCCTGTTTTTGACCATGGCCGCTGATGATGCCTCCGGCCTCGAGCCATTGCCTGAGGCCCATCGGTTTCAACCCCGGCAGGCCCAAACGCCGCGGCTTGGCTGGATGGCGGATCTTGGTCGTCATCTGCCCGTCGAGCCCGGTCTTCTGGACGTGTCGTTGCAAACGCTGCGCGATCAGGCGCAGATCGCACCCTGTTGTCCCGAATTTGACCTGGGCAGGCTCTGGCAGGCGTGGCTGGCCCTGCGCGCGCGGGTGTTTTTTGGCGATCGCAGGATCTACGCCCGTGACAAGAATAAACGGCGGATGGGTGAGGCCTGGCGTTGGGAAATCGAGCAGGGTTTTTCAGTGGATGAAACCATGCTGGCGGCGGCGGAACAAACCCGGCGAGCATGGCAAGAGGCACTCGCGTCGCTCTTCGATACTTTCGATTTCCTGGTGCTCCCGGCCACCCAGGTCTTTCCGTTCTCGGCGGATGTGGCCTATCCGGACGCCGTGGCTGGCAGGCCCAGGGACAGCTATCACCACTGGCTGGAAGTTTCGATCGGCGCCACGCTGGCCGGTTTGCCCACGGTCAGCCTCCCGGCAGGTTTTAATCAGCAGGGTCAGCCGGTGGGTATCCAGGTCATGGGGCCGAGAGGGCAGGACCGGGCGTTACTGGAATGGGCGCTGGGCTGGGAATGCCCGTCCGCTCAGCGGCCGCTGGCAACATAATTCTTGCGGATTTTTCGCCATACCAGCAGCCCCGTCAGCACAATCACCACGCCATAGGACACGGCAAGCATCATCGCTCCGATCTGTCCCGATGCGCCTTGAGTTTGCAGGGCGCGCTGGTAAGGCAAGGCGTAGCTGAAGACCAGGATGAAAATCATGATCACGCCGATGGTGACCATGGCTTTTGGCCATAACAGGCTGGCCGAAAGGTCGCGCGCGCTCAATTCCTGTGGCGGCGTCTCGAAAAGCCCCTCCCGATAACGATGCTCCCGATCGCTGATGGAGCCCCGGCTAGAAACCGCAATCACCACCAGCAGGCTGATGAAGGTGCCCACGAGGATGGGGTGAAGGTAGACGGGCAGCTCAATCCCGCCCAGCAGCGATAAGAGTTTAGCGCCGATGTTGCCCAGGAAACCCGCAACCATGCCCCAGAACGCGCCCGCCTCTGTGATGCGGCTGCTCCACACGCTCATGAACGTCACAACGCCCCAGGACGAGGCAAACAAGGGTCCGGCAAAATAGGTGATCCAGAAAATATTGCTGGGCAGGACCAGCGCCAGCACCAGCACGATGGCACTGATTCCGATCATGGTGTAGCGCGTGGAGCGCAGCTGTCGTTGCGGGTCGTGCGAATGACGAAAGATGTCGTTGCTGGCGCTGAACCCGGTGAGCGAAAGAAAAGTGGACGCTGACGAAAGACCGGCCGCCAGTATGCCAGACACCATCATCGCCCCGGCCACGGTGGGCATGAGGTTCATCGCCACCCACAGCATCGCGCTCTCAGGAGGGGCGATATCGGGCTTGCTCAGATTGATCGCGGCGGCGCCGAAATAAATGACCAGGTAGACCAGGAAAACCGCCAGGGACGCGCCGCAGGCTGAGCGGAGTACCACGTGCTCGCTGCGCGCCATGAGGTAGCGGCTGGTTTGCCAGGGGCTGACGGCCACGACCACGCCCCAGGCCACGCCCATGATCAACGACCATAGCAGGGCATCCACCTGGTTGCCCCACGGGGATTCCGGGCCGATCACGCCATGCCAGGCGATGACGCCTGGCTTGTCGGGGTATAAGGCCAGTTGTTCCACGGTAGCGGACCAGCCGCCGGCGGCATCCACGATGAAGTACAGCGCGAGCATGGCGGCGAAGGTGAACAGCCCGAACATGATGGTGTCGGTGAGGATAACGCCCCTGGAGCCCGAATACAGCGTGAAGCCGGTATACCCTAACCACGCGATGATGATGGCCGTGGTGAGTGATATTCCCGTCACCTGGGCAATCAGCAGCGAGATGCCCCAGGTCACCGCCAGCAGGTAACACGACAAGCCGACGGCAATGGTCAGCCCGGCCAGTGCCTGCATCCGGCGGCTGTCGAATCGCTGCCCAAAAAATTCCGGCACCGTCAGCGCCCGGCTCCGCCTTAAAAACCGGCCGAAGAATAACGCGCCAACCACGTAGCCGGCGGCGTTACCCAGCGTGACGATGACCAGCAGGCCGGCATGGCCCCCGTAGGCCATGCCAACCTCGCCCAGGAACGCGTTGGTGCTGAGGAAACTGGCCACCAGCGTGCTGACGATCAGCAGTGTTGGCGCGTTGCGGCCGGCCACGTAGTAGTCTTCCAGGCGTTTCACCTTTCTGCCCGCGTACCAGCCGACGCCCAGGTAGATGAGCATGCTCAGGACAATACCGACCAGGAAGCCGCTCATCGCCTAGCGACCCACCTGCAGCGCGGTCCGGGTGACTGCCTCAATGTCCTCCACGGTCACTGGCCGAGGGTTGGTGCCCGCGGCCGCATCCAGCATGGCTTTTTCTGCGATCTGGGCGGCGCAGCCCTCGGGCACGCCGATCTCGGACAGTGTTCGCGGCACCTCCAGTGTGTCCAGCAGTTCACAGATGGCGCGGTAGAAAGCCTCGAAAGATTCCTCAGGCAGCCCCATGGCCCGGGCCATGGCGGGCACCCTGTGCTCCATGGCCGGGCGATTGAACTGCAGCACGGCCGGCAGCGCCACGGCGTTGGTCAGCCCGTGGTGCGTGGAGAACTCAGCCCCCACCATGTGGCTGATGGCATGCGTCAGCCCGAGCCCCTTGAGAAAGGAAATACCGCCCAGGCAGGAGCCCAGCAACATGCCGCCTCGTGCCTCGAGGTTCTCCGGCTCGGCCCAGGCCTGCGGCAGCCAGCGGGCAGTCAGCGCCAGCGCTTCAAGCGCAATGCCATCGCAGATCGGGTGATAATCCGGCACGCAGTAGGCCTCGATGGCGTGAATCATGGCATCGCAGCCGGTCCATGCCGTCAGTTTTCTCGGCAGCCCGATGGTGAGTTCAGGGTCCAGCAGCGCCAGTCTCGGCTTGTGCAACGGATGCCAGACACACCACTTTATCATGCATGTCGTGTCGGTGATCATGGCGGTGCTTTCCGTCTCCGCGCCCGTGCCCGCCGTGGTCGGTATGCAAATCAACGGCGGGAACGCGCGTTCCCCAGAAATATCGGGTGAAGGTACATCGTAGTTGAACGCCCATAGGTCAATGTCGTTGTTGGCGAGCAGGCTGATGGCTTTGCCGCCGTCCATGCCGCTGCCGCCGCCCATGGCGATGATGCCGTCGTGCCCGCCTTGATGGAAAGCCTGGCAACCGGCGGCGATCTCATCGTCGCGCGGGTTCGGAGAGATTTCGGCAAAAAGCCCTTTTTCCAGCCCGCCCTGATCGAGCGCGTCCAGCACGCGATCGATGATGGGCAGGGCTTCGCTGCCTTTGTCGGTCACCAGTAACGGCTTGCGCATGCCGGCCGCCCGGCAGAATTCGGCCATTTGCGCGACGCGCCCGGGGCCGTAGGCGATCGGAACAGGCAAAGACCAATCGTGATGTCTCAGCAGGTTCATGGCTCAATCTCCTTGCGTCTGCGCCCGATGCGTTTTACCTTGAGCGCGTATTTTCGGTATGGCAATCCTACCAAGGGCAACTTAGCATGAATGCACTTCCGCTTTCTCTGAGCAGGCGCTTGCGTGTCTCTCCTTTCGAGTCCCGGTCATTACCCTCGGCGAGCAGGGTAAGCGTGTATAACCACGTCGTATTGCCGGTGGGCTACCACTCGCTGGAGGAAGACTACTGGCATCTGCGGGAGCACGTGCAGATTTGGGATGTGGCCTGCCAGGTGCAGGTGGAAATCAAGGGCCCGGACGCGCTGAGGCTGGTGGAGTGGATGACGCCGAGGGACGTGGCGGCCTGTGAGCCCGGCCAGTGCATCTACGCGCCACTGCTCGACCGCAACGCGGGCATCGTTAACGACCCCATCGTGCTGTGCCATGCGAACGATCATTACTGGCTGTCCCTGTCCGACTCCGACGTGCTGCTGTGGGCGAAGGGCATTGCCGAATCGGGCGCCTGGGATGTCGAAGTTGCCGATCCGGGTGTATTTCCACTGTCGGTTCAGGGGCCCAAAGCCGAAGATTTGCTGGCTCGGGTGCTGGGTGAGTCGATCAGAACCCTCAAATTTTTCCGCTTCGTGAGCTCAGAGATTCATGGCATCCCGGTCAAGATCGCGCGCACGGGTTGGAGCGGGCAAGGCGGCTTCGAGGTATACCTGATGAACCCAGAGCAGGGCGAGGCGCTGTGGGACCTCATTACCGAGGCGGGTGACGGCCTGGCGCTGCGCCCGGGTGCGCCCAACCTCATTGACCGGATCGAAACAGGCCTGTTGTCATGGGGCAACGATATGACCCTGGATAATAATCCCTTCGAGGCGGGGCTCGACCGCTTTTTTAAAATGGGCAAGCAGGCCGATTACCTGGCCAGGGAAGCGCTGGAAAGGATTGCCGAAGCGGGACCGTCCAGGAAACTGGTCAGGCTGGCGGCCGGGGGTGAGCCCGTCGATCCACCGCGGGATACCTGGCCTGTTCTGCGGGCATCGGGTGAGCGGATCGGTGAGGTGACCAGCATGGTGTGGTCGCCGCGGCTGGAGCAAAACGTTGGGTTTGCCTATGTTCCCATCGACCTGTCTCACCCGGGCGCTCAAGTGGGCTTCTCGGCGCCGGGCGGGCTTCGTTCGGCCACGGTGTGCGGCGCCGACTGGGCAGCCTGAGCCGCAAGCGCGCCGGTCTAGCTCGCTGGCTGCCTGGGCCCCTGGCCGGTTAGCCGCTGAGCCAGCTCTGGCTTGGTGACTTTACCCATCGCGTTGCGCGGCAAGGCATCCAGGATCTGGATTTTTTTCGGAATCTTGTAGGCAGACATTCTGCCCTCGCACCATAACTTCAGGTCATCCAATGCCAGGCGGGCGCCCTGGCGTAGGGACATGACCGCAACCACTGCCTCGCCCCAGGTGTCGTCCGGTATGCCGATCACGGCGACTTCCCTGACGTCATCGTGGGTCAGCAGGACGCCTTCAATCTCCAGGGCGGATAGCTTGTAACCGCCCGACTTGATGATGTCGACCGAGGAACGGCCCATGATTCGGAAGTAGCCGTCTTCAATCACCGCGATGTCGCCGGAACAGAACCAGCCATCTGTGAAGCTTTCGCGGGTGGCCTGGGGGTTGCCCCAGTATTCCTTGAAAACCGTCTCGCCCCGCATGCGAATCTCGCCGGGCACGGACTCCTCCGTTACGGGATGGTCATGTTCATCGAACAGCCGCACGGTCACGCCCGGCAGCGCCTGTCCCACATAGCCGGCGCGACGTTCTCCGCGGTAGGGGTTGGAAAGGGCCATCCCGACCTCTGTCATGCCGTAGCGTTCCAGCAGCACCTGGCCGGTGAGCTCTCGCCACTGCTCGAACACCTTGACCGGGCAAGCCGCGGAGCCGGAAACATTGAGCCGCATGCGCGCGAATCCGTCACAAACCGCTTTTGCATCGGCGGGCTCGAGCCGCTGAAGATGATCGATGAGCTTGACGTAAATGGTGGGCACCGCCATGAAGACGCTGTAGGTATGGGCGGCGACCTGGTCGCACAATTCATGGATATCGAGCCGGGGCATCAGGTGGACGGTTGCCCCTACCCAGAGCGCGCAGCTCAGAACGTTGATGATGCCGTGCACGTGATGCAGCGGCAGAAACAGCGGGATGACATCATCCTTTGTCCAGGCCCAGGCTTTGACCAGCATCTCGATCTGCGCAGCGATGGCCCCGTGGGTGGTTACAACGCCTTTGGGTTTGCTGGTTGTGCCGCTGGTGAAGACAATCATCGCCCTGCGCTCAGGGCCCGGCTGCGGCAGCGTTGCGGGCGTTTCGGCCAGCACGTCCGTCACCCCGAGCAGCGTGATGCCCAGACGCTCGCAAAGCCCGGGGAGCAGGCCGTCATGCGTTTCCCCACCCGCAATCACCCGGGTCACACCGGCATCGGTCAAACAGTGCGCCAACTCTGCCGCACTCGAGGCGGCATTCAGCGGAATGGCGATGCCGCCGGCCCGCCAGATGCCATGCAGCACGGTGACGTAGTCGAGGCTCGCCGGAATCAACAAGGCGACACGCTCCTCCGCCAGGTCGTCACCGCCGGCGAGCAGGCCGGCCGCGAAACGCTCAATGCGCGCGTTGACCTGCTGAAAGGTGTAGCGCTTGCCGCGCTCTACCAGGGCCGTTGCGTCCTGGCCGTTGATCAATGCCGGAAAATGATCCATAGGCGCTTAAGCTCCGCGTGCGGCTGGCCCCGGGGGGCGCGCCGTTTAAAGTTGGCCCGACATGGCCGCGAGCGTGTCCGAGAGGGCCGCTATCCGGCCCCGGCTGATGCCTGATGACTCCGCCGACTTGAGCTGGCTGGCCAGCGCGTCGAGCGCGCGTGACAACGATTTGCGCTCTCGGCGGGATTCCGATTTTAGCTCCGCCCGCGCGATTGTCTCATCGATGTCTTCCGCCAATGTGGCTGGTAACGCCCCGTCGCGATTCAACTGGTCGAGGTAAGCGCGCGCCACCACCGGACTTGCCGGCCACGAGACCTTGAATTGTTGCTGCGGGTTGAAGACCCGGCCCTGGTCGGCCAGCGCTGCTGCCGCAATTTCGTTGTCCGTAAGGTGGTCACTGGGCAGTAACTTCAAGACATCCAACCCGCGCAGCATCTCTGTTCCATAGATAAGGCCCTGGTACCAGTAGGCTGACCAGAAGCCGCCGCCAATCAGTTCCTCGGCGTCCAGCGGGCCGCGGTCAAAATAGGCGATCTCCACGGGTTGTGCGGAATCGGTAAAGTCGATGACGGATATTCCGCCCTGGTACCAGGCCTGGACGAAGATGTCTCGCCCCGGAACCGGGACGATCGAGCCGTTATGCGCCACGCAGTTTTCCAGTTCCAGCTGCGGGGCGGGCATTTTGAAATAGCCGCGGAACTCCAGCTGGCCATCGACGATATCGTAGATGGCATCGGCGCCCCAGGTCAGGGGGTCATGGGCGCGACAGCGTGGGCGGCTGCCGCCACCCCATTCATCGGTAAAGAGCACCTTGGTGCCGTCATTGTTGAAGGTGGCCGAATGCCAGTAGGCAAAGCCCTGGTCGGTGACGGCGTCAATGCGCGTTGGTTTTCGTGGGTCGGAAATATCGAAAATAATGCCGTTGCCCGAGCACGCTCCAGCCGCGATGCCTGCCTCGGGAAATACCGTGATGTCGTGGCACTGGTCTGTCTCGCTGGTTTCCTGGGTTTCATCGCCGTGGTCCCCGCCTCGCCACAGGCCCGCCAGCGCGCCGGTTTCGGGGTCTGCGAACACCGCGGGGCTGTCAACGATGCGCGCCTCGTGGGGGGCATCGGCCGGGATTTCGATCACGTCGATACGAAACAGCGCGGTGCGCGTGTCGCCCGGCAGGTCATCAAAGCATCCCGGCATTTCCTCCTCCTCTCTGATGCTGGAGGTTCCGGAGTTATACACAATGATGTTGCCGTCCTCGTCCGGGCCCGAGACCACCGAGTGGGTATGGGAACCCCGGCAGGTCTGGACGGCTCCCACCTGGACCGGGCGGGTCAGCTCGCTGATGTCGAAAATGCGCAGGCCTCGGAATCGCTCCGCGCTGACATCCTCGCTGACGCCGCCCAACCCGCAATCGAGCCGCCCCCGGGTCTCCTGTGCCGACATGAACAGCAGATCGCCGACGATGGACACGTCACCCTGTCCGCCGGGGCAGACGATGGACGCCATGAGTTGTGGGCCTTGCCCGGTCAGTTGATAGACGTTGAAGCCGTGGTAGCTGCCCGTGACCAACACGTCATCGCGGAAAGCCATGTCGGTGTTGACGAAGCTGAGCATGGGGTTGCGGCCTCTGGCGCGGGTTTCAATGGGCTCGGGTGCTTCCTCTTCGGCTTCGGAGGGTTCTGTCTCATCCTTTTCGTCCTTCTCCTCGTCTTCTTCCTCTCGGATGGGTTTTTCCAGGGGGTTTGCCGGGTCGAAAAACCCGGGTGGACGGGGCAATGATTGCACCAGCGCCATGTTGAGGATGGCCTGGCCAGCATCTTCAACACCGGCCGCCAGGCCCGCTCTTGGGTCATCGGACAGGGCGATGAGCAGGCCGTTCATGCGCTCGATCTCGGCCGCCTGGTCGTTGGTGATGTCAGAGGTGAACTCGAACAGCACCGGGTCATAGGCGGCGCCGGGCTGTTCTAGAAGTTCCTTCACCATTTTTACGGCGCCGTCATGGTGGCGAATCATCAGTTCCAGGAACAGGCGGTCGAAATCAGTGCCTGAGGATGTGGCGAGCTCGGCCATTTGCTCGGGTGAGGCCATGCCGGCCATGGTGTGGCCGGTGTGCATGTGATGATGCGCGGTCGGATCCGGCGCATCTTCGCCCCGTTCGGCCAGCCATTGCTGCATGAATTCGATTTCATCGCCCTGCGAGGACTGGATCCTCCCCGCCGCATCGATGACATCGGGGTTGTTGGTGCGCTCCGCCACCAGGACAGACATCTCTATGGCCTGGTGGTGGTGTGGAATCATGTCCTGCATGAACTGAACGTCGGCTGGCGAATACTGGGTTTTGGCGATCTCCGTGGCCGTCGCGGCATCGAGCGTGCGCGTGGGCTGGCCGGGCGCGCCCGGTTGCACAATCGGGGCGTGAGCGGCCAGGCCGGAGGACATAAACGTCACGATGAGCGTGGGGACAAGCCGTGAAAGAGCGACAAATGCAAAGTTGGTATTCAAGGGGAAGCTCCCGGGTAAAGCGGCCATGGGATACGGTGAGCGCGGCCCATCGCCGAATGTAATCGTTTTCGAATCTATCGGCGAAAACGCCGTTAGAGTTAGATGCCCGTATCTCGAGTTTGTTTAAGTGGCCGGGGTTGTGGTCATCAAACCTAAGCAGGTTTCAGAGTTTAAAAGAGAGCGCATGTCCAGATTTCCGGCGAAAATATCAGCAGCAGTCATTCTGCCATACAGAATTGACCGCGCAAGCGCGCTGATCGACCCTCGTCCGCTCCGAACGCGGAGCCTCACGGACCCCGCGCCCATCCGTGTTCGAGGCTCACTCTCTGTGCTACGCTGATATGAACCTCACCATTCGGTGGGTTTTTTCAACAGGGAGGCATCATGAAATCTACTCAGCGAGCGATAAATTCTTTAATCATCTGTGTTTTCGGGCTGCTGTTGTTTGCGAGCACGGCGTCGGCCCAGCTGCAGCCGTGGGAAGACTATGAAGCGTCAGACAGCGTTTGGATATTGACCCACGTGGATTTGGATCCAGGCACCATGGGAATCTATTTGGAGGGGCTTAAGTCCACCTGGATCGCCGCCAATGAGGTGGCCAAGGAATTGGGTCAAATCAAGGATTACGGGATCTATGCCAACGAATATGGATCTGCCGATGATTTTGATCTGCTCTTGGTCATTGAAATGGAGAGCACGGAAGACATCGCGCCCAACCGAGAGCGCTATGAGAAGTTTATGGAGGCTTATGGGAAGGCCAATATTGACAAGGGTAATGAGACGGTCCTGGACTTGTACAACAAGATTCGAAGAATTCAGGGGAATTACATGGTTCGCAAAATTACCGTCAAGTAAGCCGAGAAATCGCTTCACAATTGAAAAACGGCCCTCGCGTTCGAGGGCCGTTTTTTTGCAGATGCAGACCTGCAGCCAGCCGTCGGCTGAATCAGGTCGTGTTCGATGATCAGTCCAGCTTGGCGTCTACGCAATCAATCATCTTGTCATCCAGCGTGTCAATAAAATCATCGACCTGGTCGTCTGAGGGCTTGCCCTTGTGCTTTTTGACCATGGCTTGTGCGGCATCCATGGTTTTTTTGTCGGCCTTGCAGGCCTTGAGGGCGGCCATCAATTCGTCGCTCGCCTCGTTGGCGCTGGCGCCGGTGGCGAATACGGTCAGGACAGCGGCAGTAAATAAAACTTGGACAGATTTTCTCAATTTCACAGCTGAAAACTCCCTTGGTGGTTGTTGAACTCGAAGCCTAACGCGTTTTGAGGTTAAGCGCACGTTCGTCACGCCGGGGAAAAGGACTGGCCGATGGGTGATTGCTCTCAGCTGACAGTCGGGCCCGGGTTTTTTTCGGTGCCGAGGTGCCGGGAGATACTGACTCGAAGGTGAGCGCGGTTAGGGGGAGTTGCCCCGATGGGGACTGGCGAACTTACTTATAGATGTTCGGCTGCTGGCACTGCGCGGGCAGCCATTTGAACCGGTCAGCACTGCCCCAGCCGCGCGTGCAGTACCAATTGATGGTGCCCGATGCCTGCTCCACCGGGCTCATGACGATCGCTATTTGGCTGGAAGCCAGCGCAGGGTCGATGGCGGCCATATCCACTTCCACGGCAAAATCACCGTTGGCGTCTCTCACGTTGTTGTACATGTAGTAGCTGCAGTATCGGCTCGCATTGACGTTGGCATTGTCGAAGATACCCGCCTCCGTCATATTGGCGGGATAGTTGCCCGTGACCTGCTTGAATTCGGAGACGCTGGTCTTGTATGGCGCCGAGCCTGAAATGCACTCCGAGACCTTGGTCTTGATCATGTAATTCTTGTAGGCGGGTACAGCCAGTGCAACCAGCGTGGCGACAATCGCGATGACGATCATCAACTCGATGAGGGTAAAGCCTTCGTTTTGCCGTCTGAATTTTTCCATAAGAACATCTGCCAGCATCCCCAGTTTCTAAAATACAAACATCGTGCCAAAAAGTTCTGGCGCGGCTAAACCTCGGTTCTATGCGGGTTTGGCGGGCGTGCGCAATCATCAAGACTGACAATTTTTGTCCGGGCATGCGTAAAAATGACAGGTCGCGACGGGCCTGGCTCGGATGTCGCGATGGCGGGCTCGCTGACTTCAACCCAGTGGTCGATTGGCCCGTTTTACCC
>Ga0181578_10004319_pt1 | contig 12671 bp, 8 predicted proteins | sample 071ome_21_FD_148659 | JGI IMG/M metagenome (GOLD analysis project Ga0181578, IMG submission 148659) | Coastal salt marsh microbial communities from the Groves Creek Marsh, Skidaway Island, Georgia - 071401CT metaG (spades assembly) | ecosystem: Environmental > Aquatic > Marine > Intertidal zone... | reverse complement strand
GTCCCTCTGCCTTGTTGCGTAAGCCGTGGTTTCCATACCATTGACATTGAGGGTCCAGACCAATTCCCTGTCACCCCAGTCCGCAGGGACGGTTACTTCAAAAGTGAATCGGTTGCGACGCGGCAGAAAGCTCGTCGGCTGTCCTTGATCGGCATCTCCGGGCGAAAAATAGTTGTTTTCGCCTATTGGTATGTGGGGTTGCTGCTCCCAGTTTTCATTCATGTAACCAAACATAAAATTGGTCGAGCCGTCTGGATTTTCACGCCAGCCTTCGAAGACCGGGTAGACGGGCTCGCCATGCAGAAAAGTCTGACTCCGAAGCGGCGAGCATACCAGGAGAAGAACCGCCAGGAGCAAGGATCCGGACACCTTTAATTTATGCCCGCGAGGGATAATTGTCAGCATCATTATTTTCACTCGCCCCGCTGCCGGATTAATTCGAAGCCACTGGAGAAACCAGGGGTGCGAGGCACAGCGGGCAGCCGATCACGTGATCGTTAGGTCCCAGATTGAGAACCTTACGCCTTTCTTCCATCGCCTCAAGAAACTGCTCTTCCGTCAGAGGCACCCTGATGCCGAGGTCGATAAACATATTTTGTACCGATCGATTACCAGATCCCTGCCAGTTGCGCGGATCAGGAATATTGGGATTGCCTTCGGTATTGTTCATGTAGCCGGTGATATGCAGAATAGTGCCGGCTGGAAGCAGCGGTGCCGCCGAATCTTCATAGTGGTAGCTGCGCACCCAGTTATGGTCATAACCAACGCAGGAAAGGGTTTCTACCTGGTGGCCCCAGATCGCTTCCAGGCACATGCGCTCGCCAGGTGCGTGCAGGTGCGGTTCAAACGAAATGATCTTGGTGTGCTGTTGAAGTATGCCGTAGGCATGCAGCTCCTGATTAGCCTTGTTGGGAACTATACTTATGTCGACACCATTCCCGATAAAACCTATCGAACCACTGTATTTGGGCTCATAACCCGGCTCATGAAAAGTAAAGCCTATCTCCAGGTGGCCGGTTGTATCTCTGCCATTGGAGTGCAGGTGTACCGAGTCTGAGTAAATAACCGACCCCGCCCTGAGCAGCCGGCCGGCATCAGCGTCGAAGATGTCCGGATTTCGACCGACCTCATGGACCGGCCATGGTTGGCTAAAGCTTCGGACCAGATTACCACCCTCATCCGCCTGGGCAGTACCCCACAGCATGTGGTGAAAAATATAACGGCCGCCAACGGTGCCAGCGGCCTCAACGGGATCGATGTCATTGACCTCAACAACTTCCACCGATTTTACATAACGGTCTTCGGTCAGGCCGGTCGGAGTAGACTCTATCTCACCCCACCAGTCGGGGGTGCCGGCAAGCTTGGTGACATCGGGCAGTCTGACAATCAAATCAGGGGTGCCTGCCTTCCATTTCATGCTGTCATCGAAAACCAGCGACGCAGGAGCGTCGGCAGGATTGCCTCTCGGGGCTCCACTTCTCGCCCAGTTAGATATCGCAGCAATTTCATCATCTGCCAGTGACGGATCGTCCTTGAAATTCTGGATTCCGGTATTCTTTTCGACATACCACGGCGGCATCGCGCCGGCCCGATCCCGTAATCCCGTCTTGAATTCAATGAGGCCGGCGAGTGGCGCTACCTGTTCATAGGTTATCAGCGGCATCGGTCCCGCGCCGCCAGGGCGATGACACCCCTGGCAACTGCGTTGCAGTATGGGCTCGATATCTTTATGAAAAGTTACGGGATCTGTCGGATTCTGCGCAGACAGCGGCAGAGCGATGACTACGAACACAACCCCGAAGCCAAGCCTGAGATGATTCAACATGTAATGTCACTCCTCGATACTATCGAATCGCGAATTGATTCAAGTTTTTTACCAGGTCAAACCGAGCCACTTCCTCGCCTCAGATCGGACTGTTAACAAGCTGGAAGCTATCTCCATCGGGTCTTTTTGTCCAGTTCATTGGTCTGGAATGCACCTTCTGACTGCCCAATACCGCAAACTTCAGCACTGCGGCCACTTGATCTTCACCGCAATATGCTAAATGATCGGCGTTTCTGCCGGGAAATCGAAGTACTAAGAAGTACTAAAGGATTCCTGTCAAAACGAGAAGAATACAAGCAGGAGGGGGCATCCCATGCCGATGGTCAAGAGAATGTGTTTATTGCTGGCGGGCTGGTTACTGGTAGCGACAGCGGGAGTGGCTCAATTTGGCGCGACTCAGGGGGGCTGGCAGGCATATGGAGCCGATACCGGTAGCACCAAATACACGCCACTGGACCAGATTGATGCGAATAATGTCAACGACCTGCGCGTAGTCTGGCGGCGACCTGCACTGGATCAGTACTACTACTCGCTTAATCCGCAGCAGCGGGTTACCCCCAATTACGTTTCCGCACCGATCATCGTGGATGGCCGGGCTTACATCCCAAACAGTGTCGGCCTGGTGGAAGCCTTCGACCCCGCAAGTGGAGCGACCCTGTGGGTTCAGCAACCCATAGGCGGAGCCGAGGATTTGCGCGGCACCGCCACTCGGGGCGTGGCTTACTGGGATGATGGCGCCGACGGCCGTATCCTTGTTCAGCGCAATACCCATCTCTACGCGCTGAATGCAGCTAACGGAGAGCCTGTAAGCAGTTTCGGCGACAACGGTCGGGTGAATCTGCAAGTCGATAATCCGGACGCGGAGCGCTACCGCTGGGGAGGAGTCCCTATGGTGGTCGGCGATGTAGTGGTAATCGGCCAGGCCATGGGTGACACTTTCTCAAACAAAGAAGCCTTGCGGGGCGACGTTCGCGCCTATGACGTGCGCAACGGAGAGCTTCGGTGGATATTCCATGTCATTCCTCAGGAAGGGGAATTCGGCACTGGAACCTGGCAGGATCGATCGTGGTCCTATACGGGCCACGCTCCGGTCTGGTCCCTCTTCAGCGCCGATCCGGAGCTGGGTCTCGTCTACATGCCCATTACCTCGGGCACCAATGACATGTACGGTGGTCACCGCATTGGCGACAATCTGTTTACCCAGACTCTGGTAGCCGTCGATGTGACGACCGGCGAGCGGGTCTGGCACTACCAGATCGTGCACCACGGGCTGTGGGATTATGATCTGCCCGCTGCTCCGATCCTGATGAACATCAACGTGGCCGGTCGTACCGTCCCGGCGGTAGCACAAATTACCAAACAGGGATTTGTCTTTACTTTCGACCGCCGAACCGGCGAACCGGTCTGGGACATCCAGGAGTTGCCCGTTCCACAATCCGACGTGCCGGGTGAAGTGACGTCCGCCACCCAGCCTTTCCCGACCCTGCCAGCCCCGTTTGAACGCCAGGGCTCAACCGAGGACAATCTGATTGACTTCACCCCGCAGCTGCGGGCCGAGGCGATGGAGATAGCCAGCAACTACGTCACTGGACCGCTGTTTACTCCGCCATCAGTGCGCGGTGACAAACCCGGCGATACTCAGGGAACAATTCAGCTGCCCGGTTCTCAGGGTGGCGCCGATGTCCAGGGCGCGTCCTTCGATCCCGAAACCGGCTATCTTTACATTCCTTCGATTACCGCGCCGTTTGTCGCCGACATACTGCCGGGCGACCCCGATTCCACCAACCTGCAATTCACCAAGGGCACCAGGCGCTGGATCGGTGGGCCACAGGGCCTGCCTCTGTTCAAGCCTCCCTATGGACGAATTACTGCTATCAATATGAATACCGGCGAGCACGTGTGGATGGTGCCCAACGGAGACGGGCCCCGAAATCATCCTGCCATCGCCGACCTGAAACTGGGCAAGCTGGGGGTGCCAGGTCGACCCTCTCCCCTGCTGACCAGCACTCTGCTATTTGTCGGTGAAGGACGAACCAATCTAAACCGGGACTCCCGCATTCCACCGGATATGCCGGTTGAAATCGCCACCAACAGCGGAGGCCCGATGTTTCGCGCCTACGATAAGGAATCGGGCGGCATTTTCTGGGAGGTAGAGCTGGAGGCGGGCACCTCGGGGGCACCGGTAAGTTACATGCATGAGGGCAAACAGTACGTTGTGGTCGCCATTGGTGACAGTGAGTATTCCGCCGAACTGGTAGCGTTCGCGCTGCCAGACTGATACGACAGCAAAGGAAATTCCGTTGAAACACAGCGGCAGGATAGAAATGGGCCTAAACTACTACACCAGCATGCCATCGGCCCGCGCCTGCGCAGTTATCGCGGCAGCCACGGCCTCGCTGGCGGCGGTGTTGATGCTGCCAGGAACGACGCGGGTGCATTCCGCCGAGCCGCGATTCGATGCTGGCCAGATGCAGCAGGTGGTCAACTCCTACTGCCTTTCCTGTCACAACGACGCACTAGCGACGGCAGGCTTGTCTCTGCAGAGTGTCGATTTTGCGAGTGTGGAGACCCACGCCGAGATACTGGAAAAAGTAATCAAGAAGCTTCGCGCCCACATGATGCCTCCGTCAGGGATGCCACGGCCGCCATTTGAAACCTACGAATTAATGACCAGCTGGTTGGAAAGCGAGCTCGATGCGGCATGGACAGCCAACCCCAATCCCGGCAGGATCACGCCAGTTCACCGAATGAATCGCTACGAATATAACCACACCGTAAACCGGCTGCTGGGTATGGATGTGGATGTCATGAATTTGTTGCCCGGCGATCCAACCGCTGATGGCAGTTTTGACAACATGGCCGAATCCCTGCCTTTTTCGACGGCGCATATGGAACGTTATATGTCCGTGGCTCGAGAGGTGACGCGGCTGGCAACCGGTCTGCCGCCGATTGGGCCTACCGTCGCTACCTATGAAGTACCGCTGTTCATGAGCCAAGACTGGCGGCAAAACGAGGATATGCCGTTCGGCTCCCGTGGTGGACTGGCAGTTTCTCACCATTTCCCGGTCGACGGGGAATATCAGTTCCGGGTGCTGCTGGAACGGAACTACCAGGATTACATCAAGGGACTGGGCTGGCCTCAGCAACTTGAGGTGCGAATTGACGGACGCCTGATTGAACGCTTCACTGTTGGCGGCGAGGCTCCCGGGACACCCGCTCCCCTCGGTTTTTCCGGCACCGGTGAACCCGGCAGCATCGACTGGGAACAATACATGCTGGTAGAAGCCGATCAGCACCTGCAGTTCACAGCGGGGGTGCAAGCGGGTCCACGACTTGTGACCGTTTCCTTTGTGCGCCAGACGCTGGAACCGGAGGGCGTTCCGCAACCGGCGCAGGGCGGTCGGCTCAATGCCAATGACGAGGTCTATCTGTCCCATCAGAAAGTCTATTCACTGCAAATTGGCGGGCCGTATAGCACCGATAGCGGGCTCAATGCCTCCCCGAGCCGACAGCATATTTTTTCTTGCACGCCTGCCCAGGTAAGCGAAGAGCTAGTCTGCGCGTCAAACATACTCGCGCGCCTCGCGAGAGAGGCCTACAGGAGGCCAATTGACGCGAATGATCTGGATCTTTTGATCGACTTCTTCAGAACTGGTCGGGAACAACAGGGATCATTCGATGCTGGCATTCAGCATGCGCTGGAATTTATGCTCAGCGATCCGGATTTCCTGATCCGCACCACCCGACAGCCCGACGGCCTTGAGACGGGAGAGTTGTTCAGGATCAGCGATCTGGAACTGGCGTCGCGGTTGGCGTTTTTCCTGTGGAGTACAGGACCCGACGAAGAGCTGCTTGGGCTTGCAGAAGAGGGCCAACTATCTGACCCTGAGGTACTGAAAGCACAGACGCTTCGTATGTTGACCGATCCCCGCGGAGTTAACACGCTGGTAACGGATTTTGCAGCCCAGTGGCTGAACCTGCGGCGCCTCGACGAGGTACAGATCAATACAGTACTGTTTCCCGAATTCGACCTCAGTCTGATTGAGGGGTTTCGTCAGGAAACCGAAATGTTTATCGCCGATACTCTGAATAATGACAGCAGCATCATGGATTTGCTGAACGCCGACTACACGTTTCTGAACGAACGACTGGCCAGGCATTACGGAGTCGACGGCATCTATGGCAGTCGTTTCCGCAAGGCCCAGTTGCCGCAACTACAGCAACGGGGTGGTCTGTTGGCGCAGGGAGCGTTGCTGACCGTGACTTCTTACCCCGGTCGCACTTCGCCGGTGCTGCGCGGTAAATGGTTACTCGATAACCTGCTGGGGACCCCGCCGCCGCCACCACCACCAAATGTACCGATACTTCCTGAGTCGGAAGCGGGCCAGATGCCTGCCTCCATTCGTGAACGGCTGGCACAACATAGAGAGGATCCGATCTGCTCAACCTGCCATACGGTCATCGATCCTCTGGGATTCGCTCTTGAGAACTTCGATGTCATTGGCGCGTGGCGTGAATTCGACGAGGCAGGAAATGCTGTCGACCCCAATGGCAACTACCCTGGCGGGGTGGAGTTCGAGGGATTCGCCGATTTACGTGACTGGATGGTGGGTCGTCCAGATCAGTTTGCCCACACCCTGACCGAAAAACTGATGACGTATGCGTTGGGTCGTCGGGTAGACTACTACGATCAGCCGGTAATTCGGCGTATAGTGAGAGAAATGTCCGAACAGGATTACAGCTGGTCTTCGCTTATACTTGGCATAGTTACCAGCGAGCCGTTCTTGATGAGTCAAGTCGCGCCGGATGAAAGTTTTAATCAGACGGCCAATGCGGCTATAGAGTAAGCACATCTGCATGAGAGCGAGCCTGCTCTGAATAATGGGGTCTGGCGTTACAGGGGAGCAGACTTAATGAAAACCAGAGATAGAACACTGAACATTGTGACCGGCAAAGCGATTTCCCGCCGCGCCGTGCTAAGAGGTGCCGGAGCTGCCCTGGCGCTGCCGCTGTTAGATGCCATGACCCCGGCGCTGGCCCAGGGGGCTCCAAAGCCGATTCATCGATTTCAGACCTGCTACGTGCCGAACGGTATGGCAATGGAATACTGGTCACCCAGCACCGCCGGCCGGGATTTCGAACTAACTCCTATCCTTTCACCACTGGCCAATTATCGGGACCGACTAATAGTGATTTCCGGTCTCAAAGCCAACTGGAACATCGCCCATGCCGGGGCGGGCGGCTCATTCCTCACTGGTATCAGTCGGGGCGGTCGCAATGAAGTGGAAATCCTCGCAGACGTGTCGCTCGATCAACTACTGGCGAGGGAGCTCGGCAGGGATACGCAACTGTCCTCGCTGGAACTTTCCATGGACGCACCAGCTCTGGCCGGTGCCTGTACGGTAAATCTCAGCTGTGTCTACACCCATACTCTGTGCTGGCGTGGACCGACGGATCCGTTACCGATGGAACATAATCCACGGGCTGTTTTTGAACGATTGTTTGGTGATAGCGGCAGCACCTCAAAAGATATTCGCCAGGCGAGACTTACACAACAGGCCAGCATCCTCGATGCCGTGCTGGACAAGCTGAGCGGACTGGAAAAGAAACTCGGTCCTCAGGACCGTCATCTGGTGCAGAGTTACACCGATTCCATCCGCGATGTGGAGAGACGCATTCAGAAAGCAGAGGAACAGATCGATCTTGACCTGCCGGAACTGTCCCAGCCGGCTGGTGTCCCCCCGGTCTATGAAGATCATCTGGAGATAATGCAGGACCTTCAGGTGCTTGCTCTGCAGACCGATCTGACACGGGTCATCACCTTCATGATGAGTAAGGAGCAGAGCGCCAGGCCGTATCCACAGATTGGCGTACCTGACGCCCATCACCCGCTTTCGCACCATAACAACAACCCGGAACTGGTAGAGCGGATGTCGAAGATTAACACCTACCATGTCCAGCTGTTTTCCAATTATCTGGACAAGCTGGCGGCAATTCCTGAAGGCGACGGTAACCTGCTGGATAACATGACGATCCTGTATGGATGTGGCATCTCCAACAGCACCATACACTCAGGCGATAACCTGCCGGTATTGCTGGTCGGCGGTGGCGCCGGCACGCTACCTGGCGGGCAACACATCAGATTCGGCACCCAGCCAACGATGGCAGATCTGCTGGTTGGCCTGACCCACAATTTTGGAGTGCCTGCTGATAAGATTGGTGGCAGCTCTGCCGCTCTGCCAATCGTATAACTATCAACTCGCTGAAAGCTGGAGCGGCCCAATGCGCAACTGGCAATTACTGACCCTGCTGACGACCTTCCTGGTTGGCCCATCGGTATTGGCCCAGTACATGCCACCAGTTGTGGAAGCCGCAAAAAACGAAGACTGGCAACTGCTGGAACAGCACCTCGCCAGTGGAATGGATGCCAACCAGATATATGGGGACGGAAGCACGGCGCTGCACTGGGCCAGTTACCATGACAGCGTCGAGGGCGCCAGGCTCTTGCTTGGGGCAGGTGCAACGGCCAATTCGGCGAATGACCTCGGCGCGACACCCCTGTGGCTGGCGGCCGAAAACGGCAGCACACAGATGACCACCCTGTTGCTTGAGGCTGGCGCAGATCCCGCCGTAGCCCTGGTATCGGGCGAGACACCGCTGTTGACTGCCTCACTGTCCGGCAATGCAGATGTTGTCAGAAGTCTGCTAGCGGCCGGCGCAGATCCCAATCTGGCCGTCACCCGGCAGCAGACAGCCTTGATGTGGGCGGCCGGGCGCGGGCACTCCGCAGTCGTTGAAGCACTGGTGGAATATGGCGCAGACGTGTCAGCCCGCTCCGAAGTGAGAACGGAATACGTTAAGACAGAAAAGGAACAGGACAGCCACCCGGCTTACAAAATCTGGATAGAAAACGGCGGTTATACGCCGCTGATGTTTGCAGCCTGGGCCGGCGATCTTGGCTCGGTACAGGCTCTGGTCAAAGGCGGCAGTGACGTGGACGAGTTGTCAGCCTTCGGTCTCAGTCCGCTGATTATGGCGGTTCACGGAGGAAATTTATTGCTAGTGGAGTATCTGCTCGCTCAGGGAGCTGAAGTAAATCTTGCAGCCAGTGGCCACACTGCACTGCATGCTGCAATCCTGAGAGGCGATCCCCGGGCAGTGGTGTCGCTGCTGGAGCACGGCGCCGATCCTAACGCCCTCCTGGAAAAGCCGACACCCACAAGGCGGCAGTCCACCGATTACCACTTCCATGATTCGCTGCTGGGAGCATCGCCGTTGTGGCTGGCTGCCCGTTTCACAGAACCAGACATCATGGAATTGCTGATCGAAGCCGGAGCTAACCCCTCGTTCGTCAACCATGTTAATTATCCTGCGCAACGCATGGGAGATTTCTTTATTGCCGACGAGGGTGAGATTTCCATTCTCATGGCTGCAGTGGGAATGGGTAATCGACGCTTGCGCATGAGTTGGGGCACCCCGGAACGGCGCGCAGGGCAGGTTAGCCGAGATCGCGAAGGGCTTATTTTGGAAGCGGCGCAGGCAGCGGTTCTGGCAGGTGCTGATGTAAACCTGAAAGATGCGACCGGGCAATCGGCGCTTGACTTTGCCCGGGCGCGGCGCTTCGAGCGGGTCGCCTCATTCCTGGAGCAAGCCGGCGCGATCTGAAACTGGCCAACCCAAAGCCTGCCCGCGCTGCCAGTCTAAACTAGACTTTTTCCCGCATGGCTTTTTGCAGACGTTGGCCTGAAACAATACCCAGCCACGCCATCGGCAGATAAGCCAATCCAAGATCTGTGACAATGAACCAGATCGGCGCGGGTATCATCCTTGCAGCACCGATGCCCCCCAGCAGGAAAAACACACCTATCCCAAATGCCAGCAGTCGCGGATTTCTGCCTGCCAAAACGAAAGTCAGAGTGGCGCCGACCAGCGTGCCAACCGCATGAGCCAGTAACGGGAACACGAAGTGTTGTGGCCCCATCAGGTGCATGGATTGCGCCAGGGAATCCATGTCCGTCATATCGACGCCCGCCGGTGGCGGCACCAGCAGCGGCCCAACAGTCACAAGAGCCATGTTGACCAGCCCGCCCACGACCAGCCCAACCAGCAAGGCAACACTATTTTTTAGTACGGGAGACATGGGCTGGAATTCTCCTTCTCACGATGCGGTAGCCCGGAATTCTCTTCCGGTTTCGCAACCAGTTTCAGCATCTGAAGACTCCAGTCGCTTTAGAAAACTCGCTATTCCCGGGTTCTGTGTCCAGTCACTTGAGACTCCGCCGGGACCGTTATTGTCATTCCAAGCATAGCAAGTTCCCTCAGGCTCCAGCTACCCTGGTGCCAAAACCCAGGATCAACCCGACCCGCTTCCATGGGGTGTTCGCACCTAACAGTAAACACCGTGCGCGGGTCAAAACATCTGGAAGAGGCAAAGGGGCCGACAAGAATAAAACCATACCCGCCCGGATTCTGGAACATGTGAGAAAGGAGGAATACGCCGATTCCCAGGCCGAATTTACGATCAGACGCTGGCGCGTTCGGCAATGAAGAGAAGGTAATTTTCAGAAGGTTTAAACGATTCCTGAATGCAGGAAGACGAATGATTACGAAACTGGACAATGTGCAGGTTCAGAGATACCTTTCATTCTTCTTATAAGCTTGCCTTCCTGATGATCTCGACGAGTGAAAAAACGGCCAGCCTCCGGATTTAGGGCATCGTGCGTGCGTGGTGACCGTATCAACGAATGGCTCGATGACCATGGTTTTCGCGCGACTCGGGTGAACCCACGCGTCGTCTGGGAACACTTTACGATGGCGCCCAGGTCGTGAGCCGCCCTGCCATGGATTCCGCGCTCGAGGCCATCGGCCGCACACCCCTCATCCGACTGCGGTCGTTCGAATCGCCCGGTGGCGCGGAGATATGGATCAAGCTGGAGGGCGGAAACCCCACCGGGTCGTACAAAGACCGAATGGCCGTCTCGGTCCTGACCGAAGCGCTGGATTCAGGGCGCATCCGACCCGGCGGGCGTGTCGTCGAGTACACCGGGGGAAGCACCGGAACGGCGCTAGCCTTCGTGTCTGCGGTCCTCGGCCTCCGATTCACCGCCGTGTTCTCAAACGCCTTCTCGGAGACGAAGCGTCACGCTATGGAGGCCTTCGGAGCGGAGGTCCTTGTCGAAGAGAGTCCGGATGGAACTATCACGCCGGAGCTGATCCAGCGGATGAAGGCGCGCGCGCTGGCACTCGCCGAGCACCCGGACTCCTTCTACGCCGACCAGTTCGGGTCGCCTTTCGTGCGAAGCGGATACGAGCCCATGGGCCGTGAAATCGCGGCCGACCTGGAAGGGCAAGTCGACGTGCTGGTGGCTGCGGTGGGAACCGGAGCGGCGCTGATGGGCGCGGCGGACGGGCTTCGATCGGCTGGCGCCCGACCTCGGGTCGTCGCGCTGGAGCCTCTGCAGTCTCCTCTCCTGACCACGGGTAAGGGGGGGGCACATCGGGTCGAGGGGATTGGAGTCGGGTTCGCTCCCCCTTTTCTCGACCGCGAAGCCGTAAACGACATCCGAGCTGTCGACCAGGAGGCCGCGTTTCGAATGTGTCGGCGGCTGGCGGCGGAGTCTGGCGTCTTTGGCGGGGGCTCGACCGGCCTGAACGTCGTGGCCGCGATCGACCTGGCCGCCGAAATCGGGACCGGACATCGTGTCGTCACGCTGGCGTGCGACAACGGTATAAAGTACCTGGGCGGCACGCTCTACAGACCCTGACTCGAGTCAGCCGCCCCCTGAGTTAAGAAACCCGCCAGACCATGGGCTTAACTGACGGTGGCACCCGGAAAGGACTTCCCGTTGCTGTTCTGGCGGATCTCACCAAATATTAGCGGGAGCGCTGCATCGCAATCAGCGCAAATCTCGCAATATATTTATATCTCATTGTTTTATTTAATATTTATTTATTGGCACGATTCTCGCAATCCCGATAGTAAGAATGCCATAAATACGGCAAAACTGGCCGCAATGGCCACCAGTCGCTATACCACGCCAGAATGAGGGCGAACGGGGTCAAGGAGACCATCATGAAGGTATTGAGTTTTCTTTTTTGGACATTTCTACTGCTGATAGCGGCGGCAGTCCTGTTGCCGTTTGTCACTGTTGGGTTTGTACTGCTCGGTTCAGTGGGTGTATTCCTGGTCTGGCTGTTACCAATCCTCATAATAGCTGCTTCAGACAAAACCGGTCGCGGTGAAAAATTCTGCTGGATTCTGGCGATCATTTTCCTTTCCTGGTTTGCCTGGATCTTCTACTATTTTCTGGCGCCCCTGAAGCCAGTCCAACGCGAGTATTACTACTATTGATCACGAATCTCTCGGGAAGCGCACGGACCTCACCTTTCGCATGATCGGGTAGGAATGTGGCAGCTGTCTTTGATCTGGTTCGGCAGTTATCATAACCTCGCCCTGCCCGCGGGCGACCCGAGAATACTCTGCATGCCGATCATTCAAGTTTGCAAACTGGTCAAGCGATATCCGCGACCGGGAAACAAAGCCGAGCTGTTCGAAGCCGTAAGCGATGTCTCCCTGCAAATAGAAGCAGGTGAAATTTATGGCATTCTGGGCCCCAACGGTGCGGGCAAAACGACGACTCTGGAAATGCTTGAAGGTCTGACCGATATTGATGGTGGTGAGGCCTATATCGACGGACATTGCGTGAATTCCAAACCCTATGACGTCAAGAAAATCATCGGCGTCCAGCTGCAGGCCAACGAGTATTTTGACAACCTTTCTCTGCGGGAATTGATTACGCTGTTCGGATCGCTATACCGACGCCAGATCGACCCTTTGGAAATGTTG
>Ga0181578_10004318_pt1 | contig 12672 bp, 7 predicted proteins | sample 071ome_21_FD_148659 | JGI IMG/M metagenome (GOLD analysis project Ga0181578, IMG submission 148659) | Coastal salt marsh microbial communities from the Groves Creek Marsh, Skidaway Island, Georgia - 071401CT metaG (spades assembly) | ecosystem: Environmental > Aquatic > Marine > Intertidal zone... | reverse complement strand
TATCGCCAAACCGGAATTGCCAGAAGACACAGACGAACCCGGCGTTCATGAGGTCAATTTCAGCCTGTTTCCGGTTCTGGTCGTATCTCTCGGCGGCAACGTTCCCGAACGGGCCCTGTTGAGGCTGGGCCGGGATTTGCGCGACCGCATTGAGGCCTTGCCCAGCATTCTTGAGGTCAATATCGCAGGCGACCGGGACGAGCTGGTCGAAATCGTCATTGATCCGATGCGGGTCGAAAGCTATGCGCTCGACGCGCGGCAGATCATCGAGAAAATCCAGCGCTCCAATCAGCTCGTCGCCGCCGGCACGCTCGATACCGGCTCGGGCCGCTTCGCCATCAAGGTCCCGGGCCTTTTCGAAAACGTCGCCGACATCATGAACATGCCGCTAAAGGTCAATGGCGACGCGGTTGTCCGGATACGCGATATCGCGACCCTGAAACGCACTTTCAAGGACCGCCGAACCTATGCACGGGTCAACGGACAATCCGCCATCTCACTGGAGGTCTCCAAGCGATCCGGCGAAAACATTATCGATACGATCAAGCTGGTCCGGGAAATTGTGGAAACCGAACGCGGTTCATGGCCGCCCGGGGTTACCGTCACCTATTCCCAGGACAAATCGCGCCAGATCCGCACCATGTTGCAGGACCTCCAGAATAACGTCACCTCGGCGGTTCTTCTGGTGATGATCGTGATCGTCGGCGCGTTGGGGCTGCGATCCGGGCTTATGGTCGGTGTCGCGATCCCGGGGTCGTTCCTTTCGGGCATTCTCGTCCTGTCGATGCTCGGATTTACCGTCAACATCGTCGTCCTGTTCGCGTTGATCCTTTCCGTCGGCATGCTGGTCGACGGGGCCATTGTCGTGGTCGAACTGGCCGACAGGAAAATGCGCGAAGGGTTGCCAAGAGGCCAAGCCTATACCATCGCCGCCAAACGCATGTCCTGGCCGATCATGGCCTCAACGGCGACAACGCTGGCGGCTTTCATGCCCCTTTTGTTCTGGCCCGGCCTCGTCGGGGAATTCATGAAGTTCCTGCCCATCACGCTGATCGCAACCCTCAGCGCCTCCCTCCTGATGGCGCTGATATTCGTGCCCACGCTTGGGGCCAAGCTCGGCAAGCCGGGAACATCCGAAGCGCTTCTGGCGGAAGATGCCGACCCGTTTCATTATCGCGGCGTTACTGGCGCGTATGTGCGGTTTCTCAATGCGATACTCGGTCATCCCGCAAAGGTGCTGTTTCTCGCTGTATTAATCCTCTTCGGGGCCTGGGCCACCTATCTCAATTTCGGCAAGGGAATAGAGTTTTTTCCGAAGGTCGAACCCGACCAGGCGGCATTACAGGTCTTCGCGCGCGGGAACCTGTCCGTCGATGAAATGGACAAGCTGGTCGGCGAGGTCGAACGGGAAATTCTGTCCCTGCAGCGCGAGCGCGGCGAATTGGCGGCTGTCGGGCTGGTATCCGGCGCGCAGGAACGACGGGATGACACCCCGGAAGACGTGATCGGCACTGTCCGGCTTGAATTCGCGGATTGGGATACCAGACGTCCTGCGGATCAAATTCTGAAAGACATTCTGGACCGGACCCGGCATCTCGCCGGTATCCATGTCGAAACCCGCAAGCAGGAAGCCGGACCGCCGATCGGGAAACCCATCCAGATACTACTTACCTCCCGAAAACCCGAGCTCCTTGAAGGCGCCGTCGAGAAAATCAGAGCGAAACTGGATCATATGACAGGGCTCAAGGATATCGAAGACAGCAGGCCGATCGACGGGATCGAATGGGAGGTCAGCGTCGATCGCGCCCAGGCCTCCAAATTTTCAGCCGATATCGCCTCTATCGGCGCCGCGGTTCAACTTGTCACCAAAGGGCTTAAGTTCGACGAATTCCGGCCGAACGATTCCGATGACGAGATCGATATCGTCGCACGGTACCCATTAACCTGGCGCAGCGTCGATCAGCTCGACCAGATCAGAATTCAGACAGCTTCGGGCCTCATACCAATCAGCAATTTTGTCGAACGCAAAGCGAAGAAAAAAACCGGCGAATTGCGACGGGTGGACGGCGACCGGTCGATGACGCTCAAGGCGGACATCCTTCCCGATGTTCTGGCCGACGACAAGGTTCGCGAATTACAGGACTGGATTGCACAACAGACATTCGATCCGTCTGTAAAGATTACTTTCCAGGGAGAGGACGAAGAACAGAAGAAAGCGGAGGCTTTTCTCAGCTCCGCATTCGGTATCGCCCTTTTCATCATGGCCATTATTCTGGTGACCCAGTTCAACAGTTTTTATTCAACATTTCTCATCCTGACCGCCGTCATCATGTCGACCGTCGGCGTGATGCTGGGGCTGCTTGCCATCGGCCAGCCGTTTTCGATCGTGATGAGCGGAATTGGTGTAATCGCGCTGGCCGGGATCGTCGTGAACAACAATATCGTCCTGATCGATACATTTGACCGGACACTGGCAATGGTGGGCGATACAAAACGCGCGATCCTGCTGACCGGCGCCCAGCGCCTGAGGCCCGTATTGCTGACGGCGGTAACCACGATTCTGGGCGTTCTGCCGATGGTGATGCAGATAAACATCGATTTTGTCGGGCGCGAAATTTCGCTTGGCGCCCCGTCGACACAATGGTGGGTCCAGATTTCTACCGCTATCGCCTTCGGCCTGGCCTTCGCAACAATATTGACCCTGGTTGTCACGCCCTGCGCCCTGATGGCCAAAGGTAACATCGGTAAGATGACCGACCGTTGGTTTGGCGGAAATACAAAGGAACAAGCAACCGCCTGACACCTCGCGGGCCGCGCCTTGACCCGCCAAGCCCTCGTGCTATTTATGCCCGGCATTCTAGGGAAAACGACCATGACCACCGATCACATTTTTGAGCAACCGCCGCTGACCCACCCCTTTCAGTCGATCCGCGAGGTCCTGAACACCTATAAGGACCGCCATCCCGACAAGATCGCCTTGTTCGATCTCGATCAGGATAAATCGATCAGCTGGGTGCAGTTGCATGACTGGGCCAACCGGGTGGCGCGGTATCTGGAATCCCGGGGGATCAAGAAAAGTGACCGCGTCGGGCTCCTTTCCGATGAAAGCATCGACCGGATGATCATCTGGATGGGAATATGGCGCCTCGGCGCGGTTGTTTGCCCGCTGAACGTGGAAATCAACGTCTCCCATATCTCTTCGCTTCTGCAATCCATTGAACCCGAATTCGTCCTCTGCCACACCGATTTGGACATGGACGCGCTGACCGCCGGGCTGGATTGCGAAAAAATGGTTTTCTCGACCTGGTCGGACGATATGACGGGCAATGCGAACGCCGATGAATTTTTCGCCGCAGCGGCCGGGTTTGACTCCGGTCCCGAAGTCGCTTCGGAAAACGACGCAAATGACATGTCGTGCATCTTCTGCACCTCGGGCACCACATCGCGGCCCAAATGCGTCATATACGACCATATGGCCTACTGGATGAACGGACAGAACACCATCGATTTCCTTGGGCTGACATCGGAAGACAAGACACTGGAATACCGCTCCTTCGGCTGGAATTCGGCGCAGGTTCTCAGCCTGATGCCGTGGATCGAGACCGGGCTTTCCATGTATATCGCCAAGCGGTTTTCCCGCAGCCGGTTTTTCGACTGGATCAAGGATCATGAACTGACATTCTCCGCAGGCGTGCCGACCGTCATCAACATGCTGCTCAATGAACCCACCGGCGTTACCGCGGACGATATCCCAAGCCTGCGCCTCATGACCTGTTCCACGGCCCCATTATCGCCGGAGCAATGGAAACGGTTCGAGGAAATGTACGGCGTTACCCTGTTGCAGCTTTACGGCATGTCCGAAGCGGGCTGGATTTGCGGCAACCGGCACTATCGCCGCCGGATGGGTACTGTCGGTCCGCCCGCCAAGCATCAGGAATTCCTGATCATCGATTCCGACGGTGGCGGATGCCCCGCGAATGTCGAGGGCGAAGTCACGATCGGCGGCCCGCAAACCTGTATCGCGACAATTTCCCCGGAAGGCGAATGGGAAGATATGCGCGATGTCCGCATTCCGACCGGCGACCTCGCCACCATGGACGACGACGGGTTCGTCCAGGTGACGGGCCGCACCAAGGATCTGATCATTCGGGGCGGCGTCAATATCGCGCCGCTTGAAATCGACAATACAATCATGAGCCTGGGCAAGGTCAGCGAAGCCGCCGCTATTGGCATCCCGGACAAGATTTATGGCGAGGAAGTGATCTGCTACGCGGTGCCCAAGCCGGGCGAAACGTTGACGGAGGAGAAAATCCTCGCCCATTGCCGTGAAACGTTGCCGGAATTCAAGGCGCCGAAAAAAGCCTATCTGGTCGATGATTTGCCGAAATCGGATCGCGGCAAGATCTTGCGGGACAAGCTCAAGGAACAGTGGGCGGCGGAAAACCCCGACGGGTAATCAGCCGTTTCCGTCCCGGTGGGGCACGAAAAAGACCTGGCCGGGATAGATCAGATCCGGGTCCCTGATCTGATTCCTGTTGGCTTCGTAAATGACGGAATAGAGGACGCCCTCGCCGTAAACACGCCTGGCGATCCGCCACAGGCTGTTGCCGCTTTCCACCTTGATGACGGCTTTCGGTTCAAGCGCTGTCGGCGAGGCCGGGCGCAGGAAATTCGCCTCGGCCCGCCGGATAACTTTGCCTTGCGGATCGACATGATCGATCCGCAACGTATAGGTCCCGGGCGGCAAGGGTTTGCCGGGAACCACTCGCCAGCGGCCCGCCTTATCGGCATTACCGCGCGCGGCCAGCCGGTTGTCCAGATAAACATGTAACGATGCTTCGGGTGCCGCGGTACCGTTAATAGTCACTCTGCCCGAACCGTCATAATCCACGGCATCGATGGTAACCGGCGCATCGACAGATGAAGACTTCGCGCCCTCCGCATCACGTGATACAGAGCCGTCCCCCGGCTTCTGAATAACGCGTGTACCGGTTCTGTCCCTAGGCACCGACAGGGCCAGGGCGCCCCGGTTCTTTTGCGCCTCCGCCCCCGCAACATCCTTCCCCGGAGCAGGGACGACAACGATTACGGTGCGACCCGCCGCCGTTTCCTTGCCGGTCTTGTCTTTTGCGGCAAGGCTCAGCTCTCTGGCGCCCGGACTAAGAGGTTCGCCGGGAATAATCACCCATTCTCCGCGCCGGTCTGCCGTCGCCGTTCCGACAATCTTGTCTCCTTCCCGTATGATGATTTCCGCGTTCGGTGCGGCGCGGCCCGCGATTACCGTGTCGCCGGCGGGATTGACCCGGACAATATCGAAACTCGGTTGCGCCGCTTTTCCCGATTCTTCAGTTTGCCGCCCCGCCGGGGATTTCGCATCATCAGGAGACACTTTCGCGGTCTGTGTCGCAGGCGGCGCTTTTGTCTCAACTGCGGGGGCATCCGCCGATTTCTGTTTCGCCGGTGAATTTTCCGTGGTTTCCGGATCGCTCGCGAGCCCCGGAATAGGAACGGATAGATTTGGCTCGATCAGAAAGGTCAGGGTGATCGCCGCGACGATCAGCAACCCACCAACCAGGCCCAAAATCATCGGTTTCGTCATTTGCGCCAACCCTTTCGAGAATGGCCATAGCAGCACGACCGAGACGCTGTGCCGCTCAGGATACTACATAATGGGTGAATACGACGATTCGGGGCTAATTTGGCGGCGCAGCGGATTTCACGTAAACCGCGATCGCCTTTCTGTCCGCATCCGACAGTTCGGAAGTCCCGCCATCGATGACTTCGGCCATCAGGGAACCGACAAAATCACCGTCCGGCGTCTCACCGGATTTCAAATATTCGGCGATCTCTTCGACCGACCAGCTACCGATACCCGCCTCATCATTCGTGATCGCGGGAACTGCTTCGCCTTCAGGCCCCTTACCTTCTTCAACGCCGCTAAACCAGTCGGACATCGACAAGGCGCCCATCTTGTTCCGGGGCGTATGGCATTCGCCGCAATGCGACACAGCGACGGACAGGTAGGCACCCCGATTCCATTCGTCGGATTTCCCGGCAACGGGCTTGAACGGGCCCTTCTTGAAAAACAATGATTTCCAGACGCCCTGACCGAAATTCAGGTTAAACGGAAACGCGATATCGTGCTTCTTGTTCGCACGCCCCGACGGTTTCAGGGTCTTCATAAAAGCCCAGAGATTCTTCAGATCGGCATCGCTCATATAGGTGAATGACGGGTACGGAAAAACCGGGAAGTAATGGCGTCCATCCGGTGCCCGCCCTTCCCGCATCGCCTTGATAAAATCCGCTTCCGTCCATTTTCCGAGCCCGTTCTTCGGATCCGGCGTAATATTCGGCCCGAAAAATTCGCCGAACGGCGTTTTCAGCGCCGCGCCGCCGCCGGCGACCGGCCCCTTATTCTTCTTATCGGTATGACAATTGCCGCAACCGCCGGCGGCATATATCACCCGGCCCTTTTCGATAGAACCCGCCGTCTGGGCCGACACCGGGCCGGAAATGACAAGGGCGGCCAAAGCCGCCCCCGCCAGAGTATAATGCTTGCGCATCTGCTACCCGCTTATTTCTTCTTGCGCTTAGGTCCGCGGAACGGCTTGTGGCAACCGCCGCAGCTTGATTTCGCGAATCCTTCATAAGCCGCCATAATCTTGGCCTTGGAACCGGTAAGCGCCGCCTGTTCAATATCCTTGGCGCGCATTTCCATGTTCTTCGCGGCTTTCTTGAATTTAGCCCAATCCTTCCAGATGGCTTCCTTCGAACGCGAGGTCGGGTGGTTGCCCATATGGGGGCTGCCCTTCTTGAACATCGCCGGCATGCGCTTTGCCAAATCCTGAATGGCGATCGCCAGGAATTCCACGTCTTCGTGATTACCAAGCCGCTTTTCACGCTTCAGGCTCTTGTGGCCCTTCAGATAGGCCGCGATTTTCTTGTTATGGCCCGATAATTCCTTCATGAAAGCCTTTTGCTGCTTTACGACATGGCCATCGGCCATTGCCGCCGGCGCCATGACAACGGTTGAGAAACCGAAAGCCACGGCAACAAGCAAAATTGAGCGAACGAACTTGGTCATTATTACCTCCCAGTATGGTTTGTTCCGCAGGCACCGATTAGAATAAGGCACCTTTAGCTTGTTTCGCTTTGTTGTTTGACAGGATTGATGAATTGAGCCGCCGCGTCAAGCCGCACAACACATTGAGCTAACGAAAAACAGACACAAAACCGGATATAAAATTGACTGATCACGATAAGCAAGCAGACCCGATCCGCTCCGTAACGGTTTTTTGCGGCGCTTCGTCCGGCGACAAGCCCGTTTATATCGAAGCCGCGAATACCCTGGGAGAATCCCTGGCGCGCGCCGGAATTACTGTCGTCTACGGTGGCGGGCATATGGGCATGATGGGCGCCGTTGCCGACGCGGCGCTCGGCGCGGGCGGGCGGGTGATCGGCGTTATTCCGGATTTTCTGAAAGTTCGGGAACTCGCCCACCGGGAACTGACCGAACTGGTCACAGTGGACAGCATGCACGCCCGTAAACAGAAAATGTTTGAATTATCGGACGGATTTATCGTCCTTCCCGGCGGCGTCGGCACGCTGGAGGAAGCATTCGAGATCATCACCTGGCGGCAATTGCGGATGCACGACAAGCCGATCCTGATCGTGAATACAGGCGGGTACTGGCAACGTTTGGACGATATGATCAACGCCACGGTCGATCACGAATTCGCGGCACCGCCGACGCGCGATCTCTATGAAATGGTGGACACGGCCGAAGACGTCGTGGAGACGCTCAACCGGTTGCCGCGCGGGCGCGCAAACGTCGATTCCGCGCGGCTATAACCGGTCAGACGATCACGCGCCCCAGGGCGTGATTGCTTCCTTTAGCTGCTTGTAGCCATCCATGAAGAGCGGCCGGTCGACGCCATAAAGTTCGTCGAACTTGGCCAGCACATCATCGAACCAGTCTTTCAGCGCGTCATTGCCCGGATTGGCGTCCAGATAAGCATCCCGGATCAAGACATAGTGGATACGCGGATCATAAGGCCGTTTCGTGCCGCCGACGGTTTCATCGCCATCCAGAACGCGCAGCAACATGGCGTCGGCCGACCCCAGCGTCTGCTCGTGGATCGGCGGGCCTTCCATCCGGTGCATGACCGAGGTCATGTCGCGTCCGTTACCGGTGGTGTAGCCCAGCTCATTCCAAAGCGTATTCATGGTCTTGTCGGAACCGACATGCTTCAGAATCTTGTCGCCATAGGCCCGCAGCGGATCAGAAACATCGGCCAGAAGATCGGTCAGACGGTCGCCGTCAAGATCGGTCGCCAGAACGATGCAATCCTGCTTTTCAATCAGATCCCACAGCAGCAGCCCGTAATTGGTGTCGGAGATATGCTGCTCTATCCGGCCACCCCAGTTTTCCATCCCGGCTTTGAAATCGGATGGCAGCAGGGCAATGATCTTGTCGATCTCTTCCTTTTGTTCCTCATAGGGGTTCACCGCATACTGGCGGCCGACCTCGAATTTCGTGCCTTCCAGCAGCCAGGCATGCAGCCCGGCATTGATACCGTCTTCCATCGCCTGGGTCGGCTTCATGGCGACACGCCCGATGGAACCGGTTTCATGGACCAGCCGCAGAAACAGACGGTTGGCGTAGGCCATCTGGACACCCGGTGAGTTCATTTCCGAATGCACGATGCCGGTTTCGGGATTAACCCCGAATACGGCGCGGTCCTGTGAATAAGGCAGGCAGGGCATGCAGCGCACCACCGTGATATTGCCGTAAGGCCGCACGTTGCAGTAAACGCCCGACATGGTGCGGAGCGGCGCGTTGGCCGACTTGCCCTTCACCACCACCTTGTTGCCCTTGCCGTCATTCACATAGGCATCGCCCGCCGTCGACCATTTGATCGAGGTTGACGGCATCTTGCCGAACCAGCCAAGCGGAGCGAGGTCCATATCATGCCGGTATTGCGCCCACATCGGCACGGCATAGAAGGGCAAACCAAGAACATCGATTGCTTCCAGCGTCCCAAGCAGCGCAAAGGCATCAGTCAGCGAATGGCATACCGGATTGACGTCTCCGCCGAAATTTCCGCCCTGCCAGACAACCGCGTCCGGATAGCCGTCCGGCCGGACATCGGACCGCTCGAACATGCCGTCAAAAATGCCGAGCAAATCTCCGCCGTCCGCTTCCGCGCGCGCAATGGATAGCAAATCGATCATATCTTGGTCTCCCGCTAGAAAATCCGTCCGGCCTGTCGCCGGTTGTGCCGGATGTATGCCTTTTGGAAACGCCCCTGTAAAGGGCGAACGATCAGGCAGAAAGCGCCTGTTCTATCGCGGCAATCGCATCCCCGGCCTTGCCGGCGTCGGGCCCGCCCGCCTGGGCCATATCGGGCCGTCCGCCGCCGCCTTTTCCGCCCAAAGCCGCGGAACCGGCGCGCACTAGCGTCACGGCGTCGACACGATCTGTCAGGTCTTCCGTCACACCGACGACCAGAGAGGCCTTGCCGTCACTTGCCCCGCAGATCGCGACGACACCCGAGCCGATCTGCTGCTTGAGCGCGTCGGCATAGGATTTGAGCTCCCGCGCGGGGACGTCTTCCAGCACCCTGGCGAGGAACTTGACCCCGGCGACTTCCTTCGCCTCATCGCCGCCCGACGCCGCGCCACCGCCGGTCGCCATCTTGCGGCGCAACTCGGCCAGTTCGGTTTCCAGCTTGCGGCGTTCGTCGAGAAGCGCCTCGATCCGGTCCGGCAGTTGCGCCGGCGGCACGTTGAGCGCCCCGGCGGCCTTACCCAGCAGGGATTCGGTCTGTTCCATCCAATCGAGCGCCGCGCGCCCGGTCACAGCCTCGATCCGACGGACACCCGCGGCGACCGCGCTCTCCGAGATCACCTTGAACAGCCCGATATCGCCGGTACGCGACACATGGGTGCCGCCGCACAGCTCCACCGAATAGGGCGCGTCTTCCGCCCCGCCCATGGTGACGACCCGGACCTCATCGCCGTATTTCTCGCCAAACAGCGCCATGGCGCCCGCCTCGATCGCCTCATCGGGTGTCATCAGACGGGTGGTTACCGCGCCGTTGCGCCGGACCTCGTCATTGACCTCCGCCGCGACAAGGTCGATTTCCGCCGCCGAGACCGCCTTGGGGTGGCTGATATCGAAACGCAGCCGGTCGGGCGCGACCATCGACCCCTTCTGGGTGACGTGATCGCCAAGATGGTTGCGCAAGGCGGCATGCAATAGATGGGTCGCGGAATGATGGCCGCGCAGCGCCGAACGACGCTCATGATCGACCGTCATCTGCACCGTATCGCCGACCGAAACCGTGCCCTCGCGCACCACGCCACAATGCACATGCAAATCGCCGAGATGTTTCCGGGTGTCCGATACCGCAATGGTCAGCCCGTCAGCGGAGATCACCCCGGCGTCGCCCTGCTGACCGCCGGATTCGCCATAGAACGGCGTCTGGTTGGCGATGACGTAAACCTCATCCCCGGCGGTTGCGCTGTCGCACGCCGCGCCGTCCTTTACCAGCGCGATAATCTGGCCTTCCGCCTGTTCCGTGCCGTAACCGAGAAATTCCGACGCGCCGAGCCGTTCGCGGATATCGAACCAGACGGTTTCCTCCGCCGCCTCTCCCGAACCGGCCCAGGCCTTGCGCGCTTCCGCCCGCTGGCGTTCCATCGCCGCATCGAAACCGGCGGTATCAACCCCGCGCCCCTGCCCGCGCAGCACATCCTGCGTCAGATCGAGCGGGAAGCCGTAGGTATCGTAAAGCCGGAAGGCGACATCGCCGGCCAGCGCCTCACCATCGCCGAGCTTGCCGGTTTCATCCTCCAGCAGCTTCAGCCCGCGATCGAGCATCTGCTTGAAGCGGTTTTCCTCAAGCTCCAGCGTTTCGGTAATCAGCGCTTCCGCCCGCACCAGTTCGGGGAAGGCCGCGCCCATTTCGGAGACCAGCACCGGGACCAGCCTGTGCAGCATCGCGTCCTTGCAGCCCATGATATGGGCGTGGCGCATGGCGCGGCGCATGATCCGGCGCAACACATAGCCGCGCCCTTCATTCGACGGCAGAACCCCGTCGGCGATCAGAAAGGACGTCGCGCGGATATGATCGGCGATGACGCGGTTGGAATTGTGATGTTCGCCGCCCGGCTCGACATTGGCGGCATGGGCCGAGGCCTCGACCAGCGCGCGCAGCGTATCGGTGTCGTAATTATCGTGGACCCCCTGCATCACCGCGGCGATACGTTCCAGCCCCATCCCGGTATCGATGGAGGGGCTGGGCAAATCCCGGCGGTCACCCGGCCCGGCCTGGTTATACTGCATGAAAACCAGGTTCCAGATCTCAATGAAGCGGTCGCCGTCCTCATCCGGGCTGCCCGGCGGGCCGCCCTCAAACTCCGGCCCGTGATCATAGAAAATTTCCGAACAGGGCCCGCAGGGTCCGGTATCGCCCATCGCCCAGAAATTATCCGAGGTCGCGATGCGGATGATCCGGTCATCGGTCAGCCCGGCAATCTTTTTCCAGAGATCGAACGCCTGATCGTCCTCATGATAGACGGTGACCAGCAGCTTCTCCTGGTTGATCCCGTACTCCTTGGTGATCAGGTTCCAGGCGAGCTCAATCGCGCGTTCCTTGAAATAATCGCCGAAGGAGAAATTCCCCAGCATCTCGAAAAACGTGTGGTGACGGGCGGTATAGCCGACATTTTCCAGATCGTTATGCTTGCCCCCGGCGCGGACGCATTTCTGCGACGTCGTGGCGCGCACATAATCGCGCTTTTCCAGCCCGGTGAACACGTTCTTGAACTGCACCATCCCGGCATTGGTGAACAGAAGCGTCGGGTCGTTATGCGGCACCAGCGGCGAGGAGGCGACGATCTCATGATCGTTCCCGCCGAAATAGCCGAGAAAGGCCGAACGTATGTCGTTTGTGCTTGTCGTCATGGTTTCTTCAAATAACAGCCACCCGCCCCGGGACAAGGGGCCTTAATACTGGCGGGCCGCCGCTCTGTCCAGACAAGAGACCGGATAAGCGCGCGGGCAAAAGAAAGGGGCCCCGCGATCACACGACGCCCCCGTAAACGGGATTATGGGGAGAGAGCAGTTATGCTTCTTCCGCGTCCTCCATCTCATCGGCGTCGTCCTTATCGGTCTGGTCCTCACCGGCGAGCGCCGCTTCAGCGATCAGCCCGGCATTGGCGCGCACACCGCGTTCGATGGCTTCGGCCATTTCGGGATTATCGCGCAGGAACTGCTTGGCGTTTTCGCGCCCCTGCCCGATGCGCTGGCTGTCATGAGAGAACCAGGCGCCGGACTTCTCGACGATCCCCGCCTTGACGCCGAGATCGATCAGCTCGCCCATCTTGGAGATGCCCTCGCCATACATGATGTCGAATTCAACCGTCTTGAAGGGCGGCGCCACCTTGTTTTTCACCACCTTGACGCGGGTCTGGTTGCCGACGACCTCATCCTTGTCCTTGATCGCGCCGATGCGGCGGATATCGAGCCGGACGGAGGAATAGAATTTCAGCGCATTGCCGCCGGTCGTGGTTTCCGGATTGCCGAACATCACCCCGATCTTCATGCGGATCTGGTTGATGAAGATGATGGTGCAGTTGGTGCGCGCGATGGAACCGGTCAGCTTG
>Ga0181578_10004307_pt1 | contig 12691 bp, 9 predicted proteins | sample 071ome_21_FD_148659 | JGI IMG/M metagenome (GOLD analysis project Ga0181578, IMG submission 148659) | Coastal salt marsh microbial communities from the Groves Creek Marsh, Skidaway Island, Georgia - 071401CT metaG (spades assembly) | ecosystem: Environmental > Aquatic > Marine > Intertidal zone... | reverse complement strand
TTCTCCAACTTCCTCGCTTCTTTTCTCAACTCTTCCCACGCCGTCGAAGGCACTTTCATCTTTCCGTCTCGATATAACTTTTCTCGCAGTAGTTGTTCTTTCTCTGTACCGCTTTCTCGTCGCTGATTTTGCACGTTTATTTTCGGATGAAAGTCACGCGCGCGCGCGCACCGAGATTTATTATAGCGTTTCCCGGGACAATTGAGGACACAAAAAAAAAACGAGGCGGAGAAATCAAATTATTCCTCACACGCACAGCTTTTGCAAAAACACAAACACAAACACACATAACAACAAAAAGAAGAAAAAAATACCAGACTTGAAGAAGAGAACCGTGCGTGAAGGAAAGAAGTAAAAAAGGATGAAAAACGACCAGCAGATAAAAGAAGGAGACGAGGGTGTGCACAATGTACGGATAATCTCGCGGAAGGAATTCTCGTCGCGACAACAAAGCAAATACCAAAGATAGTTTACACTCTACTATAACTTCGCGAACGTCTGTTTTTTTTTCTTTCAAGTTTCGAAGGTTTACATCAAAAAGTGCTTTTAAATAATGAACAAAAAATTAACATTTAATGCATCATTTTGCTTAGACGATGACCATCTTGATGGCGTGGATCGTGGCGTTGTCGACCTTGATGTCGTTCTTCTTGTACGGAAAGTCAGCCGGGACGATCTTCTTGCCAGAGATGGTTTCGAATTCCTTGCCCGCAGCCATGTCGGCCTTGGTGACAGTGCCCATGACAACGTGGTTCTTCACGACATCACCCAAGCCATCCATCTTCACAAATTCCATTCTGGTGACACCCTTGGACTTGATGAAGTCCCCGAAGGCATCGTCATCGGCGGCAAAGACCGTGATCGGGCCTTCTTGCGTGAAGGTACCTTCCTCGCCAGAGGCGGAGATGGCGGAACCCATCATGGAGTAAGACGCAGCCTTGCAGATCATACCTATAAAAGAAATTAACGATCAGTATTGTTACTCTCACAAATGTTTAAACACTTACCGAAGGCATCGTTGTTGAAGGATCGGCCACCTTCTTCACCACCTGTTTATTGTTTTTCGCAAAAAGTAATAAGAAGAGTGACGAGAGTTTTGTGTTAGTGGTTTTTTGCCAGTGCCATTTTTTTGAAACCTTAAATTTCGATATCTTTTTTGTGGCGAAAGGAAGATCGAGGGAGAAAGGGTTCTCTTCTCTCTCCCCTCTTGGTCTTCTTGCTTCCGCGCGCGCTTTTACTCTCCTTCACTCTGGAAAATGAAAGGCGAAACAAAGCGCGCGCGAGTGCGCGCGCAGAGTTTCGAGGGAGGAAAACGGAAGGAAAAGAAGACGATCGATCCTCGGGAAAAAACGCAATGATGAAGAAAAAATTTTCTCTTGGCTGTTATCCAATCGAGAGAGGGAGAAGACTCGTTGTGGTGGTGATTAGTTCTTCTCTCAAAAACAAAATTTCTCTGCCGAAGCGTACCTTTGCCGTGACATCTTCGCGTTGGCGACGGTGGATCGCTGTTGCTTCTTGGCGACAACTTGGGAGACGACCTTGGCGCCGGCGATTTGGGATTGTAAAGCGAACATTGTTTCTGTGTGTGTGTGTGTTATAAATTGCGTTAAAAGTGAGGAAATGTGTATCGGGGTCCACGTCACGCCCGACACTCGTCTCTTCCGAGAAAAAAAAATATAAAAATAAAAGCACGAACTCGTGATGAGTGAGAAAGGAATTCGTCTCCACCTCCACCTCACTCTCTCAAAACTCACTCACTCGATCCATTTTTTTTCATCGCAACGCGGCACAACACGATTAAAAAAACAAAGAAAAAGAGAGCAGAGCACACACACCACTCACAGAGAGAAAAAAAACAAAGAAGAGAAGACGAGAAGAGTTTGTTGTGGGCATCGAAGACCACCTCCGCGCCGGTCATCACACTCTTCGGTGCAAAAAGTAGCGCATGGCGGCAACTTCGCACTTTCGCACGCCTTTTAACGGCTACAGCGTTAAATTCTCCCCGTTCTTTGCCGATCGCATAGCGGTATCCGCGTCGCAAAACTTTGGCATCGTAGGAAACGGCCATCAGTACGTTTTGAGAAGAGAGTTGAACGCGCTCAACACCGCAGCACAACCTTCTAATCCTGCTCTTGCGCCTGGGACAACGCTTCCGTTAGTAGAAGAGGCGAGATTTGAAACCGCGGATGGGATATTCGATTGCGCCTGGTCGGAAGAATCGGAGAACGTGTTAGTCTCCGCCTCTGGCGATGGGTCCGCAAAACTTTGGGACGTATCTCGCTCACCGTTTCAAAATCCTTTGCGTTCGTTCAACGAACACGAGGCGGAAATTTATACCATTTCTTGGAACCCGACGAGGAAAGACGTGTTTTTAACCGCCAGTTGGGACGATACTATTAAACTTTGGAATCCGAGAGAGAATGCGCACACGCGCGGGTCTTTGAAAACATTTAGAGAACACACGTACTGCGTCTACGCGGCGGAGTGGTCGCCGCACCACGCAGACGTTTTCGCCTCTGTTTCCGGCGATTGCACGTTGAAGATTTGGGATTGCAGGAAAAACCACTCGACTTTATCGATACCCGCGCATGATTTTGAAGTTCTGTGCGTGGATTGGAATAAATATAACGATTGCGTCGTCGCAACGGGATCGGTCGATCGAACGGTGAAACTGTGGGACGTTCGGAATCCCAAAAAAGAACTTTCCATATTGCGAGGTCACGGTTACGCCGTGAGACGAGTAAAAATGGACCCATTCGACGAAGATATATGTTACACTGCGAGCTACGACATGACCGTAGCCATGTGGAATTGGAAAATTAGCAACGCAACTAGCAATAGTAATACTTTAGGAGGAGGAGTAGGAGGAGACACCAGAGGCGTTCAGCCTTCGCCGCTTTTGCGTCAGTGGCGCCACCACACCGAGTTCGCGGTTGGTTTAGATGTGAGTGTTTTGAATAGAGGAGAATTAGCGAGCTGCGGTTGGGATTCATCCGTTCAAGTGTTTAGCAACCATGGACCGGATCCGCTTCCCATCCTTTGATGATATTTTACGTAGATTTTAATACATCGTGCTTTCTCGATTTTTAATATTTTATTCTATTGCGGCGCGCGCGTATTTAAGAAGACCAACTCAAATTTGCATGTTGATGGATTTAATATAATGAATTTTATTTCAAGTTACGTAAAAAGAATAGATTGTTTAGCAAGAAAAGTTCGACTCTCCCGGGCATTTGCATCCAGATTGCTGGATGATGGCATTGGCGGCGTAGTTTCCGCCCTTGCAGCAGTCCGCTAATTCCTTGCCGTGTACAAACTGGGACAAGAACCCGCCGACGAATGCGTCTCCCGCGCCGTTCGTATCGACCAAGTCTTCTTTCGCTAATTTGATAACGTCGTATTTCGTGACCTTGCCGTCTTTCGCGACAATAGTCGCGTCCGCGCCTTGCGTAAACACGACCGTTCTCGTGCAGTGATCGCTCGCTTTTGGCATTTGACTGATTTTCAACGCGATCTCCGCAACGTCCGTGACGCCTTCCCACTTTTGAGATTCCGCAAAGGTGACCGCTTCGGATTCGTTTCCAAACAACACGTCGACGTACGGCAAAGTGTTCATCATCGCCTCCAAAAACGGCGGGACTTGCATCAAGAACGGCGCAGACAAGTTCATCATGTAGCATTTCTTGTTTTCCGCGGAATGTTTCGCTACCGCCATCATGGAATCTGGCGACACCGTCAAGAAAAAGCCGGCGCTGTAATAAAACTTGGCGTCTTCAACAATCTTCCAGTTTTCTGCTTCTTGCAAGTGCTCAAACTTGTAGTTGTTCGCCGCGTTCAACGCGGCAATCAAAGATCGCTCGCCGTCCTTCACTAAAACCCCGCACGTCCCAGTCGGCGTCGATTTGTCGATCATGTACTTCGTCGTCACGCCGTCCGCTTGGCACGCTTTGGTCATCTGGGTGCCAAAATCATCCTCGCCGACGCATCCGATAAAGGTCGTCGCGCCTTCTGTCTTCAACATCCATTGGCACACTCGAATAGAGTTCTGCGTGGCACCACCGGCGATGTATTCCACCGGATACTTGTCCACCATCTCTTTATACAACGGATTGTGCTTTTCTTCGGCTAAGATGGCGTTGTTAAGTTTCAACTCGTACTTGTCCAAGATGTCTTGCTCGACGACCGCCGAAATGTCTAGCAATGGGTTACCCATTCCCAATAAAATACTCATGATGATGATAGTGGTTGCGTGTGTGTGTGTTTATTAAATATAAAAAAATATTGATTCGAAAGTAGAATGCGTCCAGACGTGCGTATCGTTGTTTTCGATGATGCAGAATGCGTGCGCGTGCGCGTGTGTGTGTGGCGATGCCTTTTCGAAAAAAAAAGATGATTGATGATGAACTTTTCTTTTTGGTTTTTCGACTTCTGGATGGTCCATGGTGGCTCTCGTGGCTGTGATTTATTTTCCCTCTGGGGTCTCTTTTTTCTCTTTTTTCTCTCTTTTTTCTCTTTTCTCTCTCTCTCTCTTCTCTACTCTCGTACTCTCCCTCGTCCGAGAACATGTCAGCACCAGCAAAAGACGAGGAAAACACCACGCTTCCACCAGCATCAGCACCACCACCACCTCCTCCTCCTCCTCCCGAAGAGGATGATGCGCCGCCACCGTTGCGCTTTGGCACCGGATTAGTTGAAAGCGGCGACGACGGTGGATACAACAATAACAACAATACTGATTCCAACAACGTAAACACAACAAACAAAAAAAAATTGTCAGAGGATGGTTCCTGGGAGTGCGACTCGTGTTCAAACACAAACTTTGCGTGGAGGAAGACGTGCAAACGATGCGATTTGCCGAAATCTCAAAAAGTGAAAGACGAGGAGAAGAAAGCAGCGGCTGGATGGTTGTTAGACGGCGTAGACGATCCGACCAACAATCGAATTTTCGTCAAAGGTTTCGACCCAGAGACGACGACTTCGGACGATTTGAGAGAGTTATTCGGCGGCATCGGGATGATTTCTAGAGTTCGTCAACGCACGGGATATCCCGATCAGTGGCCTTGGGCGGTAAAGATATACACAGACGAGACTACGGGAAAGAACAAAGACGAGTGCACGATTACTTACGACGATCCAATGGCTGCGCAATCCGCGCCCGGGTTTTACGACGGGTACGAATTGAAAGGAAAGAAGATCAGTGTTTCCTTAGCGACAAAGAAGAAAAGAGAAGAGGATGATTTTAGTAGAGATAATAACAGTCATTACGGTGGTGGCGGTAATAGAGGATATAGCGGTTATGGTGGTCGAGGCTCGTATGGAGGCGGTGGTGGTCGAGGTCGCGGCGGACGAGGTGGCGGCGGTGACGGTTGTCGCATCTGTGGTCGATCGGGGCACTTTGCGCGCGAATGTCCAGATAATCGTGGCGGCGGCGGTCGAGATGGCGGTTATGGAAACTACAACAGAAGCGGTGGTAGTGGTGGTGGTGGTGGTGGCGGCGGCGGCGGCGGAGGAGGAGGATATTATCGTCGCGAACGGCCGTATTGAAGTAGACGGTAGAAGAAATATTTTCTGGTACACTATTATTTTACAAAGGTGATTCTTTTTTTAGTTTGCGTTGTAGTAATATTGGTTTTGACCTTCCAAAGCGCGTTGTTCATTAATCCAACTCAAATATCTTTAAGTTGCCGCGAGAATTGGACGCTAGCAATCGCTGACCGTCTGGGGACCACGCGACGCTCGTGACAAACGCTCCCTTATCGTTAGTGAGAACCGGTTTGATGCCACCGCATAAACCAGCCGTGGGACCCCCCTCTCGTAATCCACATCCGGGAGTCATTCGCATGAACGAATGTCCCGCGACTGGTAACGGCGCAAACTTCGCATACATTCGAACCGTGTTATCTTCAGAGCCGCACGCGATTCTACCATCGCTCGTGACACTGAGGCCGACAAAATTTTTCTCATTCACGTGTCCCGTGTACGTGCGAAGACAAACGCCTCGCGGTCCTTTCACGTCCCATAGCCTGAGCAGAGAGTCCGTGGATGCAGAAACAAGCTCATTCCCCATCCATTTCACATACGATACCGCTTTCTTGTGCGTTTCCAAAGTTAACATAGGCTTCACTGCGTTTCGAAGATCGTAAACGTGTACTTTGTGATCCGCTGAGCCAACCGCGATTAGATTCGAGTCCATGCGAGAGGAATTCACCGAGCATATGTTCGCTTGATTCGGATCATTGATCACCATGCACTCTCGTCTTTGTGTGATTGACCAGACTCGAGTTGTGCTATCGTCTGAGGCTGATAACAGACGAGTTGGATCGATTGGAGAAAATTCAGTCGACCAGACCCGTTTCGTATGATTCTTCAATCGCATGGTTTCCATGCCCTTCTGAACGTCCCAGATTTGCATCGCACCGTCGTACGTCGCAGACGCCATGACTGGCTTCACGTACGGATTGAAACTGATTGATGACAACTTCGAGCTCGTAGAGAGTTCCATGGCTGGACAGTGCACGGCGTTCCCTAGCTGCATGACCGAGGCGACTTCGTAAATACACAGTCGCTTTGAAATACCCGCCGTGGCGAACAAGTCCCCGTCGCGATTCCAGGCGGTAGAACATACCATATCACTCGAACCACCGACTAAATCTCCGCACCCAAGTCTAGCGACGACTCGAAATCGCCACTTTCGCGTGACGCGAGTTAAACAACTGCCGAATTCTTTCAAATCTTCCTTCAGCTGTTCTTCGACATTTGTGCGCTTGATCATGTTTGAAATCCATTTTTCGTCATCTTTCACAGCTCCTAAGCGACCAGTGTTGTGCTCTCCGCTAAAACCACCACGCGCAAGTTGAAGCGCATGAGTTTTGCACGACCTCGCGTAGGCTTGAAATAAAGTTTCTTCTAAAGATTCAAACACAATGTTCGGTAGATCGTCGAATGGCACGTGATCGAGAACGCGCTGAAGCTCCGCTGGTTGCCTTGCCCACTCGTCTAAAGATTTGTGATCATTATTATTATTATCATTATTACTCGCGGCACCACGCTTTCTTTTCGCGTTGTTACGAGTAGCACTTCCTTGCTTCCCAGTGGCGTGTTTAGGAAGCAAATTCGAGAGCGCCATTAAAACGTTCAATTCACGCTGTGTCTTTTCATAATCGCGTTTGCGAGATTTTTCAATCGATTTAAGAACGTCAATGATTGTTTTCAATTCGTTCGCCTTTCTCTCGGAATCCACGTTCAACTCGCGGTCAGCTAATGCAGCTTTTGAAGGCATAGATGACGACGATGATGACCTGCGATCTCTCAAAATTTCAAGTTGTTTCAACGCAATATCTCGGACAGATTGTGCCGAGATTCGATGGCGAGGATCTCTCGATACCAATTTTCTGAAGGTTTCTGCCATTTCCGGATGTAATTCATCGATGTGCGTAATTTCTTTTTCATTGAACCAGGCGCGTGGATGTTCGGATCTCGAACCAGCGTCGAACATATCTTTCCAAAACATCTCGGATACAAGAGCACCGAGAGAAACGAGTTCTGATTTGATGGTGTTTGGAAGTTCATTTTCACTGGGGAGCGTCTCGTACAAAACTTCGCGACGTTTCATCACTGGTGGTTGTTTCGATCCTCTCGTCATTTTCTTGCCGTTGTTTCTTGCGTTCATCTCTTCTTCATCGAGGGCTTTGATATCACCTTGCGGAGAAATGAACAATCTCGAAGGATTAACGCCACCGGAGCAGAAACCGCGCTCGTGATCGTTTGCAAGAAGTGCCGCAGTTCTAGCTAAAACATGAAATTTCGTTTCGTCGTTCATCGTTCTGAACGCGTTCGAATCGAGCCAATTCCTGACCGAGACAAAAGAACTCGACTTCTCCAAGCCCTGTATCGGTGGCGCTAAAACAAAGTTATTATCGTCGTGGCTACTCAACGAGGATGGAGAAGAGTAATGCGCGCTGGGCGATCCTCCGTGACATCTCGACGACGTCTTTTTCACAAGAGAAGAATTTTGTATCAAACGTCTCCCCATCTTCGCTTTATTCTCTCTCAATATCAACTCGGTTTCGTCTTTATTTGTTCGAAATTTCTCTGCTCCGTCGATTTCAATTCGCCTTATATTCGCGCGCATATCATTTTCCACCTCCATCGGGTCTTCCGCATCCGCATTCTCGGCTCTTCTTGTTTGAGCGCGCGGATTACGCGACGCGTCGACAATGTTCTTCGAGTCTTCATTCATATCCTTACTATTTTTCGTCGTATTCTTTCGCATGGTAGCAGCACTAGCATCAGTAGTAGTGACTGCGCTTCGAGGGCTTTTTTCCTTTTCTTTGTTGTTGTTGTTGTTGTTGTTGTTGCTTATGTTCTTGTTGGCGATACTCTTGAGTAACTGCATCGACAAGAAGTTCTCTCTCGAAGAGACTCGCGACAGCGATCTAGGATGACTATTATTATTGTTGTTGTTGTTATTGATGGTGATCGTATTGTTCATCATCATCACGTCGTTACTTTTGTTATTGTTATTGTTGTTGCCGCTATTGCCGTTACTGTTCATGAAAAGATCAGATTCTGAGTTTACTCGTCTCGGGACGTTTGGAACGCCTTGAAACATTTCTTCTTTTCCAAGCATACAAATCCCGTCCTCTTCGTTATCTTCATCTAGCTCTTCGCCGTATTCGTTCAATCTCGGAACCGTCTGCGGTGCAACCGTGTACTGTTTTCTCCAAACGTGTTGCCATAACAGTTTCACTTGTTTCACCGTGACTGGTTTGAGTAAATAATCATCCGCGCCGCTTCGCACGCACTCAAAGACAATTTCCGAGTGTTGATTGGCGGACATCATGATGACGGGCAATTGCGAAAACTGCGAGTGGTGTCGCACGTGTTGGAGTAACTTTGGTCCATCGATATCGGGCATCATCACATCCGTGAGCAATAAGTTAAACTCCGTGCCTCGGCGCAACAATTCGATGGCTTCAGCGCCGCTCGCACACGTCGTCACGCGGTATCCGCACTTTCTCAGCACCTGTGACGTGACCGCACGACAGATTCTCTCATCGTCCACGACTAAGACGTGGATCGAAGGCATTCTACTATTACATGCATCGTTTACATTCACATTTTCCGCAGTCGCTCCCGTTGTTCTTCCCGTTCCCGACGCCGTCATCGCTCTTTGCTGCTGCTGCTGCTGCTGAGAGCGTGTGCTCATGCCGACACGACAACGACAATTTGCCCCTCTCTCTCTTCCACCGCTGACGTAGCTCGTTTCCGTCCTTCTCTTCCCTCTCGCCCGTCCGACGGCTTCAAAACTCCTTTTACTATCGACGACAAAAAAAAGAGCACGTCTCACCTACGTTTACGCGCGCGCTTTGAACTGGGGAGATGGCCTTCTCTTGTCTTCTTTCCGTGCTCGATCGCACTCTCTCAAAAGCGCTATAGAGGTCGCACACAAAACAACGACACACGAGAAGGCGACACGCAGTTTGCAGAAATTTCGCGTAAAAGTGGGAGAGTGATGTCGGCTTTTTTTTTCGTCTTTTTCCGTCCGACTCACATTTACCCCTTCATCGTGATGACATTGCTCAAAATCCCAAGGGTTGGTTGGATTCTGAACCAAAAAGGCGAAAAAAGACAAAAATCTCTCTTTCCTCCCGGAGCGAATATCTAGAGGCCAGGAAACGAACCAAAAAAAACTCGCTCTGGTTTCGCGTCAGGAATTTTTTTTACCCACCAGTTATAACTATTTCCGCTTCGTATCCAATTGCGTCACTCTATTTCGCACACAATGGCTACTTTTTCCGCCGCCAAGGTACGCATATCACGCGATTCTTCCTTTATCGCGCTCGTCCGCGCTTCGCGTCGGAGGTTTCTCCTCGCGTTTACGTCCAGTTATTTTTCTCCGTCGTCGTAATCGATATAATGATTGGGTGTGAAAGTTCCTCCTTTTGAGACAAAAAAAGAGGAAAATTTCCCGCGAACGTGTGTTGTAATCGCGATGAGAAAATTTTACGCGCTCTCGCGAACGAATTACGCTCCTCGCTCTTCTCGCGCGAAATTATAAACGCGTCGACTGACCTCGAACTTTCTTCTATCGTTATCACAGACTACCCAACTCACGCAGTTCACCAAGGCTGCCGGTCAGTTCAAGAACAAGACCGTCGCCAAGGTACGTTTCTTTTTTTTGCCATCGGGGCAGAGAGAGAGTAGCTCTCGTTATCCGCTCTCTCTCTCTCTTCTCTCCTCTCTCTCCCCTTGTTTTTTTCTCTTTTTTTTTAGTAAGATCGTTCATTGTTTAAAATGGATGGAGAAGAAAGAAAAAAAGAAAAAGTATTCCGATCACCTTCTCTTCCTCGTTTGCGACGACGACGACGACGAGAAAGAAGAGGATGATTTCTTTTAGTTTCTCTCCACAGCGTTGTCTCACTCGCTCTGCTTTTAAATCTCCGACGAACGCAGTCGCTCACATCTTTCGATTCTTCTCTTCTCGCAGGCGTCTGTCAGCAACACCATCGAAGCCAAGGGCAAAACCTGCAAGGTTGCCATCAACGGCTTCGGTCGCATCGGCCGTAACTTTTTGAGATGCTGGCACGGCAGAGGCAAGGACACCTTGCTCGATGTTGTTGCCATCAACGACTCCGGCGGTGTCAAGCAAGCCTCGCACTTGGTCAAGTACGATTCCGTCTTGGGCACCTTCGAGGCTGACGTCAAGATTGTCGACGACACGCACATCTCCATCGATGGCAAGAGCATCCAAATCGTCTCTTCCAGAGACCCGTTGCAATTGCCGTGGGCAGAATTGGGCGTCGACATCGTCATCGAAGGTACCGGTGTCTTCATTGACACCCCGGGTGCTTCCAAGCACTTGACCGCCGGTGCCAAGAAGGTTGTCATCACCGCCCCGGCGAAGGGCGACGACATCCCGACGTACGTTTTGGGCGTCAACGCTGACCAATACAAGAACTCCGACAAGATCATCTCCAACGCGTCTTGCACGACCAACGGCTTGGCGCCGTTCGTCAAGGTCTTGAACGACAAGTTCGGCTTGGTCAAGGGTTTGATGACCACCACTCACTCGTACACTGGTGACCAAAAGATTTTGGACGCCTCGCACAGAGATTTGAGACGCGCGAGAGCTGCGGCCTTGAACATCGTGCCGACCTCCACTGGTGCCGCCAAGGCTGTCGCCTTGGTATTGCCGGAATTGAAGGGCAAGTTGAACGGTATCGCTTTGAGAGTCCCGACCCCGAACGTTTCCGTTGTCGATTTGGTCATCCAAACCTCCAAGAAGGTCACCGCCGAGGAAGTCAACGCTGCCTTCCGCGAGTCCGCGGAAGGTCCGTTGAAGGGCATCTTGGCTGTCTGCGACGAACCGTTGGTCTCTGTTGATTTTAGATGCAGCGACGTCTCCACGACTATCGACTCTGCCTTGACGATGGTCATCGGTGACGACATGTTGAAGGTTGTTGCGTGGTATGACAACGAGTGGGGCTACTCCCAAAGAGTTGTCGACTTGGCTGAACTCACCGCCGCCAACTGGGAATAAGCGACGATGGCTTTTCGGTTGCTAAAAACTAAAACAGCTTGTTATATTATTTCTATTTACGGCTAAAGTATAAAATTAAGAATCCATTGCGAGAATCTCTCTTATGGTTTCTCTACCACAAATACCACGCGCCTCGCACTCACACACAACTCGAAAAAAATTAAATACGCGAGATAAAATCGCACACACATTCGCGCAGGTATAGAGGAAATATTGTCGTGTGTTATTAAAATTAAAATTATTATTATGATATTAACATTAAAGAAATAATACTAGAAAAACATCGCCGCGTTCTTCTCCGTCTCTGAGTTTTACTTAAATTTCGTCTTGAACGTGCGCATCCATCGGCAATTCGCCGGACTTTGTGATGGTGACAGTTTCGCTCGGCGGCGTTCCGTTCAAAGCTTCGATTTTACGAACGACGTCCATTCCATCCGTGACTCTTCCAAAAACGACGTGTCGACCGTCCAACCACGAAGTGACGACGGTGCAAATGAAGAACTGCGATCCGTTCGTGTTCGGACCGGCGTTGGCCATGGACAACGTCCCTGGACCGGTGTGCTTCAACTTGAAGTTTTCATCCGCGAACTTTTCGCCGTAAATAGACTTGCCTCCCGTGCCGTCGCCTCTGGTGAAATCACCGCCTTGGATCATGAAGTCTTTAATCACTCTGTGAAAAGTTGAGCCTTCGTACCCGTAACCTTTCTCTCCGGTCGCTAACGCTCGGAAGTTTTCAACCGTCTTCGGTACCGTGGCGCCGTACAAACCCATGGTAATTCTTCCCGCGTCTTTACCTCCGATGGAAATATCGAAGTAAACGGTGTTGGTAATTTTCGGTCCTTTCTTTGCTTCGACGCCTACGTTGTTGATGCCGATGAAAATGGCCGCGCAGACCAAGGCAAACGTCGCAATCAAAGCTTTGCGAGAATACTTGGAAGAAGTAAACATTGTGCTTCTTTCCTATATATATGTTATATTATATATTCGTGTCTTTTGTGAAGAATGCGTACAGTGAAGAATTGGGTTGATTGATTGATGATCGATCACAAACACGAGAGGGAGGGAGAAAATTTTTTCCCTTGTTGTGGACCTTTTGCGTCACGTCTCTCGACAAAAATTTCATCGTCTCAAAATAAAAAATAGGAAATA